>Ga0194129_10004168_pt1 | contig 19469 bp, 18 predicted proteins | sample TA2KigCa35mmetaG_FD_150862 | JGI IMG/M metagenome (GOLD analysis project Ga0194129, IMG submission 150862) | Freshwater microbial communities from Lake Tanganyika, Tanzania - TA2015038 Kigoma Deep Cast 35m | ecosystem: Environmental > Aquatic > Freshwater > Lake | place: Tanzania: Lake...
AGACCATCGTGGCGCGCGGCATCGATGCCTCGCCCACCAACGAGGTGCTGATCGAAGAGTCGCTGCTCGGGTGGAAGGAATTCGAGATGGAGGTCGTTCGCGACCGCGCCGACAACTGCATCATCGTTTGCTCGATCGAAAACCTCGATCCGATGGGCGTACACACCGGCGACTCGATCACCGTCGCGCCCGCGCAAACTTTGACTGACAAAGAATATCAACGCATGCGCGAGGCTTCGATTGCGGTGCTGCGCAAGATCGGCGTCGACACCGGTGGTTCGAACGTGCAGTTCGCGATCAACCCGGATGATGGGCGGCTAATCGTCATCGAGATGAATCCGCGCGTTTCCCGCAGTTCGGCGCTCGCCTCGAAGGCCACCGGTTTTCCGATCGCGAAGATCGCGGCCAAGCTAGCGATTGGCTACACGCTCGATGAATTGCGCAACGACATCACGGGTGGAGCGACGCCAGCATCCTTCGAACCCACCATCGATTACGTCGTCACCAAAGTGCCGCGCTTCACCTTCGAAAAATTCAAGGGTGCGAATGATCGTCTGACCACGCAAATGAAGTCGGTGGGCGAGGTCATGGCTATCGGGCGCACATTTCAGGAATCGCTGCAAAAGGCGCTACGCGGGCTCGAGACCGGTCTCGATGGTCTCTCGCCAATCACGCGCTTGCCGCTCAACGAGGAGTCGGCGAGCGCGCTCGCGCAGAATCTGCGCATGCCGGGGCCCGATCGCCTGCTGCAGGTGGCGGATGCATTCCGCGCCGGTTGGAGCTTTGCGCGGGTGCAGGAGTTGAGTCGTATCGATCCGTGGTTTTTGTCGCAGATCGAAGAATTGATCACCCTCGAGGGCGAGGTCGCGGCCGCAGGTTTTGCAGCGCTCGATGCGGCGCGACTGCGACATCTCAAGCGCAAGGGGTTTTCCGACAGGCGTCTCGGGCGGCTGACCGCTCGCAGCGAGACCGATGTGCGCAACCAGCGGCGCAAGGTCGGCGTGCGCCCGGTTTACAAGCGGGTCGACACTTGCGCGGCCGAGTTTTCGACTTCGACCGCCTACCTCTATTCGACGTACGAAGAGGAGTGCGAGGCCGCGCCGACGAATCGTCGCAAGATCGTCATTCTCGGCGGCGGACCCAACCGTATCGGGCAGGGCATCGAATTCGATTACTGCTGTGTCCACGCCGCGCTCGCGCTGCGTGAGGACGGCTACGAGACCATCATGATCAACTGCAATCCGGAGACGGTGTCGACCGATTACGACACCTCGGACCGGTTGTACTTCGAACCTTTGACCCTCGAGGATGTGCTCGAGGTCATCGACAAAGAAAAACCGGCGGGCGTGATCGTGCAGTACGGTGGTCAGACGCCACTCAAGCTGTGTCGTGCGCTGGAGCGCGAAGGCGCGCCGATCATCGGCACGTCACCCGAATCGATCGACATCGCCGAAGATCGCGAACGCTTTCAAAAATTGGTACAGGCGCTTGGGCTGCGACAGCCCGCCAACGCGACGGCGCGTACCGAAGATCAGGCACTGGCGCTCGCGCGCGAGGTGGGCTTTCCGCTCGTCGTGCGCCCGTCCTACGTACTTGGTGGTCGGGCCATGGAGATCGTCTTCAATGAAGACGACCTGCGCACCTACATGACCGATGCGGTCAAAGTTTCGAACGAGAGCCCGGTGCTGCTTGATCGCTTTCTCGACGACGCGATCGAAGTCGACGTCGATGCCGTGTGCGACGGCAAGCGGGTGCTCATCGGCGGCATCATGGAGCACGTCGAGCAGGCGGGCGTGCATTCGGGCGATTCCAGCTGCTCGCTGCCGCCCAACAGTCTGTCGGCCGAGTTGCAGGACGAACTGCGCGAACAGACGCGCAGGCTCGCGCTCGCGCTCAATGTCGTCGGTCTGATGAATATCCAGTTCGCCATCCAGAACTCGGTGATTTTCGTCCTCGAGGTCAATCCACGCGCGTCGCGGACGGCGCCGTTCGTCTCCAAGGCCATCGGTCTGCCGCTCGCCAAGGTCGGCGCGCGCGTCATGACCGGCCGCTCGCTCGAGGCGCAGGACGCGACGCGCGAGCGAATCCCCGATTATTTCTCGGTCAAAGAGGCGGTCTTTCCGTTCGTCAAATTTCCGGAGGCCGACCCCATACTCGGCCCCGAGATGAAATCGACGGGCGAAGTGATGGGTACGGGTCGCAGCTTTGGCGAGGCTTATGCCAAATCGCAGGCCGCATCGGGCGTGGTGTTGCCGCGCACGGGTCTGTGTTTCATCAGCGTACGCGAGCGCGACAAGCCGGCAGCCGTCGAGCTGGCGCGGCGCTTGTTGTCGCGCGGTTTCGCGCTGGTGGCGACCGAGGGCACGGCGCAACAGATCGCCGCCGCCGGGCTCTCGGTCCGCGTGGTCAACAAAGTGCGGGACGGACGGCCGCACTGCGTCGACATGATCAAAAACGGCGAGATCGCGCTGATCGTCAATACGACCGAGGGCAAGCAGTCGGTGCGCGAGTCGCATTCGATACGCCGTGAGGCCGTGCAACGCCGCGTGACCTATTACACGACGCTTGCGGCGGCCTTCGCGACCTGCGAGGCTTTGGACTCACTCGATGCCGTCGACGTGAATCGGCTGCAGGACCTGCACCGCGAGGTGCGGGTCGCGTCTTAAAGAGGAGACAGCCACGTGAAGCGAAATCCGATGACGCTGCGCGGCGCCGAGAGGCTGCGGGGCGAACTCAAGCGCCTCAAAAGCGAGGATCGCCCGAATGTCATCAAGGCGATCGCCGAGGCCCGTAGTCATGGCGACCTGTCCGAGAATGCTGAGTATCACGCGGCGCGTGAGCAGCAGGGTTTCATTGAGGGGCGGATCGCCGAGCTCGAAGCCAAGCTCTCGACGGCCGACATCATCGACGTGGCGCAACTCGCGACCAACGGCAAAGTGGTGTTCGGGGCGACGGTCGATCTCGAGGCCGAAGAAGACGGCAAAAAAGTCACCTACACCATTGTCGGCGAGGAAGAGGCGGACATCCGCGAGGCGCGCATTGCCATTACCTCGCCCATCGCACGGGCCTTGATCGGCAAGTCCGAGGGTGATGTGGTCGATGTGGCAGCGCCCAGCGGCACGCGCAGCTACGAGATCGTCGCGGTTCGCTACGAATAGTCGACCAAGGCGGCCGCCATCAGGCCGGCCAGCAGCCTCAGTCTGGCAAGACGATCTTTGGCAGGTCGGGGCGGCGACGATAGAGCGTCGCCACGTGGCCGATGCGTCCGACCAGCGCACTTTGGGTGACCTTGGCGAGGTTTTCGAGGGCGGCGTCCCGGGCCTCGCGTTCAGCCCCGGTCATGCGAACCTTGATCAATTCGTGATCGTGCAGCGCCCGCTGGGTCTCGGCAATGACGCCCGCGCTGACCCCGCCATTGCCGACGAGGATCAAGGGCTTGAGGGGGTGGGCGAGCCCGCGCAGGTAACGGCGCTGTTTTTCGGTAATCTTCATGAACCGATTGTAGCCCAGCCGGTCATAATTGCCGGCTTCGGGTCGACTGGCATGCGGTTCTGGTGCTGGTCCGGCCGGGGTTGATGGTGTAGCGTGGAGCAGCGGCGTAAAGGACTGCGCGCAGCGAGGAATGGTTCATGAACGATCTGATGAAAAACTTCGTGGTTTGGGCCTTGATCGCCGTGGCGGTGCTGGTGCTCTTCAGCCAGTTCGTGCCGCGCACTGGCCCGGTGTCCGAGGTCAGCTACACGACCTTCCTCGACGAGGTTCGCAACGGTCGCATCGAAAGCGTGGTGCTGCAGGGCGACACCATCAGCGGCACCCGCAAAGACAAGTCCAGTTTCGAGCTCTACAACCCCGAAACCGAGAACACCGCTCTGATTGGTACGCTCGCCAAGTCGGGCGTGTCGATCATCGGTCGCGCGCCCAAGCAGCCGAACTTTCTCTCGCAACTCGTGCTGCAACTCGCTCCCGCCTTGCTGCTCATTCTGGTGTTTGCCTGGATGCTGCGGCAGATGCAGGGGGGTGGTAATGGTCGCGGTGCCATGTCCTTCGGCAAGAGCCGCGCGCGTCTGCTCAGCGAGGATCAAGTCGCGGTGACCTTCGCCGATGTGGCGGGTGTCGACGAAGCCAAGCAGGAAGTGGGCGAGATCGTCGACTTCCTCAAAGACCCCTCCAAGTTCCAGAAGCTCGGCGGCAAGATTCCGAAAGGCGTGTTGATGGTCGGCAGCCCGGGCACCGGCAAAACTTTGCTTGCGCGCGCCATTGCGGGCGAGGCCAAAGTGCCGTTCTTCACCATTTCGGGTTCGGACTTCGTCGAGATGTTCGTCGGTGTCGGCGCCTCGCGCGTGCGCGACATGTTCGAGCAGGCCAAGAAGCACGCCCCGTGCATCATTTTCATTGATGAAATCGACGCGGTCGGTCGGCATCGCGGTGCCGGTTTGGGCGGCGGTCATGACGAGCGCGAACAAACTTTGAACCAGTTGCTGGTCGAGATGGACGGCTTCGAAGGTAACGAGGGCATCATCGTCATTGCGGCCACCAACCGCCCGGACGTGCTCGATCCGGCCTTGCTGCGTCCCGGTCGCTTCGATCGTCAGGTCGTGGTCCCGTTGCCTGATGTGCGCGGTCGCGAGCAGATCCTCAAAGTACACATGCGCAAGGTGCCGCTCGGCGATGACGTCAAACCGGCGCTGATCGCGCGCGGTACGCCTGGCTTCTCGGGTGCCGATCTCGCCAATCTCGTCAACGAGGCGGCGCTGTTTGCAGCGCGGGCCAACAAGCGCATCGTCGGCATGGAAGAGTTCGAGCGCGCCAAAGATAAAATCATGATGGGCACCGAGCGGCGCTCGATGGTGATGACCGAACAAGAAAAACGCATGACGGCTTATCACGAGGCCGGTCACGCGATCGTCGGCATCTCGGTGCCCGAACACGATCCGGTCTACAAAGTCACCATCATCCCGCGCGGTCGCGCGCTTGGCGTGACGCAGTTCCTGCCGGAGCAGGATCGCTACTCCATGAGCAAGCGCCGCATCGAAAGCGGGATCGCGACGCTGTTCGGTGGCCGGATCGCCGAAGAGTTGATTTATGGTGCCGATGCGGTCACGACCGGCGCGTCAAACGACATCGAACGCGCCACCGATCTTGCGCGCAACATGGTCACGAAGTGGGGCCTTTCGGACAAACTCGGCCCGCTCACTTACTCCGAAGAATCGGGCGAGGTGTTCCTCGGTCGCTCGGTCACCCAGACCAAGCAGGTGTCCGACGAAACCGCTGCCGCCATCGATCAGGAAGTGCGCCGCGTCATCGAGATTAATTACGAGCGCGCCCGCGACATCCTGCAGACCCACCTCGACAAGTTGCACGCCATGGCCGAGGCCCTGATCAAGTACGAAACCATCGACGATGGTCAGATCAAGGACATCATGGCGGGTCGGCCGCCGAGCCCCCCTTCGGGCTGGGATGACGCCGTGCCGAGCGGTCCCGCGGGTGGTGCGCCGCGTCCTGCGCCGCAGCCGGGTGGCATCGGTCCGCCGGCGGGCGAGGGCAGCGCGGGCTGATTGCCGGCTGACCTTGCTGGCTGTAGTTTCTCGTGCTGCTGCGCTGCGCTGACCGCGCGCTCGATCTCGCCACGCCCGTGGTCATGGGCGTACTCAACGTCACGCCCGACTCTTTTTCAGATGGCGGGCGCTTCATCAATTTTGATGCGGCGATCGCGCAAGGCCTCGCCATGCTGGCGGCGGGCGCGGCCATCATCGACGTTGGTGGCGAGTCGACCCGGCCGGGTGCGGAGCCGGTGGGCCTTGCCGAGGAACTGCGGCGCGTTGTGCCGGTGGTCAGGGAGCTCGCTGCGAAGGGCGCGCTGGTGTCTATCGATACCAGCAAGCCCGAGGTGATTACGGCGGCTATTGCAGCAGGCGCTACGATGGTCAATGACGTGTTTGCGCTGCGGATGCCGGGCGCGCTCGAGGCTGTCTCCTCTGGCGCGGCGGTGTGCCTGATGCACATGCAAGGTGAGCCGCGCAGCATGCAGCAGGCCCCGCAGTACGCCGACGTGGTCGCGGAGGTCGGCGAGTTCCTCGCGGCGCGCGCCGCCGCCTGTGCGGCGGTCGGTATCACGCGCGATCGTCTCGTGATCGATCCCGGTTTTGGCTTCGGCAAAACCCTGCAACACAATCTGCAATTGTTGCGGGGCTTGCGACAACTGACGCAACAGGGTCTGCCGATTTTGGCGGGGTTGTCGCGCAAATCGTTGCTTGGGGCGCTTACCGGGCGTGCAGTCGAGGCGCGCCTCGCGGGCAGTCTGGCGCTCGCCTACGCGGCGCTCGAGGGTGGAGCGCGTATGATTCGCACGCATGACGTCGCCGAAACCTGCGACGTCGTCAAAGTTTGGTCGGCGCTGCAGCAGCGCGAGGGGATGGCGTGAGCAGAAAATATTTTGGCACCGATGGGGTTCGGGGCAGAGTCGGTGAACCGCCGCTGACCGTGGACTTCGTGCTGCGCTTGGCGAGTGCGGCGGCGCGGGTGCTCGCCCCGCAAGGCGGCAGCGTGCTCATCGGCAAGGACACGCGCCTGTCAGGCTACATGTTCGAAGCGGCGCTGGAGGCCGGTTTCGTGGCCGCAGGCGTCGATGCCATGCTCATCGGTCCGCTATCGACGCCCGGTGTCGCTTATATGACGCGACACTTTGGCTGCAAGTTCGGTGTGGTCATCAGCGCCTCGCACAATCCCTATCACGACAACGGCATCAAATTCTTTGATGGCGCTGGCGGCAAGCTGTCCGATGAGGAAGAGGCGCGGATCGAAGCCGAGCTCGAAAACCTGCCGATCACTCGCGAATCAAAAGAACTCGGGCGTGCCACCCGCGTAGACAAGACGCGCAAGGCCTATCAAGAGTTTTGCATCTCGACCATGGCGCCCGGCACCTCGCTCGCCGGCATGAAGATCGTCATCGACTGCGCACACGGTGCCGGCTACAAAGTCGGGCCGCGCATCCTCGCCGATCTCGGCGCCGAGATCGTGCCGCTCGGCTGCTCGCCGAACGGCCGCAACATCAATCAAGGCTGTGGTTCGACGGCGCCCGAGTTGCTGCAGCTGACCGTGCCGGGGGTGCGCGCGCAAGTGGGCATTGCGCTCGACGGCGATGGCGATCGACTCGTCATGGTCGATCACCTCGGTCGCAAGGTTGACGGTGATCAGTTGCTATACGTGATCGCCACCCACCGACATGCCACCGGGCGACTGCAGGGACCGGTAGTCGGCACGCTGATGACCAACTATGGACTCGAGCGCGCACTGAGCGATCGGGGAATCGAGTTTCACCGGGCACAGGTGGGCGATCGCTATGTGCTCGCCAAGTTGCGCGAGACGGGCGGCGTGCTCGGCGGCGAGACGTCGGGCCATTTGCTGACGCTCGATTACGCGACCACCGGCGATGCCATGGTCGTTGCACTGCAGGTGTTGTCGATCATGCGCGAGACCGGCAAGACGCTTGCGGAACTCACTGCCGAGTTGACGCTGCTGCCGCAAACCATGGTCAACGTCAAAGTTTCCGCGCGTTTTGATCCGCTTGTGGTGACTGCAGTACGCGATGCCACGCGCGCGGTCGAGCAGCGTCTCGCCGGGCGGGGTCGCGTCGTGCTGCGCGCCTCGGGTACCGAGCCGCTCATCCGCGTGATGATCGAAGCCGAAGACGGCGCCGAGGCCAAGGCGCTCGCCAGCGAACTTGCGGACGTGGTACGCGCGGCGGCGCCGCAGAGCTGAACGACATCGGCGAGCGAGTATCGAGTGATGGAGTCAGAACGTGGTGGAGACAATGCGATGAATCGACGGCCGATGGTCGCCGGCAACTGGAAAATGCACGGCGCGCGTGCTGCCAATGCCTTGTTGCTCGATGACATGCTCGCGGGCTTGGGTGCTGGGAGTGCCGCGGGCGCGACCGGCGTGACGGCCGAGGTCGTCGTCTGTCCGCCGTTCGTTTACTTGGCTGATGCCGCGCAGCGGCTCGCGGGCGGTACCGTACAACTCGGCGCGCAAGATGTGTGCGCGGAGCCGGGGTCGGGCGCGTTCACCGGCGAGGTCGCCGGATCCATGTTGCGTGATGTGGGTTGCAGCCACGTCATCGTCGGTCATTCGGAGCGTCGGGCGCTCTACGGCGAGAGCGATGAGTGGGTCGCTCGCAAAACGGTGGCCGCGCTGGCGGCCGGGCTTACGCCGATTGTGTGTATTGGCGAGCTGCTCGAGGAGCGTGATGCCGGACGCACTCACGAGGTGGTCGGGCGACAGCTCGCAGCGGTAATCGCCGCGCTGCGTGCCTCGGCGCCCGGACTCGCGAGTCTTGCGCGCTGCGTTGTGGCCTATGAGCCTGTCTGGGCGATCGGCACTGGTCGGACCGCCACCCCCGAGCAGGCGCAAGACGTGCACGCCTACATCCGTGGTCGAATCGGCGAGGGTGATGCTACAATTGCCGGCTCGATCAGGCTCCTCTATGGGGGCAGCGTCAAGGCGGGTAATGCCCGCGAGCTCTTCGGCATGCCCGATGTCGACGGCGGCCTGATCGGCGGGGCCTCACTGAAGGCCGAGGAATTCGTCGCGATCGTCGCGGCGGCCCAGTAAACAAGTTCAGTGAAGAATTGGAATTGACCGCATGTTGTTGACCGCGCTAACCATCATTCAGGTATTCGCCTCGCTCGCGATTGTTGCGCTCGTGTTGCTGCAACGTGGCCGCGGGGCCGATGCCGGTGCCGGTTTCGGCGCGGGTGCCTCGGGCAGCGTCTTTGGCGCGCGCGGCGCGACGACCGGCCTCTCGCGAGCCACCGCAGTGCTCGCCGCCGTCTTCATGATCAACAGTCTGGCGCTCGCTTGGCTCGGGACGCGACCCGCCGACACTTCCTCGGGTGGTCTGCTCGGCGAGGCGGCCACGCAAGTGGCGCCTGCCCCGGCAACACCGCCCGCGCCTGCGGCGCCGCAGGCACCTGCGCCGTAAACTGCGCAGCGTCACGGAGCATCGAAGATCGAATTTGCGGACGTGGTGGAATTGGTAGACACACTAGCTTGAGGGGCTAGCGCCGCAAGGTATGGGAGTTCGAGTCTCCCCGTCCGCACCAAACTCGATCAACATCCTGATACAATTCTCGCCGCGTCGAGCACGGGGGTTACGGGGCCATCGGCCACGTTCGTGCCAGGGCGAAACGAATGTTGACGAACTATCTGCCTGCGTTAATTTTCCTTGGGGTCGCCACCGGCCTCGCTACGGTTCTGCTCGTACTCGGGACCGGTCTCGGCCGCTATTTTTCCCGGGCGCCGAACGACGCCGAAAAACTCTCTGCCTACGAGTGCGGCTTCGAAGCCTTCGAAGAGACGCGCATGAAGTTCGACGTGCGCTACTACTTGGTCGCGATCCTGTTCATCGTGTTTGATCTCGAGATCGCGTTTCTGTTCCCGTGGGCGGTTGCGCTCGATGCCATCGGCGGATTCGGTCTCATCTCCATGGGCATTTTCCTCGGCATCCTCATCGTGGGTTTCATCTACGAGTGGAAGAAGGGGGCGCTCGAGTGGGATTGACCGAAGAAGGCGTTGCGCACGAATTCGCGCAGCGCGGTTTCGTCACGACGCAGGTCGACAACCTCGTCAATTGGGCACGTACCGGATCACTCTGGCCGATGACCTTTGGACTGGCCTGCTGCGCCGTCGAGATGATGCATGCGGGCGCGTCGCGCTATGACCTCGATCGATTCGGCGTCGTGTTCCGCCCGAGTCCGCGTCAGTCCGACGTGATGATCGTCGCCGGGACGCTGGTCAACAAAATGGCGCCGGCGCTCCGCAAGGTTTACGACCAGATGCCCGAGCCGCGCTGGGTCATTTCCATGGGCTCCTGCGCGAACGGCGGTGGCTACTACCACTACTCGTACGCCGTCGTGCGCGGCTGCGATCGTATCGTTCCCGTCGATGTCTATGTGCCGGGTTGTCCGCCCACGGCCGAGGCTTTGCTCTACGGCATCATCCAACTGCAAAAGAAAATCTCTCGCACCAGTACGGTGGTGAGCCCATGAGCGAGCCGAGCTGGGCGAACACGGCGCTAGAAATTTTGGGGGACTCGGTCCGCCGAGTGGATTCACTACCCGATGAGTTGACGCTTGAGTGTGATGCCGCGCAGTTGCTGGCGGTGGCGACGACGCTGCGCGATCACGCCGAGTTGGGTTTCGACATGTTGGTGGATCTTTCCGGCGTCGATTACCTCGAATACGGCAAGTCCGAGTGGAAGACCTTCTCGGCAACGGGTTCGGGATTTTCGCGTGGTGTAAATCGTGGCGGCGCTGCCGCTGGCGCTGCTGTCGGGGCTGCCCTCGGGGCCGCGGCCGGACGGCGTTTTGCGGTGGTCAGTCATCTGCTCTCTGTCCGGCGTAATCGGCGACTGCGGCTGCGCGCTTTCTGCACCGACGACGACGAGCCGATGATCGACTCGCTGGTGGGCGTCTGGGCGTCCGCCAATTGGTTCGAGCGCGAGGCCTTCGATCTGTTCGGGATCCTTTTCAAGGGGCATCCCGATTTGCGTCGGCTGCTCACCGATTACGGTTTCATCGGGCATCCGTTTCGCAAAGATTTCCCGCTGATCGGCAATGTCGAAGTGCGCTATGACCCGCAAAAGCAGCGCGTGGTCTACGAGCCCGTGAGCATCGAGCCGCGTACGCTCGTGCCGCGAGTCATCCGTCACGATAATCGCTACGACCCGGCGTTGATCGAACCAGCGCCGAGCGCGGCGCCCGGCAAGGCAGCGGGTTGAGTCATGGCCGAGATCCAGTCATACACCATGAATTTCGGGCCGCAGCATCCAGCGGCGCACGGTGTGCTTCGGTTGGTGCTCGAGCTCGACGGCGAGGTCATTCAAAAAGCGGATCCGCATGTCGGTCTGCTGCATCGTGCCACCGAAAAACTCGCCGAATCCAAGCCCTTCAATCAGTCGATCGGTTACATGGACCGACTCGATTACGTTTCGATGATGTGCAACGAGCATGCGTATGTCATGGCGATCGAGCGGCTGCTCGGCGTCACGCCACCGCGTCGCGCGCAGTACATCCGCGTGATGTTCGATGAGATCACGCGCGTTCTCAATCACTTGATGTGGCTGGGTGCGCACGGTCTCGACATCGGTGCGATGACGGTGTTTTTGCTGGCGTTCAAAGAACGCGAAGATCTGATGGACTGCTACGAGGCGGTCTCGGGGACGCGCATGCACGCGACCTATTACCGGCCAGGCGGCGTGCATCGCGACCTGCCGCGCGAGATGCCGAAATATCAGGCGTCGCGTTGGCGTTCGCAGAAAGACGCGGATCGCCTCAACGAGGCGCGCGCTGCGGGGCTGCTCGAGTTCATCGAAGAATTCATTCGTCGCTTTCCGAAAGCGATCGACGAGTACGAGACGCTGCTTACCGACAACCGCATTTGGAAGCAGCGCACGGTCAATATCGGCGTGGTTTCACCGGAGCGTGCGCTGCAACTCGGATTTTCAGGGCCGATGCTGCGCGGCTCGGGCATTGCCTGGGATCTGCGCAAGAAGCAGCCGTACGAGGTTTACAGCGAGCTCGACTTCGACATCCCGGTGGGCGTGAACGGCGACTGTTATGACCGTTATCTCGTGCGTATCGAAGAATTGCGGCAGTCGACGCGTCTCATTGCGCAATGCGTCGAGTGGTTGAAGAAAAATCCGGGCCCGGTGATGGTCGCCGATGCCAAGGTGCGACCGCCGCGACGCGAGAACATGAAGGGCGACATGGAATCGCTCATCCATCACTTCAAGTTGATGACCGAGGGTTACTGCGTTCCCGAGGGCGAGACCTATGCTGCCGTCGAGGCGCCAAAGGGCGAGTTCGGTATTTATTTGGTCGCGGATGGTGCCAACAAGCCGTATCGACTGAAGTGCCGTGCGCCGGGCTTTCCGCACTTGGCGGCGCTCGAAGAAATGGTGACCGGACACATGCTCGCAGACGTCGTTGCGGTGATCGGTACGCAGGACCTCGTGTTCGGGGAGATCGATCGATGAGCGAGACCGCGCAAGCAGGCCGCGGCGTGCCCACCAGCGATGGGCAGATTTTCGTGCCGGGTGATGGCCCCAAGGTGGTCTTGCTCAGCGAGCACACCCGTCACGAGATCGACGGTTTCATTTCACGGTTTCCGGCGGGAAGACAGCGCTCGGCCACTCTCTCGGCGCTGCGGTTTGCGCAGGAGCAGAACGCTGGGCATTTGACGACCGAGATCATGGACGCGGTCGCCGAGTATTTGCGGCTGCCGTCGATTCAGGTTTATGAGGTCGCGACGTTTTATTCGATGTTCGAGACCCACGAGTGCGGTCGGCATCACGTCAGCGTCTGCACGAACATCAGTTGTTGGTTGAACGGTGCCGAGAACATTCTCGCGCACTGCGAGCGCAAGCTCGGCATCAAGGTCGGCGAGAGCACGCCGGACAAGCGCATTTTCCTCAAGCAGGAAGAAGAGTGCTTGGCCGCCTGCACCGGTGCGCCGATGATGATGGTGGATCACGTATTCCACGAATATCTGACACCGGAAAAAGTCGATCATATTCTCGACGACCTCAAGTGAGCCCTTCGGCAAGTGAGCCCCGCGGAATGAGCAACGCACTCGACAATTGGCGCGACCGCATGAACCTCGTGGTCTTCGAGCCGCTCGCGCTCGAACGTTCCTGGACACTCGAGAGCTATCTCAAAATCGGCGGCTATTCCTCCTGGAAAAAAATTCTGGCTGGCGAGATGTCGCGTGAGCAGGTCATCGAGGCCGTCAAGGCCAGTGGTCTGCGTGGACGAGGCGGTGCGGGTTTTCCAACCGGCACCAAGTGGAGCTTCATGCCGCGTAACTCACCGATACAAAAGTACGTGGTGTGCAACTCGGACGAGAGTGAACCGGGAACCTGCCACGACCGCGACATCCTGCGCTTCAATCCGCACGCCTTGGTCGAAGGGATGGCCATCGGCGGTTACGCGATGGGCTCTACCGTGGGCTACAACTATATTCGCGGCGAATTTTTGGGCGAGCCGGTGCCACGCTTCGAGGCGGCGGTCAAAGAAGCGTATGCAGCAGGACTGCTCGGCAAGAACCTGCAGGGGTCGGGCATCGACTTCGATCTCTACACTTTCGTTGGTGCGGGCGCCTACATTTGTGGCGAAGAGACGGCGCTACTCGAGTCACTCGAGGGCAAGCAGGGCAAGCCGCGTTTCAAACCACCGTTCCCTGCGGCCTTTGGTTTGTACGGTCAGCCGACCACCATCAACAACACTCAGAGCTACGCCTCGGTGCCTAGCATCCTTCGCAAAGGATCAGAATGGTTTGCGAAGCTCGGTACCACCAATGCGGGTGGGACGGTGATTTTTTCGGTCTCGGGTCACGTCGAGAAGCCGGGCAACTTCGAGTTACCGCTCGGCATCCCGTTCAAAGATTTGCTGGAGATCGCTGGCGGCGTGCGCGGTGGTCGCAAGCTGAAGGCCGTGATTCCCGGCGGCTCTTCGGTCAAAGTCGTTCCGGGTGATTTGATGATGGGCGTCAACATGGACTACGACTCGCTGCGTGCGATCGGCTCGTCGGTGGGCTCGGCGGCGGTGATCGTCATGGACGAAACCACCTGCATGGTGCGCACGCTCGAGCGTATTTCGCGCTTCTATAAGTCGGAGTCTTGCGGGCAGTGCACGCCTTGTCGCGAGGGCACGGGTTGGCTCAATCGCGTGCTCAAGCGCATCGTTGCGGGGCAGGGCCGCATGGAAGATCTGCAACTGCTCATCGATGTGGCCAATCGCATCGAGGGTCACACAATCTGCGCGCTCGGCGACGCCGCCGCGTGGCCGGTGCAAAGCTTCTTGCAGCGCTTCCGTCACGAGTTCGAATACATGATTCAGCACGGCGGTCGCAGTCTGGTCGACGGTCAGAAGGAGGCGGCGTAAGCCGGGCGAGCCGACGATGGCAGCGAATCCTCAAGACGATCTAGTCAACGTCGAAGTCGACGGCAAGGCGGTCAAGGCGCGCCGAGGCGCGATGATCATCCACGTGACCGATCAGCACGGCGCCTACGTGCCGCGTTTCTGTTATCACGACAAGTTGCCGGTCGCGGCGAATTGCCGCATGTGCTTGGTCGAAGTCGAGAAAGCGCCGAAGCCGCTGCCTGCCTGCGCGACGCCGATCGCGGAGGGCATGAAGATTTTCACCAAGTCCAAGGCGGCCATCGGTGCGCAGAAGGCGACCATGGAGTTCCTGCTGATCAACCATCCGCTCGATTGCCCGATTTGCGATCAGGGCGGCGAGTGCGAGTTGCAGGATCTCGCGCTCGGTTATGGTCGCGACATCGCTCGCTTCAGCGAGCGTAAGCGAGTCGTCAAAGATAAAAATCTCGGGCCCTTGGTCTCGACCGACATGACGCGCTGCATCCACTGCACCCGCTGCGTGCGCTTCGGTCAGGAGATTGCCGGCATTCCCGAGCTTGGCACTACCGGCCGTGGCGAGAACATGGAGATCGGCACCTGGATCGAGCGCAGCGTCGACCATGAGCTCTCGGGCAATATCATTGATCTTTGCCCGGTGGGTGCGCTTAACTCCAAGCCGTTCCGCTATCAGGGTCGCTCCTGGGAGATGACTCAGGTACCCTTCGTGTCGCCACACGATGGCATCGGCAGCAATCTTTTTGGTCACGTACTGCGCGGCAAACTGAAGCGCGTGGTACCCCGCGCCAACGACGATATCAACGAAACCTGGATCGCTGATCGCGATCGCTTCAGCTACGAGGGCCTGCACGCGGAAGATCGCTTGCTCAAGCCCATGCTGCGTGAGGTTGGTGCGTGGCGCGAGGCGAGTTGGGAGGAGGCGCTGGCGGCCGCCGTGCGGGGCCTGAAGGCCTCGGGCAGCGCCACCGGTACGCTCGTGCATCCCTCCTGCACGCTCGAAGAAATGCATCTCGCTGCGCGACTGACGCGCGGGCTCGGTTCTTCGAATATCGATCATCGGCTGCGCACCCGCGATTTTCGCGACGCGGCGGCTGATCCGCGGCAGCCGGGTCTCGGAATTCCGCTGTCGATGGTCGAGTCGCTCGCTGGCGTGTTGGTGGTCGGTTCGAACTTGCGGGCGGAATTGCCATTGTTGGCGCATCGCTTGCGCAAGGCGGCGGTACGCGCCAAGGCAAAGATTTCGTTCCTCGACTCGAGCGAGCGCGAGTATCGCTTCCCGGTTGCGATGCAGATTGCACGGAGCCCCGCGGATTGGGCGCACGAGCTCGCGGGAATTTTGGCGGCCGTACGCGAGATCGCGGGCGTCGAGCCGGGTGTCGCCTACACGAGCTTGCTGCGCGGGATCACCGCCACGGCGCAGCAGCGCGCCGCGGCCGCCGCGCTGTGTACCGGCAGTGCGCGCGCGGTGTGGCTCGGCGCGATGGCGTTGCGTCATCCGGCCGCGGTCGATTTGCGGGCGCTCGCCGGCGAGATCGCCCGCTTGAGCGGAGCGACTCTTGGTTTCCTGGCTGAAGGCGCGAACGCCTCAGGCGCTTGGCTCGCGGGCGTTGTGCCGCATCGCGCAGCAGGCGGCATTCCCGCGCAGGGGCTGGGCCTGCGCGACATGTTCGAAACTGCGCAGCGCAGCTATTTTCTGGTGGGCGCGATCGAGCCCTCGGCCGATATTGCCGATGCTGCGCTGGCGGCGCGCGCGCTGCGCTCGGCAGCCTGTGTCGTGGCGGTGACGCCGTACGTCACCGATGAACTCAAAGAAATCGCGCACGTCTTGCTGCCGATGGCGAGCTTCGCCGAGACCTCGGGCAGCTATGTCAATCTCGAAGGGCGCTCGCAGAGTCAGACCGGGGTATCCAAGCCCCCGGGGGAGGCGCGACCCGGATGGAAGGTGCTGCGTGTGCTCGGTAATCAACTCGAACTCGACGGGTTCAATTATCAGAGCTCCGAAGACGTTCGCGATGAGTTGCAGCAGATCGTGGGTGCGAACGCGGGCGCCGCAGTACCGACAGCACTGGTCACGCATCATGTACCCGCGATCGCCGCCGTAGCGGGTGCTGCCGAGCTCGATCTGGGCGCGCTGGATGTGCCGATGTATGCCATCGATGCGGTGCTGCGTCGCAGTCCCGCACTGCAGCAGACCGCAATCGCCGCGGCCACACGGCGATTGGCAAGGGTGGGCTGATGTCGGCGCTACTCGAATTTTGGGCGACACTGCCGGATTACGCTCGTGCCACGGCCTGGATCTTGCTCGTGACGGTGGCGGTGATCCTGTCGGTCGCGTTCACCACGTTGTGGGAACGCAAGGTGATCGGCTGGATACAGCTGCGCAAGGGACCGAACCGTGTCGGCAGTATCTTTGGCTTCGTGCCGGGGATTTTTCAGCCCTTTGCCGACGTCATCAAGTTGCTGCTCAAAGAAGTCGTCATCCCATCGGCCTCGAACAAGTGGCTGTTCCGCGTGGCGCCGGCCATCACCTTGGTGCCCGCCTTCGCGGCTTGGGCGGTCATGCCGCTTGATCCAGCGCTGGTGATTGCCGACATTGATGCGGGCTTGCTCTATCTGCTGTCGCTGACCTCGGTCGGTGTCTACGGCGTGATTCTTGCCGGCTGGGCCGCGAACTCCAAATACGCCTTTCTGGGCGCCATGCGCTCGGCGGCGCAGGTCGTTGCCTATGAAATCGCCATGGGTTTTGCGCTCGTGGGCGTCGTCATGGCCGCAGGCACGCTCAATCTCGGCGATATCGTCCGTGCGCAAGAAGGTGGCGTCGGTCATTGGTTTCTGGTTTGGCTGTTGCCGCTGTTCGTGGTCTACGTGATCGCGGGGGTGGCCGAGACCAATCGCGCCCCGTTCGATGTCGCCGAAGGCGAATCCGAAATCGTCGCCGGATTTCATGTCGAGTATTCAGGCATCGCTTTCGCGCTGTTCTTCCTCGCCGAATACGCGAACATGATTCTGATTTCGACCCTGACTGCAGTGTTCTTCCTCGGCGGTTGGTTGAGCCCCTTCGAGGGACTACTGGCCGCAGACCATCCGCTTGCGGCACCAGGATTTCATTGGCTGTTCCTCAAGCTCTTTTTCTTTTTGACCTGTTTCATGTGGTACCGGGCGACGTTCCCGCGTTACCGCTATGACCAGATCATGCGGCTCGGCTGGAAAATTTTGATTCCGGTGACGCTGGTGTGGATTGCGGTCGAAGCGCTGATGTCGTGGTTCGACGTCGGGCCGTGGTCGAAATGATCGAGCACAGCTTGAGCAAACGAAGGTAAAGAGACGCCATGGCATTGCAAAGCATCGTCAAAACTTTCCTGCTCACCGAGCTGCTTGGTGGCTTGTCGTTGACAGCGCGTACGCTCTTTCGCAAGAAGGTGACGGTCAACTATCCGGAAGAAAAGACGCCGCAGTCGCCGCGTTTTCGCGGCCTGCATGCGCTGCGCCGTTATGCCAATGGCGAAGAGCGCTGCATCGCCTGCAAACTTTGCGAAGCGGTGTGTCCGGCGTTGGCCATCACCATCGAGTCGGATGTTGCGGCCGACGGTACGCGGCGCACGACGCGCTATGACATCGATCTCTTCAAGTGCATCTATTGCGGCTTTTGTGAGGAGGCCTGTCCCGTGGATGCGATCGTCGAAACGAGGATCCATGAGTACCACATGGAAAATCGCGGCGAGAACATCATGACCAAGGACAAACTGCTCGCCGTGGGTGAGCGCTATGCTGCGCTGATCGACGCCGACAAGGCTGCTGATTCGGCGTATCGCTGATCGCGCAGAGAGAGGAGACCGACCGGTGTTTGCGCAACTGCTTTTCTACAGTTTCGCGGCCATCCTGATCGCTGCCGCGCTCGGGGTGATTGTGGCGCGTAACCCGGTGTACTCCGCGCTTTCACTGGTGTTGGCGTTCTTCACGAGTGCTGCACTGTGGTTACTGATCGAGGCCGAATTCCTCGCCATCGTCTTGGTGCTGGTGTATGTCGGCGCCGTCATGGTGCTCTTCTTGTTCGTCGTCATGATGCTCGACATCAACATTCAAGAAATCAAACGCGGCTTCACGCGCTACGCGTGGTTAGGCTGGCTGGTGTCGACCGTGGTGATCGCCCAGATGGCGGCCGTGTATGGACTGAAAAATTTTGGCATCGATGCTTCGGTGACGGTCGTTCGCAATGCTGCCGATCACAGCAATACCCGTGAGCTCGGCGAAGTGCTGTACACCCAGTACGTTTATCCGTTCGAGCTCGCCGCTGTGTTGCTGCTGGTGGCGATCGTCGCTGCGATTGCACTAACGATGCGACGGCGACCGGGTTTCAAGCCACAGGATGTTGCTAAACAGGTTGCCGTGCGCCGGCAGGATCGCGTGCGTCTTATCAAAGATGTGAGTCCCACAGACGATGGCAGGGGCGACACGCGATGATCACCCTGCAGCACATGCTGACGCTCTCGGGTATTTTATTGGCCTTATCGATCGCCGGTATCTTCCTCAACCGCAAGAATGTAATCCTGTTGCTGATGTGTATCGAGCTGATGCTGCTCGCTGTCAATTTCAGTTTTGTCTCCTTCTCGCGCTTCCTAGGCGATCTCGACGGTCAGGTGTTCGTGTTTTTCGTGCTGACGGTCGCCGCCGCCGAATCAGCGATCGGCCTCGCAATCCTCGTGGTGCTGTTCCGCGAGCGGCGAAGCATCAATGTCGAAGACCTCGACGCCCTGAAAGGCTGAGGGCAGGGTACCCAAGATGAGCATGAGCCCCAGCGTTGTTTTGACCATCGCGTTGTTGCCGCTGGCAGCGGCCCTTATTACGGGTCTTTTTGGCAAGTGGATCGGTCGCACGGCGGCACACGTGGTCACTATCGCGGCCGTGGGCGCGGCTTTCGTGCTGTCGGCGCGGGTGGCTTGGCAGCTGATCTTTGGCGAGGTCGACGTTTTCAATGGCACCGTCTACACCTGGCTCGTCAGCGATGGCGTGCGCATGGAGGTCGGCTTTTTGATCGATGAGCTCAGCGTGCTCATGATGTGTGTGGTCACGTTCGTGTCGTTCTGCGTGCACGTCTACACGATCGGCTACATGCGCGAAGACCCAGGCTATCAGCGGTTCTTTGCCTACATCTCGCTGTTCACCTTCGCGATGCTGATGCTCGTGATGTCGAACAACCTCATGCAGTTGTTCTTCGGTTGGGAAGCGGTGGGCGTGGTGTCTTACCTGCTGATCGGTTTCTGGTACACCAAGCCGAGCGCCATCTTCGCCAATCTGAAAGCGTTTCTCGTCAACCGCGTGGGCGACTTCGGCTTCGTGCTCGGCATTGCCGCTGTCGTTTATTACACGGGCTCGCTCGATTATCGCGATGCCTTTGCGGCGGCGCCGCTGCTGGCGCAGACGAGCTATGCGCTGACAAGTTCGCTCGAAGTGTCAGCCATTACGTTGATCTGCATCTGTCTTTTCATCGGTGCGATGGGCAAGTCGGCTCAAGTACCGCTGCACGTATGGCTGCCG
>Ga0194129_10004170_pt1 | contig 19465 bp, 15 predicted proteins | sample TA2KigCa35mmetaG_FD_150862 | JGI IMG/M metagenome (GOLD analysis project Ga0194129, IMG submission 150862) | Freshwater microbial communities from Lake Tanganyika, Tanzania - TA2015038 Kigoma Deep Cast 35m | ecosystem: Environmental > Aquatic > Freshwater > Lake | place: Tanzania: Lake...
TCTATAAGATTAGTAGGGCGCCGAATTCATGGCAGGTTCGATCCCGAAGATGTAATTGCCAACTTTTATGGCTTGGTTTATGGCGCAATTGGCTTTTTTATATTGAACAGATTCCGGCGTTGATCAACAACCTCTCCAGCTCAATCCAATCCACCATCAAGCCAAATTCTAGCACTTTATTGGGGCGCATGGGTGTTCCTTCAGAAATGTCATCTATGAATAATTCACCTTTGTGAATTGCCTCATCCAAATCAAAACCTGGCGGATTCACTTTTGCTTCCAAATGTTCAGTAATTGCTTCAATCTCACCACTCGCATTCAAATAGGCCAAAGCCTCTTCCAAACTTCCATCATTTAGATCAGCACGATACGTATTTAAAATAACATGATGGCCTTTGGCCTGTAGTTTGGCAATCACTCGCAGTGCATGCGGATTAGGTGCACCCAAGGCAGGGTAGTGGTGTTCTACAACGGTGCCGTCGAAGTCGAGGTAGATGGTCATCAATTTTGAGTATTATCCTCGTTTTTTGAACGCAGTAAATCTGCAATGATTAATGCGGGTTCTTCATTTTTGTATATCAACTCGTTGAAAGCCCAAAAGATATCCTTTGATATATTAAAGTGTCTGACAATGATTTCTTGGATTTCTCCGGTGTATAGGGTGGGAATAAGAATATCGGTTTTCAAATGGTATTCAATATACCGCTTATCGACATTGACAACTACAACCCCTGAGTTAAGTAAGTTGTTAAAATGGCTTGCAAGAATAAAAAGTTGTGTAGTTAGTTCAACTGGATAGTTTTCATGGATTTTTACCCGGCAATGATAAAACCCGTCGTAAATCATGTAGTAATAAAGTGCTGAGGTATCTTCGGATATAGCAAAAGTTGTTTCAATGTATTTTTCAGACTCAAAAACACCATGATGCCACTTGGCTTTACTCTGTAATTTCTTCAACTCCTTCCAAACAAACTTTTCTCGAGACTTTAAATTATAAGAAATTCGAATGATGCGCAGCAAGTAAAATTTTAAACGGATAAACAAAGACTTCATGGAATTAATTGCTTGAGTAATCTTATCTTTAATGTTAGGAGCGGCAATTTTGCGAATAACCCAGAGGACAGCGAGAATTGCTGGTATTTTGGTGAGAAGTAACAAAAATGAATTGCCATTTGCCATAATTACTAAAATAGTGAATAATCCTCTAAACTCCCTTGAGAAAAATCATTATCAGAAATAGCTAATTCAAGAATTGAAAAATATTTACATAGGATTTCTTAAAATCTTGATTTTAGCATTTGATATGATTATAGAAATCGGTTTCTTTACAGTATGAAAAATAATTTTTGGCTTTTACTTTTTATTTTGTTTTTGAGTCCTTTTTTGCTCCACTCACAAAAAATCACATATGATTTTTCATGCATGGAAACTGACGATGCCTCGGCTATGATTAACGCTGCTGCAGATGCAGAACAAGCATTAGTTCGAAATTTTGGTGAACCTGTAACACTTGGTGAGGAAATTAGATTAGGTAACCAATTGCTCTCTGACTTGAAATTGAAATACAATGTCTATGAATACGGAGAGCGCCATAATAGAATGAAATCAATAATGAATTCATTGACGGCAAAAATTAGCTCTCCCAGGGGATTTACTTATCGAATTTTTCTATTTGATGCGGATGAACTCAATGCATTCACTTGCGGAGGAAAGATATTTGTCACAAAGAAAATGTATCATTTTTGTCAGAATGACAGCGAGTTGGCGGCCATCATTGGTCATGAAATAGCGCACAATGAATTAAAGCATATAAAGGATAATATCTCAAGATTTAAAACCGCAAATTCATTTGGGAGTGCAGGACAAATGACGGCACTAATTGGTAGTATGTTAACAACCCCATTCAATCAAAAAAACGAAGTTCATTGCGACTTTTATGGAATAGATTTGATGAAAAAAGCAGGGTACTCAATTTGTTCTGCACCTGAAATCTGGAGCAGGATGGCAGACCAAGAAAATGAAACGTCGGAGCTAGATAAATTTGCATCAACTCATCCTTATTCCAAAACGAGAAGAGCGTGTTGTTTGAATCATATAGAATCAAATTATCAAAAAAGTTGTGAATAATGAGTTCAGTAGCAATTAGGGTAGAGCATTTATCCAAAGTTTTTAAAACTGGAAAAGTAGGGTTGCATGGATGTTCTTTTGAGATTCAATCAAGAACCTTAACGGCAATTCTAGGGCCTTCAGGATGTGGTAAGTCGACACTCTTGAAGACTCTCTTAGGGGATATTCCAAAAACGTCGGGACGAATTCATATCCAAGGCATTGAATTGAATGATGACAATTATGACTATATAAAAACACATATTGGTTATGTGCCTCAAGATGATATTGTTCATAAAGATTTAACTGTTGAACAGTGTTTAACCTATTCTGCTCATTTGCGGCTGTCAGATTTTTCATATGATGTGCAAAAACAACGAGTAAAAGAAGTTTTAGGTGAGTTAAATATTGAACAATTAAAAGACGAGCTGATTAGCGAAATTAGTGGTGGTCAGAGGAAAAGAGTAGCCATCGGTGTAGAAATTTTAACCAAACCTAGTATTCTATTTTTGGATGAACCGACCTCACCATTAGATCCACAGACCATAGAAGAATTTTTAAAAATTCTGAAAAGGCTTTGCGAGAGTGGTACAACAGTAGTAATGGTTACTCATAAACCTGAAGATTTGGAATATATGGACGAATGTTTATTCATGGGGGTGGGAGGTCATTTAACTTACAAAGGGGCACCCTCTAATTTAACTACCCATTTTGGCAGGGATAATATAGTTCAAATCTATGCAGATATGGATAGAAATGATACCATTAATCGATTCTCTGAACGATACATATCTGAAAGCCCTAAATTATCTGTTGTAGAAACCAATAAGAGTACTTTTAATCCAAAAAGGCATACCAATTATTTATCGCAGACGTTTTGGCTAATTGCACGTTACTTAGCCAGAAAGCTAAGTGATCTTGAAACACTTGCAATTCAGATTAGTCAAGCGCCGATTATTGCAGGATTAGTTATTTTAATTTTTGATAAATTAGATCAAACAGTTTTATTTTTTATCGTGATTTCTGCAATTTGGTTTGGAACAAATAATGCTGCAAAAGAAATCGTTTCAGAAAAGAATATTTTCAAAAGAGAACGTAGATATAATCAAGGAATTATACCTTATCTGATCTCAAAGATCACCGTTTTAGCACTCGTAGGTTTAATACAGAGTGCCATTTTCATTGTAATTATTGATGCAAAATTTGAAAATGATAATGTTAGTTTAGAAGACCCATTATCCTCAACCATTTGGATGTTTTTAATTACAGTTGTGGCTAGTCTGTTTGGATTAACTCTGTCGGCAATTTCTAAAAATGTTGAAAAAGTAATGGGTTTGATTCCAATTGCATTGATCCCACAGATTATGCTTTCAGGAATCATGGTGCCACTTACAGCTGTTTTTGTAAAAATCCCAAGTTTTATCCTTATTTCTAGATGGGCAATGACGGGTATCTGCCGAGTTCAAAATAACATCTACAATAAAATGACCGACGAAAATGTTTCGTCAATAGAATTTATGAGAAAAAACCTCGGTGAGACCTATGATCTAATGAGCTCTTTTCATTTTGAAGGATTTGTCCTTACCATTCAAGGTCTTTTTTATTTCATATTGATTTACTTAACTTTGGATGATAGGAATTGAAGAAAATGAAAAAAAACAAAGCAACATTTTTTTTATTATTCGTTTTTTTGCTTTTGGTAGGTATTTTATACAAAATGTTAGATGGTCAAGGAAACGGAAAGGAAGTAAATGAACGTGCTCCCAATTCAATAAGTACAGATTCAATTAATAAAAACAAGAATAATGAATTTCAAAAAATAACCTTAGGGCAAAAAAATAATCCAGATTCAAGTTTATCCAAAGATTCAATAATTGTAGATTTAAAAATGACTAAACAAAATGAATTTTCTTGGAATCAATATTTTGCAAATGACTCCTTGAGATTAATATTTAAGGCAGCTTACAAAAAAAGAGGAACTGAAAACATAGATACAGTTGCGTTAGAGTACAATGTTACTGGAAAATCATCTTTCACTTTCAAACCAGGTGATGCCCGATTTGATGCGGTTAAGACAAATATTGAAATAATTATTTTTGATAAAGAACAAAAGAAAATTAAAGGAAAGGATAAAATTAGGGTACTAACAACTTGTTAATCTAATATTTAGTATGAAAAAGAATAAAACCATCGTATTTCTTCTTTTTGTTTTCTTCTTACTCATTATTGTTTTCGTAATGATGTTGGGAGACAACAATAAGACTCAAACTCCTGAGCAAGTTAAAAAGGAAGTACTTGAAAAATGTGAACAAGGAAACTACGAGGATGCATTCAACTTTTTAAATGACATCTTAGTTGAAGACCCAAACTTTGCCAAGGGAAAACCCGGTAGAGAAGAATTAGAAAAAATGAGAGATCGTATTTACAAAGTGAAATAAATTAAGAGAAATGAAAAAATCAATTATACTATTTTTCATATTGTTTATCTCGTTTATAGGATTTTCTCAGAAAACGGAGAAGGCATATATACAGGATGTGAAATACCAGTATGTTAAAGGAGATTTTAATACGGCCAAGGATTATTTGGAAAATGCTTTGGAGAAATATCCTAATTCTAAAGAGTTATTCAAACTTAAAGGACTTGTTGAAGAGGATAGTGGTTTGGTTGTAGAAGTAAGAAAACCACAAACTGGTGGTAATTCAGGAAATACAGGTGGAGGACAAGTAGAAGGAGGTAAAACTGGTACAGGAGGTAATTCAGGAGGTGGAAAGACAGGCGGAACTACTGTTGTTGAAAAGGATTCAGACGGTGATGGTTTTGTTGACAAAAAAGATAAGTGCCCAAATGAATATGGTGATATAAATGGTTGCCCAGATACTGATGGGGATGGGGTACCAGATTACAAAGATAAATGTAACGACAAACCCGGCCCAGCGTCTAATAATGGTTGTCCAATACCAAAATCAGTTACAATTTCTGTTGATTTGGCTATGAGCAGTCAAAATAATTTTACCTGGAATTCAAAAGTAGCGGAAGAAGGATTAAAAGCAACCTTGGTATTTCAAACAAATTCAGGAGCAGAATTTAGAAAAGATGTTACAGGTTTATCATCATTCAAATTCAAGTCAGGAGATACCAGATTTGATGGTGTAATGACAAATGTTGAATTGTTAATCACAACCAAAGAAGGAGTTAAGGTAACGGGAACCACAAAAATTAAAACAAGAACCACATGCTAAAAAGATTACTATCATTCATTTTCGCCATTATTTCATTGACATCCTGGTCACAGGAAATGAATGTTTATCATTTAATTTCTGAGAATAAAAAAAATCCAACTGGGTTTCCATTTAACACTGCTGATTTTATTTTTTTAAATGGAGAATTGAAACTTACTAGTTACTCTATTTTCCATTTTACGCCAAATTCAATTCCAGATACAACTTGGCGCAATAAAAAGAAAGAGGTCGTTTACAAAAATTCAAAGATGGATTGTGATTTTAGTTTGAGTTCCAAATTTGAAAGGCTTCTAGAAAATCACGACATGAAGGCAGTGAGTGGCCTTAAAAAACATCTTATAATCTCTACAGCGAATTTAAATAAGGTTAGCGATCAAGATAGATTTATTGTACATGAAATTGAAAGTGATTCAGAGATAGAAATTCAGAGAGTTTTAATTAAAATTAAAGCATCAGTAGCAAAAGGAACATGTCATAATGTCTATATTTTTACCGATAAATATCAAATTGTAAAACCTAGTTTAAGTTTTTCTAAAGATACGTTGGTCGGAAATGGAGATGTAGAACTGAAATTTACAACTAATAGTACTCCAAAGAAAATCAACTGGAGTTCAAATGTACGACTGAGAGATAATGATCAATTCAAACCATTTATTCAATTGAACTCAAACCAAATAGTTTCAGCGACATATCTTGATGAAAACGGCTGCGTCTCAAATGAAGACCAAATAACCCTGGTTTATAAAGCCGCATGTAATTGTGAGGCAAATATGGGAAAACCTGAAATTCTATACCATAAAAGCAAAAATATCCTTGATAGAAATGACGAAGATGATGCACTTTGGGATTACAAAGCGATTCCAGAACAATCAGGTAGTTTAGCCTATGAATTACCAGTTAAAAATGTTTGTGGTGACAGATTTTTGGTTGAAATCAAATCGAATACAGGTAAAATAGTTTTTAATGAGTATATTGAGCGTGAAGACGTTGATGAACGTTCTTTAAATCCGATTGCAGTAAAAAATAAAGAGATATTGGTTTTTAATATTCCACTTGATGAATACAGAAATTTAATTGAAACTGCAGATTCTTACTTTTTTGTTTCAATTACACCTGAGTTTGATGGTGAAGAATGCCTCAAAAGGAAATTTAATTCTGTAAAAATTAGATTCTCAAAATGTCGTTAGGAATGAAAAGAAAAAATTTTCTACTATTTGCATATTTTTTTCAAATCTATATAGTCTGGGCTACCCCAGGAGTTGATACAATAAAATTAACCAATAATTCAAAGGACTTTGAAATTTACGCAAATCAAAAGTCGATTTACTTTTTCTGCCCGGTAAACTCCACAAGTGAAGAATTGTATCTAGAAAAATTCGAAATTCTTTTTCGAAAGAAAAAAATTCAAAATATTGATGGCTTGGCTTTTAATATTGTCTTTTTTAATTCTGGGACAAATCTTTCTAAAGGACTCAAAATTAAAATTAAAGGCCATGAAACTCTTGTATACATTAATGATTTCAGCTGTATTTTTCAGAATTTTTCACAGCGTGAAATGGTAATTCATTCGTCAAGAATTGAAATGTTAAAATATTATATTACTGATTTTTATTCTGGAACATCCTCAGTAAATGTTAAGTTAAAAGAAGATATAGCATGCTACAGTTCCCTTGCAGAAAGGATACCTAATTATGAAAATTACATAGCTCAACTTTATAAACCTGTTTATACCGAATTAGAATTAATTCAGTTTTTAAAAGACTCGCTTGCCGTTGCAAATCAGAAAATTGATGTTTTACAAATTAGATTAGATTCTCAAATTAAGGAACTTATAAAATTGAGCGAAAGACTAGATCAATTTGAGAAAGAACAGAAGGACCAACCGCCAGTAAAAGAGGAGTCCAAAAGGTCATTTTTAAATTTTATTCCACGATCCAAAAATGAATAGACTTGTATTCTTTTCATTTTTGCTCATACTCTTTTCATGCGAAAAGGTTGATTTTTTTGACTGGAATTTAGTGGGTAAACCGTTGGTAGAAAATCTTATAATTAAGTCAAATACGTTAACTCAATTTACATTAGAGGCAAGTTTTTCAAGCACTGGTAAAGACAAAGACGCTACGCTTGGGTTTGTAATATCCAAGACCGTATTTCTGCCGGAAATAAATAATTGTGATACCGTTATTTATCTCGATGGAAAAAAGCCAGGCATTAAAAATACATCTATACCATGGTACACAAATGGGTCAGTCAAATGCAGAGCGTTCATTAAAAACAAAATTAAAACAGTCTATTCAGATGTACTAATTGTAACATGGACAGGTGGCACAGCAAATCTTCCGATTGTTATGACGACAATACCGACTGAAATATCCTTTTTCAGGGCAAGTTGCGGCGCTTATATTACAAATAATGGAGGCTTACCAATAACTAAATTAGGTGTTTTAATATCAACTCAATCTCAGCCTAATTTTTCAAATGCTCTGATATTTGACTTTTCAAGTGGGCCCTTAACATTTTCAAAAGTCATAGAAAATCTGAACGATAATACTACTTACTATTGCCGTGGCTATGCTGAAAATATTGCCGGTAATTCAATTGCAAGCAATATTTACCAATTTACTACAAAGAATTTTTATAATGTCGGTGAACAAGGACCTTCTGGAGGTCTGATTTTCTTCAGCAAATTGGATACAACGGGTGGTTGGAATTTTTTAGAGTGTGCTCCAAATGACCTTAATTTATTGCCTTGGTCACTTAATTTGTCTCAAGAATTAAATCTTTCAACAGGTTTAGGTGACGGTAAAAATAACACTATAAATATTGTAAATGCAAATGGCCTAGGGGGGGTAAATTATGCGGCAAAATCATGTTTTACATTTATTTATGGAGGTTTTGATGATTGGTATCTGCCATCGAGAGATGAAATGATTACATTATATCAGAATCTATTTTTACAAAATCTCGGATCACTAACCGTAGGGGCAAGATATTGGACCTCCTCAGATGATGATTTTTATAACCAAAATGCCTGGTGTCAAAAAATGTTAAATTCCAACAGTTCGGTAAATTCCACCACTGAACTGAAATCCATTTATTTAAAGGTAAGACCGGTAAGATGTTTTTAAGACTGCGTGAAATCACATTTTTTATTCTGTTGGTTTTGTCTCAAACTTCGTTTAGTCAAACATCCAATGTCGTCATACCATCCTTGATAGACAAGTCGGACTTAAAAACAACAGTACTCAATAATGGTGTAGAGTTGAATGTTATCAATCAAACTAAATATGGGTTTGATACGGCAAGATGGAAGTCAAGCATAAAACCAACTGTTTTAATAACAAATAATGGTTCTTATTTATATAATTCTAAGGTAATTCAATCCTCAAGCAACAATATATGTCCAAAAGGCAAACACATTGCTTCGGTAAATGATTTTAACTCTTTGTGTAAAGAATTACCATCAATTACCTTGCTTAAAAACAATGGATACATAAATTCGAAACCAGATTACTTATGGTTTTCACCAAGTTGTAAATCGTCAGCATTTTTTCATATTCCGAAGGGTTACTATTACGGAACGTCTGGAAGTATACATAGTCAAGGTGAATGGAGCGAAGAAAAAAATAGTGTAGACACAACTCAACAATTTTATTTATACGATCTGAGTAGTTCGGATACCATTTCTGTACCACTTCTTTCCTCGGCACCAATACGTTGTGTATATAATTCATATTCAGATTATTTTCAATTGAATCAAAATAGATACAAGGAATTGTGTCCTTCCAGTTTTCTAGAATTAACGCAAAGTATCAGATCAAGCGTGCAATTTGAAAGTAAATTAAACTCATCAGTCAAGATTCAGTTGTTATTTTCTTTCAATGAAAAAGGTGAATTAGTTAAACGAATAATATCTTCTGACGGTAAAAATGTATTCAATGAACAAATAAGTCAATCTACAAATAAAACACTAAAGATGCCTTACTATGGTGAATTAAAAATTCACACGACTGATACTTTGGAGTTTGCAATAATACCCAATACTAAAAGTAGTTTAAAAGCAGAATTAGATTTATCGAAAACAAGTGAGCAATTTCGTAATCACATTAAAGACAGTTATTTCATGGCTTATTTGGGCAATTGCAAAAACATAGATGCAAAAGCAAAATATAAATTGCCAAACAACATTATTACTTTTGCTGATTCATATTATAACGAGACATCTTCTCTTCACCTCAAAAAAGTAATCTGTCCAGGACCTATAAATGCACTTTATTCTGTAATTCCTGGATTGGGAATTTATCAGTTTAAACAAACAGGTTTATCACATCGAAAATTATTAGGCACATCTATTTCACTAGCCGCAATCGGAATCGCTAGTAAGGCAATTTCGATCACCTATTACAATCGCTTCAGATACAATTTAGATGGACCTGAATCCGCTAAAAATTATCAAATTGCGAATACATCTCAAAAGGTTTTCGTTGTAAGTTCAGCATTATATGCAGGACTTGCTTTAGTAGATTTTACTTGGACTTTTTCGCTCGGTGTAAAAAGTAAAAATTTACAGCATGAGACAAACAAAGAACTTCGTACAATGCACAAACAAAATTTGTGGTTATGAAACAATTACTATTTCTAATTATATTTTTTTCACTTGTAATTGTAAACGCACAAACAGTTGTGGATTTCACAACACCTGGCACACAAATATGGGTTTGCCCTGCAAACGTTTCTCAAATTACAGTTCAATGCTGGGGAGGTGGTGGTGGCGGAGGTAATAGTGCGTCGAATACAATAAATGGTGGTTCAGGCGGTGGTGGTGGTGCATATTCAAATAAAATATTAACTGTTACCCCAGGCACAACGTATTATTTAAATGTTGGTCAAGGAGGATCAGGTGCTCCAGGTAATTCTACTGCTCAGGCATCAAATGGAGGAGATTCCTGGTTGAATACAACTAATTCAAATCCAATAAATAACTCATTTCCTTTGGCAAAAGGTGGCTTAAAAGGTTTAAATAATTCAGCTACTATTCCATTAAATGGAGGCCCCTCAAGTCAAAGTTATGGGGATATAGTATTTTTTGGGGGAAATGGCTACGCCGCCTACTCTAGCGGAGGCGGAGGTGGAGGGGCATCAGGAACATCTCAGGGTCCAGGAATTCCCGCTACTAGTATTAATGGTGCGATATCTAATGGTTTTGGTGGAAACGGAGGTAATGCAAGTACATCAAGTTCTGTTAACGGTCAACCTGGATTGCAACCAGGTGGTGGTGGTGGTGGTTCTGATGACTTTCCATCTCGTTCAGGAGGTAATGGTGGAAACGGTCAAGTTAGAATTTCTTACTTTTCTAACTGTGCAGGAACACCTACAACTCCGGTTATTTCCAGTAATTCGACAAGCGGTTGTGGGGGGCTTACGCTATGGACTACTGGATACGCAAATACACCAGGATTAGTTTTTCAGTGGCAAAGTGCCAATACGGTCAATGGTCCATGGTCAAACATACTCAACTCTAATGATTCTTTAATAATTTACAATACTTATTCTGACACATATTTTAGACTTCAAATCACTTGTTTATTTGGTGGTCAGACAGTCACTTCAAATACAGTTTATTACGATTTCATATCAAATCAAAATCTAGTTCAGCCAACAGCTCAGAATTTAACTGTCAATTGTGGTCAAAATTTATTGCTTAGTACAAACGGGACTGGAAATGGGTTTATTTGGTCATCATTTCTTCAAGATACCACCATAACCTCAGTAAATCAATTGCAATTAAATGCCGTTAATAACGACACAACAATTTACGTCCAAACGTATATTAATCCACCAGTTTATAGTGATACAATAACAATATCTCAAGCAAGTCAATTAATCAATTTCACAAATACGAGTTGTGGAAACGGGAACATACAAGGTTCAGGAAATATTGGATTCAATTGGACTGATGCTACTCCTTTTGGTAATACCATTACAAGTTTCAAAATTCTTCTAAATGTTGGGGTTGAATGTAATCCAGGAGGAAAAAACATTCAGATAAATCAAATGACAACTTCCAACTTAACCACAACATCAAATTGTTCTTGTTTAGGTGGCAATCAGTATTTACTGACATTTCCAACAACTGCTTTAGTTCAAGGTGGACTTAATCAATTCAGGATTTTGAATGCCAATAATTTAGGTTTGTTCAATGGAATACCAAATTATTCTGGATACTATGCAAAAGTAGTTGTAAGTTATACAACGAATCAACAATGTGTTAGTCAGCAAAGTCCAATTGTTATTACCTCGGTAACTCCCAATTCAGCGGGTGTAGTTTCAAGTAGTCATTCTATATGTTCTGGGCAAGCGCCTCAATTGCTTAATTTCACAGGTTTACAAGGTACAATAGTATGGCAGCAATCAAGTGATAGTCTTGTCTGGACGGATATTGTTGGTGCAAATTCTAATACTTTAAATATAACAGCAAATTTAGGTGCCCTTACAACAACAAAGTGGTTTAGAGTTAAATTGTCAAACGCTGGTTGTACAACAATCTATTCCAATAACGTTAAGGTGACGGTAAATCCTCTACCCAATATCGTAGCAAGTAATGATGTAATTCTTTGTGCTGGTCTGTCCGCAAATTTAACAGTAACTGGAGGAACATCTTATTCTTGGTCGCCTTCAGCCGGACTCAACAATACAACCTCTTCTACTGTTATTGCAAGCCCATCAAATACTACCACTTATGTGGTGATTGGGATTGATCAAAATGGATGTACCTCGCAAGATATGGTTGGAGTGACAATTTTACCAGTTGCGCAAGGCGGGTCAATAGGGCCGCAGGCAAGTTATTGTACTGGTACGGTTCCTTTAAATATGACTATTTCGGGTCAACAAGGAACTATTCAGTGGCAATATTCTTATGACAATACAAACTGGAATAATTATGTTGGTTCGACTGGTACGACATTATTTGGTTCAACTATTGGTGCATTGACACAAACGACATACATTCGGGCAGTTACCAATTTAAATAACTGTGGTGCAGCATATTCTAATATTGTACCTCTAACAGTTTTTCAGCCTACAATTGCAGGAACCGTAACGAGCAACCAAAGTATTTGTAGTGGTAGTTTACCGTCACAATTAGTAGTTGCGGGTTACGTCGGATCAAGTTTTCAATGGCAATATTCTACAAATAATTCAACTTGGAATAATATTTCAGGGGCCACCAATGATACACTTTCAACCTCCCAAATGGCCTTTTTAGGTTTTGGACAGAATTACTACTTCAGGGTTAGAGTAAACAATGGCCCTTGTACTATTCAAAATACAAATTCTGTATTGATTACAGTAGTTTCACCACCTTCGCCGGGTAATCCTACGGCACCACAGACTATATGTTTTGGTGCATCAACGCCCAATATTTCATCAACCGGTACGTCTGGCTCTTTGCAATGGGAACAATCTACGACTTCAAATGGTCCTTGGAATGCAATAGCAGGGGCGACTTCATCTACACTGACAGGAACTCAAATTGGAAGTTTGACACAGACTACCTACTTCCGCTTAGCAAGTAGTAATCCAACATGTGGAATTGTTTATTCAATAGTTACTTCTGTCATTGTGAATCCTATTGCAATTGCAGGCACTGCATCGAGTAATCAAAATGTTTGTACTGGGACTTCCCCTTTACCATTAAATCTCACCGGATTTACTGGAACCATTCAATGGCAGGTGTCCACGAATAATTCTACATGGTCTAACATTTCCGGGGCCACAAGTTCAACATTAAGTAGTGCCCAAATGGGTTCATTAACATCAATTAGATACTATAGAGCCATTGTTTCGAGTGGGTCATGTACAAGTGCCACATCAAATACAATCATGATTACGATTGTTCAGAATCCTTCGGTGGGCACTGTAACTGCAGCTCAAACAATATGCTCTGGAACTGTCCCTACATCTTTATTCGTGGGAAGTACCACAGGTACAATCAATTGGCAATATTCTTTGGATAATATTTCATATTCAACTATACCAAATTCAAATAACAACACCCTTCTTGGTGCTACAATCGGATCATTAACTGCGAGCACCTATTATCGTGTCGAGGCAACAAACTCACCATGCCCGAGCGCTATCTCGAACAATATATTAATTACAGTAATACCTGCCGCAAACCCTGGAACAATTTCCGCTAACCAAACCATTTGTACTGGCACGCAGCCAGCTGCATTGGTATCCTCCGGTTCTAATGGGTCTTTGCAATGGGAGGTTTCAACGAACAATTCAACTTGGACGATAATTTCGGGAGCAACAAGTTCCACTTTATCAAGTGCTCAAATGGGAAGTTTGACAGCTACTCGTTATTATAGATTGGTCGCTTCAAGTTGCTCTGGTGCATCCGTAAATATTTCAACTCCAATTACGATCACGGTATCAACGACAAGTTCAGTAGGTAGTATTACGCCGAACCAAAATGTGTGTTCAGGTAATCTCCCTTCAAGCGTAAATCTTTCCTCATTTAATGGCAGCATTCAATGGCAAATTGCCAGTTCAATCGGAGGCCCATTTCTTCCAATTGGAAACGGAACAAATCCATTAACTGGCTCTCAAATAGGACCAATAACTTCTAATAAATATATTAGGGCATCTGTCACAAACCAAAGTTGTCCTTCCGTATTGAGTAATGTCCATAATATAACTGTACTAAGTTTACCCATTGTAAATGCTGGGGTTGATCAAACTGTATGTTCAGGTGATTCAATCAGTTTATTTGGTTCGGGAAGTCCTAATTTGACTTTTACCTGGTCAAATGGTGTTCAAAATGGACAGTATTTTGTGCCAAATTCATCCACAACTTTTACAGTGACTGGAACAACTTCTCAGGGTTGTGTAAATACTGATAATGTCAATGTTGTTGTTCTCATGTTACCACAGATTTCGATGGTTGCATCTACACCTACAACTATTTGTCAAAATGAAGAGGTTATGCTCAATTGCTCATCGGTTTCGACAGTCGAATTCCAATGGTATTACAATAACCAACCTATCAACGGAGCAACTCAAAATTCTATCCAAGTAAATCAACAAGGAATTTATTATGCATCAGCAGAATCAACTTCCACAGGTTGTGTCAATTACTCAAATTCAATTTTTGTAACTGTATTACCATCCCCACAAATTACATTTTATGGTGACAGTATTATATGCGATGGAGATATGGCAACAATTACCGCAGATAGCGATGGAAATGTTACTTGGAATGGAACACTTAATCAGAATGTCCTACAAGCTTCTCCATCTGTCACAACTGACTATAATGTTGTTTCTCAAGGAACGAATGGTTGTTCAAGTAGTGCTACATTAACAATTGAAGTGCATTACGCTGAAGATACAACCATTTTTATGTCGAGTTATGGCCCATTAGTAATGGCGGGGCAAACCTTTTCGCAAAGTGGTGTTTATACGTTGGATTTGAATTCAGCGTATGGTTGTGATAGTACCGTTACGCTGAATTTGAATGTGTTATTCAATGATATCGAAACAATTGAAACATCAGATGTAACTTTAATTAATCCTGTCAAAAATGGTTTAGTTCATATTCTTTCAGAGGATATAGAAGTTATTAAGTTCAACGGTATCTATGATATTCTTGGACGAGAAATTAGTTATGAAACAATTGTTGAAAATAATGGTGGGATAACCATTCAAATCTCCGTTCCTATTGGCGCTTATTATATCAATCTTGAGCAAGAGGGTAAATTGATTCAAAAGAAGTTTATTGTAGTAGATTAATCCAACTGAAATGCGTAGAATATTTTTCATATTTCTTATTGTTTTACCTTTTTTTAGCTTCAGCCAATCAATTACTACTTCAGATTTAATTCTAGTACTTAATAAAAGTGGCTGGTATGATATTGATACTTATTTACAGAATAAAAATTGGAGTTATTATCGATCGGAAAATACAATTTTTGGGTCCTTGGTATCATGGTCTTACGACATGGACTACGATAAAAAAGCCCTTGGATGGATTAATGTGAACTTGAGCGACGGCAAGCCAGCGTTCGTAAGTTATGAATTTTATAATGAGACGTCGTATAAAAAATGTGTCGCTGATTTTTCAAAATTGGGATTTATAAAGGGTATCGATAAGGTTGAAGATGGTGCTTTAATTCAGATTTATTTTTCTGATAAATACTCACTTTTAGTTACTAAAAAGTCAAATATTGATGATGATTTAGATTATACCGAAGGCCCAAATACCTCATACACTATTGCGATAACACAAAAAGGTAGTTTCTATGACCCTTACAATGGACATATCACAACATATTATGATGATTCTGAACAAATAAAAGAGGATTATTATTTGGTAAGAGGTAAAATTCATGGAACGTACAAAAGGTATTTTGAAAATGGTGATTTAGCCGAATATTTAAATTATAAAAATGATGTTCGTGATGGTAAAGCGACGTTTTATGACGAAAATAATCATTCATTGAGGGAGGAGGTTTTTTACGTTAATAGGAATAAAGAAGGAAAAAAACTACATTTTGAAGGAGATTCATTGATACAATCATATACAATGAAATCAGGTGTTTTGAATGGTCCTTTTTATGTTTGGGTGGAAAATGATGACGGGAAGCTGGAAAAGCACGAAGGAAAATATCTCAACGGAGAATTAACTAGTAAGCTAATTGTCTCGGAGATGACTCAAACAGGTTTAGTCCCATCTATGCGTTTCAACTATGACCATGATCAGAGAAACGGTTTTATGGAGAGGTATGATGGTGATACACTAACTTTGAAAAAGAATAGTTCTGACATCTTAGAAGGACCTTGTTATGTTTATTTAAAAAACGCCACCCGTCCTAAAGATTTTGATACGACAAACTGTAGACTTCTAGAAAAATACTATTATGTAAATGGTCAAAGAGAAGGTGAGTATTTCAAATTTGATGAGTTCGGTGATTTGAGGATTTCGGGATACTTTGAACAAGATGAGCCTACAGGAAATTGGAAATTTTATAATCCGGCTTACAAGGACTCTATAATTGATGGGCTTACTTCAAGTGCTAATTTTTTGAAAGGTAATTTAAATGGTAAGAAAGTAACTTATATTTCGACAGATTTTGAATTACTTGATTGTGATGATCCAAATGTTGATTATACTGAAAATGATTCATGCTATCGAAAATTATTTTTCAAAGAAAAAACAATTTATAATTACAAGAACGACGTTCTAAATGGTGAATTCTCAAAATACGATAAGAACGGAAGACTAATCCAGAAAGGTATTTATAAAGATGGGAAAATGCACGGTGAATGGACAGTCAATGTATTGAATGATGATAAGATAATTGAAAAAATTAAGGTCAATTACAACAATGGTTTTCTCGAGGGTAAGGTTGTTTCAATTCTTGGTACTGATACTTTATACATTAAAGAATATAAGAACGATAAACTTAACGGTGATTGGATAACGTTTCTCAATGGAAATAGAGAAGTCATTAGAAATTTCTCATACGGGAAATTGATGGATGAAAAATATATTACACCCATTGATTGTATGAAGGAGCAATATGAATTATTAGAATTCAATTCCTCATACATACGGATTAATGCAAGCTTTTGTATTCAAGACACATCGGTTTACGCTCAGTACTTAATTGAATATCCCTTTAATACATCGATAATCGAGGCCAATCTTTTGAAGGATATAATTGAAGTATCTTTTTCAAAAGAGAATATCTTTTTTGATGGAATTGTAATAAAAAAAGATGAAAGCGGAAAAATACTTGAAAAAGCTGTTTTTAAGCGAAACCAACTTAATGGTCAAAAAAAGTTCTATGATTACAAAAAACACATTGTAATATGTGAAGATTTTATAAATGGTCAATTATCAAATACTGAATACGAATTTTTGAACGGTGACCCATACTCAGGAACTTATACTTACTATGATTCAGAAATGAATCGTTCTTATGAAATACAAATTTCCAAGGGTAAGAAAAAGAAGGAAACTGTGTACTTTGGAAATTTTGAGAAGAAGTTGAATGTGGTGAAGTATTAATCCCCCATCATCTCCTATACATCCCCCTCGTGTGGTAATAATACCTGGAGCGGTTTTGAGACTTGAACGCATTTCGTTTCAAGCTTACATTTCGGCGAACATAGCCTTTTCTTACTTGGCCTTTATAATTCACAGATGACTTAAAAAAATAGGTTATTTAGTGAAATCTTTGATTTTTTTAATGTTGAGAGGACCGTCTCCAATATACTCATACTTAACCAAGCCATTAACTAAGAATACTAATCTTGGAGGAGATGGTGCTGAGCCAAGCAGTTTCATGTAATCACTAATCTGAAGTATTTTATATGAAGCATGGATGCCACAATTTTTTATGAATTGCTTTGCCTGCGTATTCATAACCTCAATTTCTGTTTCGTCTGGATTATGGAATAATATATAAATTGAAGTATTTTGAGTTAGGTTGAGTTTCGCAATCTTTGTAGTAAGGTCTTTACAGTGTTCACAATCAGGATTAGCAATTATTACAATTGAATTGCCCTTATCAATTGATTTATTTACTAGCTTTCCGTTTCGTTCAAATTCGTTGAAAAAATGAAATTCTGATTGTGCATAAACAACTTTCGGAACTTCAGTTGAATCATTTTTTTCACTTTTCAAATCACCTGTATTTTTGGGTTGATTAATTAAGCTTTTAAGACTATCAATTTGAGTTTGCAATGATGTTTTTTCCAATTGTACGATTGTTCTTATTTGATCTTGGCAACAACAATCTTCTTGTGCTTTTGAATTAAAGATAACTACAAGGATTACAGTAGCAAGTATTCCTATTGGTAAGAACAGTGCAACTATATTTTTTTCCAAAACATTTTTATATACATAGAAAATCAATCCCAGTGTAATAAAGTTTTTTATAATTGCCTCTATGGGGCTCATTGGAAGCCATCCTCCCATGCAACCGCAATTCCCAATATTACCGATGATTGAGATTTGTATAGACAAATAACCAATAAATACGAGTAATAGAATTGCTGAAATTGGTAGAAAAACCCGCTTCAAATAATATGGAAAAATTGCATTTATTCCAATAAAAAGTTCTGAAATAATAATACTTCTAGACCACCATCTGACGTTGCACCAATTAGTAAAACCATTGAATATTCCCTCTTGATTGGAGATGTCTACCAATTGTTTTTCAAACACCTCTATTGGGAACAGTTTCGCCAAAGCTGAAAAAATAAATAAGCAGGCGACGAGAAGTCTCGCGGCTAAAACAAATTTAGTCCTATGATCATTTTCAAATTTTATTAAAGTTTGTTTCATATGTCTATTACTCTAAATCAAAATTAAATATAGCAGATTCTTAATTATTTTCTTTGCAAGATTGTAAGTAATTAGTCATCGGCTTCGTTCGTGCTCGCCTCACTAATGACTCTCTTATCCTTCCCTGGCGTCATATTTCCTGCACTCAGGATCGGCATAATAACAACAATTCTTGGCGCCCCCCTAAAAAAAAAGGTCATTTAAAATTTCTTTCTCCGATACTTCCCCCTCGTCTGATAATAATACCTTGACCGATTTTGGTTTTTGATGGCGTTTTTATCGGTACTTACATTCCGACGAACATATCCTTTTCTAAATTTGCCGGTTCGGGTTACAGTTGGTTTAACGTAAGTTCCACCAGCTGAGTCGGATTTTCTGATATCGCAGCTTTGAAAGGTGGCTAGCCCTAAACCAATTGTTATAACTATAAGGATATTCACCAAACAGCCCATTGAAGTCTTGTTATAGACTTTATTATACAACGCTTTTTTCGGGTCTGTAATCCAGCCCAAGCCGCGGGGTGCTTTGAAGCCAAGGTTATGACGAATAATGCGTTTGACCGAGGTACGCGCAGCAATTCTCTTTTTGATGGATGGTATGCGGAATCCGAATTTCATTGGTGTATGTATTTAATGATCATTAAAACTCGAGAATAATCTACAAATTCCTACTACATCCACAAAAACCTGATCATCATCCAAGATAAATTTACCACTAAAAGAATCCCATTCGGTGTAGTCGTAGTCAGCTAGGTAGGAAAAA
>Ga0194129_10004172_pt1 | contig 19459 bp, 15 predicted proteins | sample TA2KigCa35mmetaG_FD_150862 | JGI IMG/M metagenome (GOLD analysis project Ga0194129, IMG submission 150862) | Freshwater microbial communities from Lake Tanganyika, Tanzania - TA2015038 Kigoma Deep Cast 35m | ecosystem: Environmental > Aquatic > Freshwater > Lake | place: Tanzania: Lake...
TTTTGCTAACGCAAACTGGGCTCTCCTTGTTGGAAGCGTTCCACGCAAAGCCGGAATGGAGCGCAAAGAACTTCTTGGCATCAACGGAAAAATTTTTGTCGGCCAAGGTGCTGCGATCGCGAAGAATGCAGCCTCTGACATTCGCGTTCTTGTTGTGGGCAATCCGGCCAACACTAATTGTCTTATCGCGATGAGCAACGCACCCGGAGTTCCCAAAGATCGTTGGCATGCGATGACACGCCTCGATGAAGATCGCGCGCGGAGTCTTATTGGAGCACGCGCTTGCGCTCATGCTCGCGATGTAAAAAAAATGACCATCTGGGGAAACCACTCCAGCACGCTCTATCCTGACTTTGAACATGCAACGATTCAAGGCCATGCCGTCACAGAAAAAATCACTGATCGCTCTTGGCTTGAAACTGATTTCATCAAACAGGTCCAACAGCGAGGCGCCGCCATCATCGCGGCTCGCGGCCTCTCTTCTGCACTCTCCGCTGCCAATGCTGCCATCGAAACAGTTCGTTCGATTTGCGAACTCACTCCTGCTGACAATTGGCATAGCGTTGCGATCTGTTCGGACGGCAGCTATGGCGTTGATCCTGGCTTGATCTCATCTTTTCCAACACGCTCTGACACAAAGCACCTTTCGATCATTGAAGGGCTCAGCATCTCTCCTTTTGCGCAATCAAAAATTGATCTCACGATCCAAGAACTGCGCGAAGAAAAAGCGATGGTTGCTGACTTGTTGCCAAAATAGTATCATGGAGGGGTCCAAACCATTGAGTTATGCCCACCGCTATTTCTTCAAAATCACTCACGTTAGCTGATTTTCAGAATTTTTCTAAAGAACAGGCAACGAGTGATACAGCTATCATTGGGAAAAAATTTTTTGGGAGTGGTGCAAAACAAATTTCCTCCTTGAACTTCCAATGGGCCTTTGGAGGGACTTCTGAAGTTGTTGCTGACTTTCAAAAAGCCTTGGCTCAAAAATATGGAAAAGAAATTGCTGATTTTGTTTTTTCTGATGACAACAGACAAGCTGCCTTATCAAAAGGCCTCAACAAAGAAACGATTGCTGCTGTTTTAAACAAAGCTGAACTCATCAGTAGCTCCGACTTTTTTTCCTATCGAAAAGCTATTCAGAGCAAACAAGAAACCATCAAGAGGTCAATCAAACAACTCCCAGAAGCTTCTCGCTCGAGCGCTAAACAGGCCTATCTTAAGAGCCAAGATGCTTGGGAAAATTGTGTTAATCTTTTTAACGCATTCTCCTTCGATCCTTCCCAGTCAAATCCTCAAACTCTAAAAAACTATTTTGATGAGAGGTTACAATTTGTTGATCGACTCGCAAGAGAGATTATTCCAGAGAGTGAAAGCGCTACCATAGCCCAAGCAAAATCCGATACCACTGCTGCAAACGCTACCATAGCCCAAGCAGAAATCATCTTCCAAGAAGAGTTAGGCATGTCTGTAACAGAAAGTAGAAAATCAGCGGCCTCATTGCGAGAAAGCTTAGGAGATCGGCTCTCTATGGAATTGATAGCAACGGCTGCTCAGCAGCGCCCATCGATTCATCAATTGAATGAGGATATTGAAAAAATAGTAGCCGTAGTCGACGAAAGAACAAGCTCAGTTCTCTCAGGTCGTCGCAGCAGCACTGATAAACAATTTCTTGAAAATCTCAGCCTCATTCCAGAAGTCTTAAAAGCAAATTCTGATCGTCTCAGCGAACAAGTTCAGCCTTTTGTTAATCTTTTAGCTGATGCACCTCCAGAAAATTATTTTTATCTCAGTGATGATGCCTCTCAAGCTGTTACCCTCCACTCTCCTCACGACACATCATCCTCGGCTCCTACGGAAGAACAACAACGCGCTGCTGCTCGTCGTTTCTTTTCTGCTTTAAAAGAATTTTATGGTGCAAACCTGATTAACAGCATTCTTCCCGTCGAGCAACAAGACCAACCTCTCACGGTTCAGCAAGCTCGTGAGGTTTTACATAGCCTTTGTAAGGCTTTTGAGTCTCTTAAAGATAATCCTATCATCATCACTCCGGAATACCTTGCTACACTTGCACACAATCAAGAAGCAGCCGCAGCAGCACGAGAGAGCCATGAACAATTAGGGAAGGAAGGACAATCCTTAATTCGCAACCTCAGAGAAATGGGAATCTGCGGCATGATTTTCTCTGGAACAAAAATAGGACTTGCCGTTGCTGGCGTCTGCACCCCAACACTCCCATGGATTGCAATCGCTCTTGTTGCTGCAGCAGTCGATGGTTATGTTGTAGGACGTTTAGTCACTCGAGAGGAAGGATTATCTGCAAGTGTCCAACATGAGGCTGGCACTGTGAGTGCTATTTCTACAACAGGGAGCGCTACAGGACTTATCGCAAGTCGCATCCTTCAACCTATCATTGGCGCTTATGTTCCTGAAATTGTTTCTAGCACTGCAGCAGAGTATGGTGGGAGCTATGTCGCCATTGCCTTACAGGAAGCGGCGCGCGGAGGTGCCAACTCAGCAACAACAGATGGTGTATTTCTGGAGCCTAGGATCGTTCGTTGGTTTCAGCTTGAACCTTACTTAGACAAGTTATTCACAGCGATTGGTACTGTTGGAGGACTGATGAGCGCCGGATCGCCATCGACAGGAACACCAGCATCCTCAGCATCGTTGAGCGGAGCATCTACGGGTGATCTCACATCTTCTTAATCAAGGAAGTTGTCGATCGTCCTTCCACTAACGGCAAAATTTTTACTTGAGCTCCACAAACCCTCAAAGCCTCGCGCTCGCTGACATCTAGGCTCTCGATCGTGTAGTCACCTCCCTTGGCATAAATGGAAGGTTTTAACTTTTTGATCACCTCCGTTACGCGTTTTTCATTAAAGATCGTGACATGATCGACGCAACGCAACGCCGCTACCACTTCCGCACGATCGTTCTCGGAATTAAGTGGACGCGTGGGACCTTTGAGTTCGCGCACTGATCGATCGCTGTTGACCGCAATGAGCAAACCATCCCCCAAAGCGCGCGCTTGCTGTAAGTAACGCACATGCCCGGTATGTAAAAGGTCAAAGCAACCGTTAGTTAAAACAAGGCGTTGCTTTTTTTGACGATATTTTTCCCCTAGCGATTCAAGTTGATCCGAACTGACAAAATATTCCATCACTTTAAAAAAACAGAAATCATCACAAAGCAAAAGAGCTTTTTGGAATATTTCATCCAAAAAGCTCTTTGTTTTTTAATTTAGATCGTTCTAAAAAGACTTACGCTGAAACAGTAGACGGAGCAGAACTGTTGTCGGAATCACTTACAGGATCAACTCCTGCTGAACCATCAGTTGATGTATCGACTGGAGAGTCGACAGGTTGAGTGACCGAAGTATCATCCGAGGGAGTTGTTGGAGCAACTACTGGAGTATCACTAGGAGGAGTTACAGGCGTATCAGTAGAAGTATTAGCCGGCGGCGTAGCTGGTGTATCATTTACTGTTGAATCATCTCCTTTTGGAGCTTGGTCTTTTAACCATGCTACAAACTCTTTTTGAATATCTTCTGTCGCAACAGCAACAATCCGGTCATTTTCATGACCAGGAATCACGGAGTACTTATATCCCGACCCTACGAGATAGCCATTACTCCATCCTGAACGGAAAATAGCAGCGTCCGAAGAAGCCCAAAGATCGTGACTTGTTTTCATAAAAGAGCTGTCATAATAGGATGACTCAAGCCAGGAGGAATCACTTGAAGCTTTCGAATTCAAAAAATCACAATAGACAGGCGCCAGGACAGGAGCTTGATCAGAACCAATCTCAAAATTATTGTCAGTTCCAAGATCTGCTGTAAATCCAGAAGCGAGAGAAAGCACTCCTAGTAAAAGAAGAGTCATGATCCGACTATATTTGGTTATTTTTTTCATGTTTTTTAGGTTTTTTAGGTTTTAATAATAGTGACTACTATCAATCACATAACACATAAATCTATTTATTCTTTCAAACAATTTTTTTACTTCTTGCTTTTTATTTTTCTCCTCACTGCCTTTTTTCTGAACTTTTTTGTACTCTTTAACGACCGTGTTTTTTTCTTCATTCCAACAAGCGTGGCAAAACTCGAGGATTGCCCATCTCCTTCGAAAATTAAAGACCTGTGATCATTGCCATCATCCTCACAATAATTCTGACAAAGAAGAGTATCCCTTTCTTTTTGCGCTCGCCGGTTCTTGCCTGATCTTTGGAGTGCTTGGATTGTGTTCGGAATTTTATTTTCACTCTTCTTCAAGCGAGCTGCTCTGCTACGCCATTGCCTATCTCGCCGGAGGCTGGGATGCTGCGATCAATACATGGCAGCAACTCAAAAAAAAGGAACTTGATATTCATTTTTTGATGTTGGCCGTTGCGGTAGGCGCCGCCTCGATCGGATCGTGGCGTGAAGGAGCCTTGCTGCTTTTTCTTTTCTCGGCTTCAGGAGCAATGGAACATTTTGCAATGGGTCGCACCAAAAAAGCGATCGATGCCTTGTTTCGTGGCGCTCCTAAAACAGCCCGCGTCCTGCGCGATGGAAAAGAAGAACAAGTTTCTGTCGAGTCACTCACACCAGGCATGATCGTTCTGGTCACCACGGGGGAGCAAATTCCTGCTGACTTAGAAATCGTGAAAGGCGAGAGCGCCTGCGATGAGTCGAACCTGACCGGAGAAGCGATGCCCGTCAAAAAAACGCGAGGCGATACCGCCTTGTCAGGAACGATTAACTTGTGGGGTGTTATCGAAGGACGCGTCTTACGTCCTGCGAGTGAGAGCTCGTTACAAAAAATTATCCGTCTCATTCAAGAGGCTCAAAAACTGAAAGCTCCATCGCAACGTTTCACCGATCGTTTTGGCACGAGCTACACGCTCCTCATCTTGACGCTCTGCACAGTCATGTTTTTTGTTTGGTGGTTACTTCTGAAGTATCCTCCTTTTTTTACTAGTAATCATGTCGAGAGTGCTTTTTATCGGACGATGACGCTCCTCGTTGTAGCCTCGCCTTGCGCCTTGGTAATCTCCGTTCCCTCCGCAATCCTCTCCGCTATTGCCAGCGGAGCTCAGCGAGGCATCCTTTATCGTGGTGGTGCAGCAATTGAAACGTTGTCACAAGTTTCTGTCGTCGCATTCGATAAAACGGGAACGATCACATCGGGAAATTTAACATTATCGATCATTGACTGCTTCCAAGGCAGCGACGAACAATTCAAAAACATCGCCTACAACTTAGCTCGACTCTCAGAGCATCCTCTCTCTCTCGCCATCCGAAGAACTGCTGCCATGTGGCCTGTCACGACGAAGGAAGTAGAAAAATTTGAAACTCTCCTCGGCCTTGGCGTCAAAGCGATGATTGAGGGAGCTCCCTATGTTATGGGAAGTTTTCGTTTGATTCAGCAGTTAAATTTGTCTTCAACTTCCACTTCCGACTTCAACTCCTTCACAGCAGGACAAGGAGCTGTCGTTTGGGTCGCTGGCAATGGCCTCCTCGGTCGGATGATCTTTACTGATGATATTCGCGAAGAAGCAGCTATCACTTTAAGAGAACTCCATCAGGATGGAATCCGAACCATTATGCTAACAGGCGATCACCGTGCTGCTGCTGAAATGACCGGGAATAAAGTTGGCGTGGGAGAAATTTTGTCAGAGCTTTCTCCTGAACAAAAAGTCGCCGCTATTGAAAAATTTAAACAAGCAGGTCGTATCCGTGTTGCGATGATCGGTGATGGTGTGAATGATGCCCCGTGCCTTGCCGCAGCTGATGTGGGCGTTGCCATGGGAGCGCGTGGCTCCGATGCAGCATTGGAACAAGCTGAGATTGTTTTAATGAATGATCGTCTCGAGAATTTTTCATTGGCACGTTTCATTAGCCAAAAAGCACGTCGTATTATTTATCAAAATATCACCGTTGCTCTCGGAACCGTGCTTATCATGGTGACCTCCGCTGCCTTGATGCAAGTCCCATTAACACTGGGTGTTGCTGCTCATGAAGGAAGTACTCTCCTCGTCGTACTCAACAGTCTTCGCTTGCTTCGCCTACAACTCCCGAAGAAAAATTTTGAGAAAAATTAATTTTTCTTCTGCAAAAACATCATTCTTGGATTATTATTTTTATCATGAAATTGAAACTTTCCCTCCGCTCTCCAAGCTTATTGTTGTTAGCTCTTTTTTTGCTCCTGTCCACAGGATGTTCTCTAACACATGCAGGCAACTCTGACTCCATTCCTGCTTCTTCGACAATTGGGAATATTTCGACCCCACATGGAAAACTTATTTTTGCTGTAGATCTCATTCGACATGGTGATCGAAATCCTCTCATGGAAATCCCTACAGCTCCTCACACTTGGCAAGGAGGACTTGAGGAACTTACTAAAAAAGGAATTGACCAAGAATTTGCTTTAGGAAAACAATTAAGCAATCGCTATATCACGCAATCGAACCTCCTGCCTGATCATTATCTTCCAGAAACGATGGAAGCCCGATCAACGGGTTTAAATAGAACCATCATGAGTGCTAACTCCGCTCTCATGGGGCTTTATTTTGGCACTGGTCCGTTAAGCATTTCGGGATGCCCTATTATTCCGACGCACAACCGTCCTAGAACTCAAGAAGATTTACTCTTCCCCGATAATGATTTTAACTTCAATTTTCATGACTTATTTCAATCGGTCATTACTTCTTCACAACAATGGCAAGAAAAAGAACAGTCACTTAAGGGCAACTTTGAACGCTGGAGCAAAGCAACTGGAGTTCCCATCACACAACTTTATGATTTAAAAAACCTAGGAGACACGCTTTTTATTTATCAGCTCAACAAAATTCCCATGCCTCCCCTTCTCAGCAAGGAGGATACCACCACAATTATTAATGCAGGACTATGGGCAACTTGTTTTGTTTTTCAAAATAAGACCGTCGGCCAAGCAGCAGCAGCCAATCTGCTTCAAGAAATTAACAACTCATTTCAAAATGCCACTCAACCTACTCAACCTCTTCGCTATCGTCTCTACTGTGGACATGACAGCACGTTATTGGTTCTTATGACCGCCTTAGGAGCAACAACTCCCTTAACTACGATTCCTCCGTACGCTTCCGATTTGAATTTAGAACTCTTTGACGAAGGCAATGGAACCTATACCGTTCAAGTCACACTGAACAATCAACCAGTCATCTTGAACTGCAGTGGAAAGAATACGTGCACCTTGGACCAGTTAAAATCATTAAGCGACAGCGCCTCTGCCCAACTCAAAAAAATTCAGGCTTTGCAAGCGCAGGCTTTGGAAACGCACTAGTTTTTTTCTTGCATCATTTCTGACTCAAAAATTTCAAACCAGGCCTCTGCTGCTTCCCATGCTGTTGCAGGAAAGCCTGCTTTCAAAGCTAGCTGCGAAAGAGTTTGTCGTAGATCCCAATGAAAAGTCAGTGGCACTGAGGGAAGAAAAACAGATTGAGCATTTCCTAAGTGGAAAATAATTCCATCGCGACCAAGTTGAATCTGTTCGTAAGAGGCAATTTTTTTCGGGAGCGTGAGAATATTAATTTCTAAAGCAATGTCAGAAAGCTCTTCTTCTCTAACCCGAGAAAAACGTGGATCGCGAGCTGCGGCAGCCACGGTGTTTTGAATGATAGCTTGATACAACGGCTGCACTGGACGAATAGTCCCAATACAACCTCGTAACATCTTTTCTGTTCCTTGGATGAGATACAACGTAACAAAGGCTCCGCAAGGCTCTTGCAATACAGTACTCAAGGGGATACCTAGTGATTCCACCGATGGCAATTGCCCTCGTTTTACAAATTCTTCCAATGTTACACGAGCTAACATCATCAAATTTTTTTGGTCATTTTTTGAGATCATTTTTTTGAAAAAGCAATCGCCATGTAACTCACCGAATGCTCTGGATCATTCTTTACTACATCTTGAGAGGTATAGTAAGCCAAGAGTGAAACTTTTATTTTCTGTGGTAAGAGCGCTAACAAAATCGCTATGGGATAAATCCCACAAATTGTTACACCCGTTTCTTGATAAAAATTTAGCAATCCAGAAACATCGAGTTGCTCGAGATAATCATAGGCACGAGTATCAAACTCTTGAATTTTTTCCTTCATCTTTTCCGATTCAGGCATAAACGAAAAACGAGGTCCATAATGAGTGAAATCAGAGCTAATGATTACAAGATCATCTTCTCTCAAATATTTTTTAATCGATGCTGCAATGGTTTCCACTTCCTGCTGATTTTGCAAACTCCCAACAAGAAGAGGAACAAGTGCTGCATTAGGAAAAATTTTTTTGATAAACGGAAGTTGCATTTCAAGTGAATGCTCGATCGAGTGAGCGGCTTCTTGCTCCAAAAAATGAGGCTCTTGTCGTAACGCAGCTATCACTTCTTGATCGATTGATAACTTTCCAAAAGGTGTCTCAAAAAAATCTACTCTTGGAAATGCAACTCCAGAAAATCCGATATGATGACTCGGTCCCAATAAAAAAATTCGCTCCACTTTTTTCCCCATAACAACCTTATACGCGTCAGCAGCAGCCGCTCCGGAGTAAGCGTACCCAGCATGAGGTACTACTAAAGCAGAGATGTCATCTGGCGCTAACTCTTCCTTCGCAACAGCTGCAAAAAAACCATTGAGCTGACGCTCCAAAAAAATTGGATCAGCTTCGTACCAAGAGCCAGCATAGCGAAGAGGTCGAGTTATCATTTGTACTCTAGAACAACCACATTTATACTCCATCCCATGTTGTTGAAAAGAATCTTTATCTCACTTTTTTTATTATCGCTATCACTGCAAGCTGATGATTACAAAACCCCAGTCATACTCCCTCATGTCGATCGCGAGATGACGATGGCAGGATTTTGGATCAGCCAACATCCTTCTCCCGATGCCGTCATCATGGATCCTCAAGCCATCAGTGTATTCAACTTAGCTAATCATCAAAAGAGCACCAAAAATATTTTTCGTCTTTTTACCAGTTTCAATCCAACTTCTTTTGCTGCCTCAGAACAACAGACATTACAATCGATCATCAATCAACAGCTGATCACTATTGATGGAATTCAGGCCGACAGCTCACTCTTTGATGAAATTCGTCAAACGATGAATCTTGATCATGCTGGAAGCATTATGAAACCGACCTGTGGCATGGTTGTGCATTATACCAATGAACGAGTCCTCCCAACCAATGAAGGACTCTATGATCCCGGTGATGGGCTTTACACCTACAAACTCGGATTGTTTGATTTGTTGCAAAACAGCGCGCTCGATGTTGGCACGCCCGTAGTCGTGTTACATATTTCCAACGATCAACAATGGTACTACGTCGTCACTGAAATTTGTGATGGCTGGGTCGCTGCTGCTGATGTGGCATTGGGAACCGAAGAGCAAGTCCGCATTTTTTCTGATATGAACTCTCCTGTTGTTGCCGTTCAACCTCACGCTGATCTTTTTCTCAATTCGGAAAAAACAGATTACTATGACAGCATTCGTATGGGAATGACATTGCCATTGGTGAGCAGTGCTGGCGACAACGTGACGGTAAAAATGCCAACTGCAAGTGCTGATGGCTCTTTAAAAATTATTGAAGCAACCATGAACACTGATGAAGTTCACATCGGCTACCTTCCTTACACCGCTCGCAACATTTACGAAGCTGCCTTCGCGATGTTAAATCAACCGTACGGCTGGGGTGATTCTTTTGGACAACAAGATTGCTCTCGCTTTCTCGATATGGTTTTTGGAACTGTTGGCATCAAACTTCCACGTAACTCGACAGATGAAGCCAATGCAGGAACGCGCGTCGGAACGTTTGTTGCAGGCAGCTCTGACGTAGATCGACTACAACTTTTTTCTCACTTTCCTGCGGGCACCACATTCTTGCACCTTCCGGGACACATCATGCTTTATCTTGGCACCATTAATGGAACACCCTATGCAATTCACGACACCACTCGCTTTTACTCCGAAGATGCAGGCGATCCAACCATCAACTTTTTAAATTGCGTCATCGTCTCTGACTTGTCGTTGCAATCAGCCTTAGGAACTCATCCTTCCTACTTGCAACGATTGACTGATGCAGATGCAGTAAAATGATTTTAGTTGATAATTTTTCTAAACTCCGCTTCATTGACAACCTGAACTTTCAGTTTCTTGGCTCGTTCGAGCTTGCTCCCAGCCTCCTCACCAGCAAGTAAGTAAGTTGTCTTAGCACTCACGCTGGAAGAGACTTTACCCCCAGCTTGACGAATGAGTTCTGCAATGTCATCACGTGGCTGGCTCAATGTTCCTGTTAAAACCCACGTCGTACCGCGCAGAGGCCCATCAGCAGAAAAAGAAGATCGATCTTCCTCTCCAAAATGCACACCAGCTTTTTTGAGCTGATTCAAAAGTACTATGCTCCTTGGCTCTCTCAACCACTCATAAATGCTCTTGGCCATGATCTCTCCGACTTCTTCGATCGCTAAAAGTTCTTCGATCGTTGCAGCTTGAAGTCGCTCTATCGTATGAAAATGTTCTGCTAAGGTTCGCGCTGCAGTCACTCCTACATGAGGAATGCCGAGCGCCGCGAGAAGTCGCCAAAGAGGTCGCGTGCGACTTTCATCGATAGAACGCAATAAATTCTCGACACTTTTTTCTCCCATACGTTCGAGTGGCAGCAATTGTTCAGCACGGAGTTGATAAAGATCGCCAACAGATTTTAACAATCGAGCTTCGGTAAGCTGTGCTACCACAGCCTCTCCGAGGCCTGCAATGTCCATTGCACGGCGACTCGCAAAATATTCGATCTGACGCTCAAGTTGTGCGGGGCACTGAATATTGGAACAACGAATCGCAACCTCTCCCTCTTTTTTTATCACAGCAGCCTGACATGCAGGACAATGTTCAGGCATTTTAAAGTGACGTTCATGACCTGTTCGTTTTTCTTTCAAAACACCAACAACAGCAGGAATCACCTCGCCGGCTTTTTCAATCATCACATGATCGCCAATACGAAGATCTTTGCGCAAAATTTCTTCTTCATTATGCAACGTCGCTCGTGCCACACGACTCCCCGCAACCGTTACTGGCTCTAGCTCTGCGACCGGAGTCAAAATTCCTGTGCGCCCCACTTGCACGGTGATATCGAGCAAACGAGTCTCTGCTTGCTCAGGCTCATATTTGAAAGCAATCGCCCATCGAGGGGCTTTGCTCGTGGAACCAACTCGGGATTGTTGCGTTAGCGAATTGACTTTGAGCACGGCCCCATCTGTTTCAAAAACATAATCATGCCGAATCTTGCCCAGCTCACAAATAGCCTGCAGCGCCTCTTCGGAAGTGCTGGCTTCCCATGTTGTTTCGTGAGTAGGAAGTCCCCATTTTTTTAAAGCATCAATCACCTCCAACTGCGTTTTGATTTCAGGACCTTCATAGGCACCAGATCCATAAAAAATAGCGGAGAGTTGGCGCTCTTTAACAACCGCAGGATCAAGTTGCTTCAACGATCCAGCAGCGGCATTGCGAGGGTTCGCAAAGGCCGGCAGCCCTGCTTCATCGCGCTCTTCATTCAACTGCGTAAAAATTTTTTTAGAAAGATAAACTTCACCACGAACTTCGAGCAGCTTTGGAACATTGCCGTGAAGTTGGTGAGGAATTCCTGAAATGGTTTTGATGTTACGCGTCACATCATCCCCCATTGCTCCATCACCTCTCGTCAATCCACGAATTAATTTTCCATTTTCATAAAGCAAGGAGATGGCCACACCATCAATTTTTGGTTCCAACGTGAGCAAGAGTTCCTCACTCGGCAGTAATTTCTCGAGCCGCTTTATAAAATCACGCACCTCCTCCTCGGAGTAAGTATTCTCCAGACTCTGCATCGGAACGAGGTGCGGTGCACTCTGAAAACCTTCCGCACGCTCTTTGACACGCTGCGTAGGAGAGTCAGTCGCAATAAGGGTTGGATATTTTTTTTCTAACTCTACCAATTTGCGATAGAGGTGATCGTAATCACGATCGGAAATTTCCGGCATCGCATCATCGTAATAGAGCTTGTCATGATAATGAACCTGACGTCGCAGCTCAGAAATATGCTCCATGACTTGTTTAGGAACTATTTCTTCTTTTTTTTCGTTAGAAAAATCAAGTTGGGTTTGATGAGCGGGCATACCTCTTCAAGACTAGCGCGTGATGGCGTAGAGATAAAGATCTTCGATATTTCCTTTGCGAACAATCGCTTTTTTTAAAAGAGCTTCACGTACAAAACCATTTTTCTCCAGCACCGATTGTGAGCCCACATTGTTCGGATGCGTTTTAGCTTCAATACGCACCACATCCAGCTCTTGAAAGCCTCGTTTCAGTGCCAATGCTACAGCTTCCGTCATCAAGCCACGGCCCCAATATTTTTTTGCAGAGACATATCCTAACTCAGCAACACAACGAAAATCTCCTGACTTTTTTTCCAATGTCATCGATCCAATCACCTCACTATCGACGACGATCGCTTGGAACCAAGGATGCTTTTTAACAACCGTTTCAAAAAATTCTTCCGCTGCCGCACGCGACGAATAGGTCTCCCAACGCAGATGCTGCGTCACTTCTGGATCTGTTGCCCAGACCATGAAGGCGTCGAGGTCACTGCTCGTGAGAGGGCGTAGGGTTATATTACAACAAGCTTTCATCCTTAAAAATTGTTTCCCTCTTCTCTCACCAAATCCTCCCACGTCTCTCGTCGGCGCACAACACGCATCATTTTTCCTTCCACCAAAACTTCTGCAGGCAACGGTCGTGAATTATAATGTGAGGCCATCGTAAAACCATAAGCGCCCGCGCTCATGATCGCCACAGTTTCTCCTGGCTCCAGGTGAGGCAAAAGACGATCTTCAGCAAAAAAATCTCCACTCTCACAAACGGGACCCACGACATCAATTTTTTCGAAAGCTCGATTTTCTTGTCGCTGGAGCGGTACGATTTCATGATGCCCTTGGTAAAGCGCTGGACGAATAAGATCATTCATTCCTGCATCAACGATGAGAAATTTTTTTGTTGGAGTTTCTTTTCGATAAAGCGCCGTTGTCAAAAGAACTCCAGCATTGCCAACAAGAAAACGACCCGGCTCAAAAAGAATCCGCAGTCCCAGTGCTTTCAAGGGCTGGAGGACTTGTGTGGCATATTTTTCTAGCGTTAGTCCACTCTCTTCATTTTCTAAAACATTTTGATAGTTAATTCCAATGCCTCCTCCCAAACTAAAAAATTCCAAACCATATTCTTTTTTTATTTTCAAAATTAGCGGCGTTAATTTTTTCACAGCTTCTCCAAAAGAACCTGCTGTGAGGATTTGAGAGCCAATATGAGTTTGCAAGCCGCGAATTTTTAAATGAGGCAGAGCCGCTGCTTGCGCATAAACAGACTCGGCACGATCAAGGCCAATTCCAAATTTATTTTTATTTTTACCCGTTGCAATGTAGCGATGCGTCGGCGCATCGACGTTAGGATTAATGCGCAAAGCAATCGGAGCCACGCAATGAAGGCCTCTCGCAACTTCATTTATAACGTCTAACTCTTCCTCAGACTCGACGTTGAAACAGTAAATTCCTTGCTCGAGCGCATACTCGATTTCGTGCGGCAATTTTCCAACTCCTGCAAAAGTGCATTGATCAGCCCGACCACCCGCGCGCAGCACTTTGAAAAGTTCTCCTCCTGAGACAATATCAAAACCAGCTCCCTCTTGGGCCAAGAGCCGTAAAATCGCAAGATTGCTATTAGCCTTCGTGGCATAGCAAATGAGATGATCAAGTGAAACGAATGCTTTTTGAAATTTCTGAAAACTATTTTTGATTGCACTTGCGGAATAGACGTATGCAGGAGTTCCTACTTCGCAAGCGATTTGTTTCAAACTTATCTCTTCTACATGAAGAATATTGTTGCTGTAATGAAAAGAATGCACAGAAATTATTTAACCGCAAAGAAGGCAAAGAACGCAAAGAAAGAAAATTAAATTCTTTGCGCTCCTTGCATTCTTTGTGTTTAAATTTTTTTTAAACCATCTACCTAAAAAACCATGAATATTGCACCACTCATCGGCGGCTTCGCAGGAACTCTTGCGATGACCTTATTACTTCAAATTCCAAAATGGATTGGCCTTGGAAACATTGATATTGTTCGAGCTGTTGGAGCGTTAGCAACTCGCAAGCAAGAAGGAGCCTTCTTTCCAGGATTGGTTCTTCACGTTAGCGCAGGAATTATTTTCGCTTACGCATATGTCTTTATTCTTTCCTTTTCTCACATTCCCATCAATCCACTAACCGGATTATTTTTGGGCGCCGTCCACGGAGCAATCATCATGCTCCTTGTTTCTATCATGATTTTAGAACATCATCCAATTGCTTCTTATCATGATCGCGGTCCCATGACAGGCTTTGCACAGCTCTTAGCTCACATGGTCTACGGATTGGTTGTCGGGACAGTGGTGCAATTCATAGCCTAAATTTTATAGTCTCATATTTCACAATGCTGAAGAGGAAGAAGATTCAGCAGCATTTTTTTGGAGTATTCCTTGGGCAGCAGCTAAAGATTTTTCTCCAAGCTGTAACATGCTATCAAATAAATTTTCCTTAAGTTCAGGATCAAGTGCAGAACGAAAGGCTTTCTCTGCATGCTCTGCTGCTAGTTGAGCAGCTTTCTCATTTTTTAATATTGCTTCAGCTTGTACTTGTAGAGCAACTCCGCATTGACGGTGTAAGAATGCCAGCTGCATTGCTGATGTAGCATTATTTGTAGCAGGTTGAAAGTCTGTTATAGAGAGATTGCAATACCTCTTTCCTAAAAGCAGAAGACTTATCACCGCATCTTTTTGTTCTATTGCATCCCCTTTTGATATGATCTCACCTAGCATTCCCAAGCAAGTTGCGAGAGCATGATAAGATTCTTTGCACTCCTGTCGATTAGGAGTATTACCAACCATGATTTTTTCTCCATCATCACAACGAAGATCCTGATAAATGTGACGAGGTACGGTTCTGTCTACAATACAAGCTTTTTTATAAGTGATGGCAGCCTGAAGAAAATAATCAGAAGCTTCTTTTTGGTTGCATTGGAGAGCTTCTGCTGCTGCAAAATACATTTCAGCCATGTTATGAAGAAGCTTATAGTTTTGTGAGCCCTTCACATTCTTTGCTTCAGCCTCGGCTTTGCTTGCTTCTGCCTTATTGCAATATTCACTGATTTTATTTCGAGTATCAGTGTCAATATAGTTTTCGAAAAAAACAGTATCCTCTGCTGCTACTGCAGTAGCTATCAGAACTGCAATCTGGTTGTCTGGAATGGAGTCTTGATGCTCTTCATTTTGTGGAATCTCCGAATGGCTCGAAGAAGCAGCGTCGACCAGATGAAAATGTTTCAAAGAAGCAGACATCTCCTTGCTTTCCTGTCTTGATTCAAATTCGTTAGCTCTCTCATGAGGTTGAAAAAAGGAAGGAAGTATCTCCTCAGATGTTAGATTGGAAGCAAGAGATCTGGCAGCGGCACCTGGCATTGACACAGATCGACGGGTACTTGTACTAGTAATTATAGCCCCATCTAGTCTCCCTTGCTCATATCCTCAAAAGCAGGCTCAAAAGCAGGGTTCGATGATGCTATGTCCATAATATCACTCAAAAATTAATCAAACTTCGTAACATCGACTAATTCTTCTCCCGTCGCCGATTCAAAAGTGAAGTGCAACACATGGAAGCTAAAAGCTAGGAATATGGTTGCTCTAAAGTGTGGTTAGAATTGGAAAGAAGTAGAAGACTTCGTAGGGTGTTTTATAACCAAGAACTTTTCTGGGTCGATGATTCAAACGTGCTTCAATAAGCGCAAGCTCTTCATCAGTCACCTCGTTGAGATTCCTGGATTTGGGAATGTATTGACGAACCAATCCATTGGTATGCTCATTGAGTCCTCTCTCCCAAGAGTGATAGGGCCTAGCGAAATAACATGATGCATTGAGTATCGATGCAATTTTTTCATGACCCGCAAATTCTTTTCCATTATCAAAAGTCATCGTATGGACTATCAAACCTTTCATCATCTCATCAAAAGCTTCTACAACTCCTCCCGCATATTTCTGACCAAGATTTTTAAGCAAAACGAATTTTGAATAACGATCAACAGTACTCAAGATCACTCCTTGATTCTTGGCTCCAATGATTGTATCGGATTCCCAATCGCCAATGCGTATTTTCTTTTCAACAATTTCTGGACGCTCTGAAATATCAACCCGTCCTGGAATGCACCCTCTGCCTGCTTTCTTCCCATTCAATCTTTTCTTGTAACGTTTTCCACGGTGTCTTAAATCCTTATAGAGTTTCCCTCCTGCTGCTTTGTCTTCTCTTATTATTTTGTAAACGCTCTCATGGCTAATGAGCGCTCCCTCCAGCTTGAGGTACCCGGATACTTGCTCTGGAGACCACCCTTCCTTTATCCCTTTGACGATTCTATCTCTCAATTCAGGCCTCATTTTCTTTGGCCTTCTGCTGGCTGCTGAACGACGCTCAGTTGCTTTTCGGTCAGCTTGCTTGGTGTAGTAGCTCCATGGGCCACCATTACGCTTAATTTCTAAACTAATGCTTGATCGATGTCGTTTCAATTGCCTAGCAATCTCAGACATTGAATATCTCATTGCTTTGAGCAGTCTGATTTGCGATCTTTCTTCTCTGGTTACATCATGATAGCCTTTGGCCATGGTAATCTCCTTGGTTGTACACCTCAAAAATTACCACATCATGTAGCCTTTTTATTTTTTTAGTACTTGTTGCACTTCACTCTTGAATGGGCCAGATAAAAACTAATTATAAAAAAATAATAAATTTTGTTTGAAAAATTTTTTTCAAGGTAAAATAAAAACCAGCTTTTCTGATGGATCAACAAGTGAATCAACTACGAACTACGAACTACGAACTACGAACTGCCGCTGCGCAGCAGCGGCACAGAACTAGGAACTACCAACTATTATCGTATCGTAACGGTTGGCCGGTTCTTGTGTTATTGTTCCTCGTCTGCCTACTGACTGGTTGTTTTAAAAACACAAGCAGCAGCAAGCCGGTTCCTGAAGTCGTTGTTGCTGCGCCGATCAAGCAGATGGTGACAAAGTTTGAAGAATACACGGGAACCGTTGCAGCGACGCAACAAGTTAACCTTGTGGCGCGGGTCGAAGGATTTTTGGAGTCGATCAATTTTAATGATGGCCAGTTTGTAAAAAAAGGAGATCTCCTTTTTATCATTCAACAAGACAGCTACATTGAAAAAGTCAAACGAGCTCAAGCTACCCTTGATTACGATAGTTCGGAATATCAGCGGCAATTGCTCATGCTCAAAGAAAATGCGACATCTCAAGCCGATGTTGAAAAATATCTTTCTAAAGTTCAAGTCGACAAAGCTGATTTAGAATTGGCCAAAATTAATTTGGGCTACACCGAGGTGAGAGCCCCATTTGATGGGCTTCTGGCGGCGCACCAGGCTGATGTAGGAGCTGTCGTCGGCACTAGTCCAATGAGTCCTACTGTTTTGGTAACTATTGAAGCGATCACGCCGGTCTACGTAAATTTCAACATTAATACACGTGACGCACTCACCTTGCGTGAAGAGTTAAGAAAAATGGGACAGGATAAGAACAAAGTTGTTGGAAATCTTCCAGTTTTTGTAGCTCTCTCGAATGAAGAAGGTTTTCCCCACGAGGGCATTCTTGATTTTGTAAACAACAGCGTAGACACATCGACGGGAACCATCCAAGCGCGTGGTATTTTTCCGAACCAAGATCACACGCTCATCCCTGGCTTCTTTGCAAAAGTTCGCATTGCGATTGGGCCTCCTTTTGAAGCACTCACGGTACCTAACTCGATTATTCAAAGTGATCAAGTGGGAGAATTTATTTTAACCGTAAACTCTAAAAATATTGTCCAGCGCAATGATATCAAAACCGGACCACGAAAAGGAGAGGGGCGTGCCATCTTGGAAGGACTTTCTGAAAATGAGTCAGTTATTGTCTCAGGCATCAACAACGTTCGTGTCGGAGCGCCAGTGAAGCCAAAGCCTGCGAAAGCTCCATCGACATCAACTAAGATTCCATTTTCTTCTTCGGTAAAGTTGAACTCTTCGCCGTGAGAAGAGGCTGTAGACTATAGACTGTAGGCTGTAGATAAAGTAAGGCCTTCGGCAATTTAGAATTAAACTTTTCTGTTGATAAAATATCAAAGTTCAAATTTTTCTCAAAATTGAAACATTCTATTTCAACTTTCAACTTCAACAGACACGAAGCGTTGCTTGTCCTACAGCCTTCAGTCCTCAGTCTTCAGCCTTCAACCTCTTAATGATCTCTAAATTTTTCATCGAACGCCCTGTTCTTTCCAATGTTCTAGCCATGATCACCATGTTGCTAGGAGGGGTGGCGCTCTTTGTGCTTCCGGTGACGCAGTATCCACCGATTACGCCACCGACAGTGCAAGTCACAGCCTACTTTCCAGGGGCAACGGCTCAGACCTTGATCAAAAAAGTTGCGCTTCCCATCGAGCAGCAAGTTAATGGCGTTGATAAAATGCTCTACATGTCGTCTGATTCGACGATTACAGGCAAGTACGTTCTTACAGTGACTTTTGCTATTGGAACCGATCCTGACATGGCGCAGATCCTCGTGGAAAATAGGGTCGCAGCGGCATTGGCACAGCTTCCGCAGGAAGTGCAAACGCAAGGTGTTATTACCAAAAAAATCTCAACAGCGGTCTTGCAACTCATTACGTTGACTTCTCCTAGCGATCGGTTTGATGCTTTGTTTCTCAATAACTACGCGACGATTAATCTTCAAAATGAACTGATTCGACTTCCTGGTGTTGCCGATGTGAATGTCTTAGGGGTTGGTCAATACTCAATGCGCGTCTGGCTCAATCCCGATCAGATGCAGCAACGATCGCTGATTCCTAGTGATGTTATCAATGCACTGAAGGAGCAAAATGTTGAGCTTGCGGCAGGTCAATTTGGAAGTCCTCCTGCAGAAAAAAATCAAGATTTTCAATTTTCGATCACGGCCAATGCCTCGCTGAATCAAGTCAGCGAGTTTGAACAGATTATTGTAAAATCAAGCACTCAAAATGGAGGGCAGATCACTCGCTTGAAAGATGTTGCTCGAGTCGAACTTGGCTCACAATCGTATGGTCAATTTTTTAAATACAATGGTCATCCTGCTGGAGGCCTTGCCATCTATCAGCTGCCAGGATCGAACGCTATCAATACCGCTAAAGGAGTTCGGGAAAAAATGGAGGAACTCTCAAAATTTTTTCCCAAAGGTCTTCAATATGACATTCCTTTTGATTCGACTATCATTGTTAAAGAATCGATTAATGAGGTCTACAAAACGCTTTTTGAAGCCGGACTTTTAGTTCTCATTGTGATTGTTGTTTTCTTGCAAGATGCGCGCGCCTCGCTGGTTCCCGCAACGACT
>Ga0194129_10004173_pt1 | contig 19458 bp, 16 predicted proteins | sample TA2KigCa35mmetaG_FD_150862 | JGI IMG/M metagenome (GOLD analysis project Ga0194129, IMG submission 150862) | Freshwater microbial communities from Lake Tanganyika, Tanzania - TA2015038 Kigoma Deep Cast 35m | ecosystem: Environmental > Aquatic > Freshwater > Lake | place: Tanzania: Lake...
AGGTGCTGCGCTCAGGCGCTCGGCAAAGCTGTTTGCCGACCTTGAGTTTGTCAAATGTCGTGATCGCGTTTCAAGCTTTTCTGAGATCGACGCCGACGTCGATCGACTCGCCGCAAGCCTCCTGTCTCTGGGACTATCGCGCGGCGATCATGTGGCGGTGTGGCTCACCAACTCGCGTGAATGGATTCTGTCGTTTCTTGCCTGTGCGCGAATCGGTGCGGTGGTGGTGCCGATCAATACGCGCTACACCGCAGCTGAGGCGGGCTACATCCTTGCCCAGTCTGATTCGCGAGCCCTGATCATGACCCGCCGGATGTGGGGTAACGACTACTGGGCGATGCTGTGCGACGTGGCGCCATCCCTCAAAGGCGCCGTGTCGTCCGAACTGTCGGCGGCTGAACTGCCGCAACTCAAGCGCGTGATTGCCGTCGGCGAAGGGGCGCCAGACTGCGCGCTTGGCTTCGATCAGTTGTGTGCGGGCCCGGCGTCTGCGGGCTTACCCCTTGCAGCGGCTGAACACGCGGTGACACCCGACGACCCCCTGATCATCGTTTACACCTCGGGCACCACCGGTAAGCCCAAGGGCGCGATGCACAACCATCACGTGATTCGGCAGGCCACCCGGGTGGGGTTACGGCTGGGCTTGGAAGCGGGCGGTCGTGCGCTGGGCCATCTGCCGCTTTATCACGTCGCCGGGCTTTACATGTCCTTCGTGCCAGCGCTGACCCTGGGCGCTTGCTATGTGGCCATGTCGCAGTGGGACACTGCGCACGCAATCGAACTGCTCGAACACGAGCGAATCAGCTGCTTTGGGGGAATCCCCACGCACTTCGTCGATCTTGCCAATCATCCCGCACTCGATGCGCGACGTCTGCCCGCGCTGAAGTCGGCCTGGATTGGAGGCGCGCCAGTCATGCAATCCACATTCGGCCAGTTTATCCAGGCATTGGGTCTGCAGCAGCTGATGTCCACCTATGGCATGACCGAAAACACCATCTCAACGACCTTCAACCTGCCTGACGATCCAATCGACGTGTGCTGCCAGAATCTGGCGCCCATCCTGGGGCCCAGCGAGGTCCGAATCGTTGATCCCGCCACCGGTATCGAGGTGGCGCCCGGTGATGTCGGCGAGGTCCAGTGCCGAGGCGAGACGGTGATGATCGGCTATTACCGCAATCCTGAGGCAACCCGCGAAACGATTACCTCGGAAGGCTGGCTGCGCACGGGCGACCTGGGCACGCTTACCAGCGATGGATATCTGTCGATCACCGGGCGGCTGAAGGAAATGTTCAAGTCGGGCGGGTCGAACGTTTACCCGGTCGAGATCGAACAGCATTTGGCGCGTCACCCGGCGGTGCGAATCGCGGCGGTGGTCGGCATCCCCGATGAGCGGCTGGGCGAGGTGGGCTTTGCGTTTGTCGAGTTGCTGGAGGGCACGCGCTTTACTATCGATGACCTGAGGCAGCACTGCCGGGGCGCGCTCGCCGATTACAAGGTTCCCCGGTTCGTGTATCAGGTGGATGCGCTACCCCGCACCAGCACAGCCAAAATTCAACGCTCAGCGCTGCCCGGGCTTGCGCAGGCGGAGCTTGCGCGCCGCCGGTCAACCCAGCCCGCCTGACCTGCCCAACGACTCAGCGGGCAACGGTTCGATGCGCGGCGCTATTTCGATCCGAGAGGTTGCCAATCGTGCCCAGGTGGCCATTGGCACCGTGTCACGGGTCATCAACGGACATCCCTCGGTCAGCGCGGATCGGCGGCAGCGCGTGCTCGATGCGATTGCCGAACTGGGCTATGTGCCCGACATGGTCGCGCAAAGCATGCGCAATCGCCGCTCGATGACGCTTGCCTGCGTCATGCGCGACTTCACCGTCCCCACGCTGAGTCTTTTTGTCGACGCGATGCAACGTGAGGTTGAGCCGCATGGGTTTTCCACCATGGTGGCCTCGAGCGGCCACGACACCAGTCGCGAGATCTCGCTTCTGCAGGGGTTCCGGCAGCGGCGGATCGACGGCCTGGTGATCGCTTCATCGTCGGAACGATCCCGGGCGCTCCTGTCGGCGATGCGGGGGGCTGGATTTCCGATTGTTTTGATTGATCGCCGTGCGCCGGCCGAGTTTGATTCGGTCGGGGTCGAACATGCCGAGGGCATTGCATCAGCGGTTTCATATCTGGCAGCGCTGGGGCACCGGCGCATTGCAATTTTGTCGGGTGAAGCGGGGCTCCATCCCACGCGGGATCGGCTGGCTGGCTACCGGGCGGGGATGGCGAGGGAAGGCCTGGCATTCGACGAGGCCTGGGTGCGTGCCGCGTCGTTCAGTCCCGAGTCGGGCTATGAGCAGACAGCGGCGATGCTTGCCTTGAAAAACCGCCCCACGGCCATCATCGCGGGCGGGTCGTCGCTATTGCCGGGTCTGATGCTGGCCGCACGCGAGGCTGGGTTACGTGTGCCCACCGAGCTGTCTGTGATCGCGGGGGCTGACAGTGATCTCGCACGGCTTTCGATCCCAGCGGTCACCGCAGTCTGCTGGCCCCATGATGCATTGGGTCGTGCGGCGGGTCGATTTCTGGTTCGAAGGCTGGCTGACCCTGCCTTGCCGAAGCAGTCGCTTACCGTGCGAGCTGAACTGGTGGTGAGGGGATCGTGTGCGAAACCGGCAAAGGGCTGATGCTGAGCATCGACTTGAACTGAACCGCGCGGGATTGACTTCCAGGCCGTCCGGCTGAACAATCCGCGACGCTCGAGGGGAGGTTGGCGATGATTAACAGCGCCATCTCCCCGGATTTTTAAGAAAATTTGGAAACGTTTCAAATGCGACGAATCGGAATTGATGTGGGCGGCACCTTCACCGACGTGGTGATGGTGGATGACGCGTCGGGTGCGGTCTGGTCGACCAAGGTGTCCACAACGCCAGCGGACCGCGTGATCGGCGCCATGAACGGATTCCGTCGCATCCTTCAGCTGAGCGGTTCGGCGCCCGGCGAAGTCGGCTTTATCGGTCATGGGACCACCATGGCCACCAACATGATCGTGGAAGGCAAGGGCGCCGCCACCGCGTTGATCACCACGACCGGTTTTCGCGACATCCTTGAGCTTCGCAGGCTATCGAGACACGATCGGGCTGATCTCTACGATCTGCAGTTCAAAAATCCCCGGCCGCTGGTGCCCCGGCGCTGGCGGCTTGAGGTCGACGAACGCTGTCGCCACGACGGATCGATCGAAGCGCCGCTTGACCTCGAGCAGCTGCACCAACTCGCCGCACACATCGAGGCATCCGAGATTGAAGCGGTGGCGATCGTTTTTCTGCATGCCTATGCAAATCCGACCCATGAACAGGCGGCGCTCGAGCTGCTGCGCGCGCGACTGCCGGACCGCTTCATCACCACCTCGCATGAGGTGAATCCTGAGATGCAGGAGTACGAGCGGGCAAGTTCAACCGTGATCAATGCCATGCTCGGGCCTGTCTGCGCTCGGTATATCGAGCGCTTTGGATCGCAGCTCAGCGCCGAAGGGTTTGCGGGTGAGTTGCTCTTCATGCAGTCCAACGGCGGGCTCGCGAGCGGCGAAGTGGTCGCGAAGAAGCCCATTGTGCTGCTTGAGTCTGGGCCCGCGGGCGGTGTCAGTGCGGCAGTGCGTGGTTGCGATCAGCTGGGACTCGGCGGTCTGCTGCTCGGCGATATGGGCGGGACCACGTTTGATGTGTCGCTGGTGCGGGAAGGTAGGCCCGAGCTTCGTACCGAGGCAGTGGTGCATACCTATGCGGTTCGGGCACCTACCATCGATATTGATTCAATTGGTGCGGGGGGCGGCTCGATTGCCTGGATCGATGCAGGAGGCGGCGTCCGTATCGGACCGCAGAGCGCGGGCGCAGACCCCGGACCCGCGTGCTACGGCCGCGGTGGCGATCGACCCACGGTCACCGACTGCAATCTGGTGCTGGGCTATGTGGACCCCGAGTCGTTCCTGGGCGGGGAATTCCGGCTCGATCGAGAAGCCGCGGAGCGCGCAATTGAATCGCATCTTGCCCGGCCGCTTGGCGTCAGCATCATCGAGGCGGCGCGAATCGTTCGGGCAGTCTCCAACTCGCTGATGGCGCAGGCGATGCGCCTGATGACGGTCGAGCGGGGCTTTGATCCGCGTGAGTTTGCCTACCTCTGTTACGGCGGGGCGGGCCCGGTTCATGCGGTCGATCTGGCCGAAGAGCTTGAGATCAGGCGCGTCATCGTGCCGCCGCTTCCGGGCCTCTTCAGCGCGCTGGGCATGGTGATGGCTGACCGTCTCCACGATGGCCAGCGGGCCGTCGAGGCGGATCTTGGATCGCTCGCGGGTGACCGCGTTGCGCAGCTTGCCGAGGCGCTTGAGCGCGAGGCGGCCGATACTTTTGGGCAGGCGGTGGCCGCGTTAGGCGTCAATCAGCGATGGCGAGCCGATTGCCGCTACGCGGGGCAGCCAGCCTCGATCACCGTTGATATCGACGCATCGCTGATGCAGCGGGCAGGCGTTGATGAGGTGGCCTTTCGCAATGAGCTGCGCACGGGATTCGAGCAGAATCACAAACGTATGTGGAATTTCATCAAGCCTGATCAGCCCGTGATTCTCACCAACCTTCGTTTGCAGGCCAGTGTTTCATCGGGTTGGCGCGGTACCGCGAAAGCGGTACGCCAGGCGCGGGGCGAACCCGGTCGCCGGGCCGTCGTTCTTGACGGGCAGCCGCAGACGCTTCCTGTACTCCAGCGCACCTGGCTTGCGGCGGGCGAGCGCGTGGAGGGGCCGGCAATCATTGAGGAGGCGAGCAGCTGCATCGTCTTCAAAGCAGGCCAGCATGCACAGGTTGATGCAGCTGGCTATCTTCACATCCATCTCTGAGGCGAACCATGGAAACCATCGTCTACGAGATTCTCCGCAACTCGCTCTACTCGATCGCACGCGAGATGAAGGTTGCGATGATGCGAACGGCGGCAAGCCCGATCATGCACCTTGGTGCCGACGCGTCGGCCGCGGTGTTCGATGCACAGATGCAGCTGGTGGCACAGGGCAACGACATTCCCACGATGCTGGGGTCTGCAGTCATTTCAACCCGCCGCTCGGTCGAAACAATCGGTCGCGATCGCCTGCGGCCAGGTGACGTGATCATCAGCAATGATGTGTACCTGGGCGGGGGCAACCACCAGCCCGATGTGCAATTGACCCGTCCGGTGTTCTTCGGCGATGAAATCGTTGCGTTCGTGATGACCCGCGGCCACTGGAGCGACATTGGTGGCCAGACGCCAGGCAGCTACATGCTCGATACCTGGGACATCTTCGGCGAAGGCGTTCGAATTCCACCGGTGCGGCTGTTCCGGAACGATGAAATCGTCGATGACGTCAAAACTCTGATCGTTCAGAACACGCGCGACCCGGAGGGCCGACTGCTCGATATTCAGGCGCAGTACGCCGGCACCTTTGTGGGCGATCAGCGGATTCGCGCCCTGTGCCAGAAATATGGCGCGCAGGCGCTTGCTGATGCCATGAAGCGCTCGCTCGACCACTCCGAGGCGCTGATGCGTGCTGCGATCCGTGATATTCCGGATGGCGTTTACGAAGCCGAAGACTGGGTGGAAGGCGTCTACGCAAAGAACTGGCCTGCCGATCCGGTACGAATCAAGGTACGCGTCACGGTGGCGGGCGATGAGATGCATTTTGACTATGCCGGCAGTGGTGCTCAGAGCCCGGGCGGAATCAACTGCCCGTTCGCGGTCACCTGCAACAGCACCTGGTTCACTGTGAAGGCCATTACTGACGCATCGATTCCCATCAACCAGGGCTGCTATCGCCCCATCCACATCACTGCGCCCGAGGGCAGCATCGTCAACTGCCGGTTTCCCGCGCCTGTGGTGAGCGGCAACACCGAAACCTCGCCGCGCGTCATCGACCTGCTGTTAAAGGCGCTGTCGGCGGCCGTGCCCGATCGGGTGATTGGCCAAAGCAACTGTGCTGCCTGCTCGGGCGTGTTCGGTGGACCCGACCCCGATACCGAACGCGTTCGCCGCACCGGCAAGCCGATCGTGAGCATCGTTGAGCCGCACGGTGGCGGCATGGGGGCGCGCGCCACCCAGGATGGCGTGAACGGCATTCGCGTGTATGTCGGTAATGCGGGGTCGTTACCGGTGGAGTACATCGAACAGACCATGCCCCTGGTGGTCGAAGCGTGGGCGCTGGTCACCGACAGCGGTGGCGCAGGACGTTATCGAGGCGGGCTCACCGCGCGTCGGTCCTACCGAGTCGAATTCGATACCGCGTCATTCACCGTAGCGGGCGAGCGGGGTGAGTTCGCTCCCGAAGGCTATTTCGGCGGACGTGCTGGTGCGCCGTTCGTGTGCACGGTCACGGATGCGGAAGGTCAGGTGCGCAGCGTGCCGCCCAAAGGCGCAACCGAGGTCTTGCGACGCGGCGACCGGGTGTCGCTGAACCCGTCGGGAAGCGGTGGCTACGGTCGTCCGATCGAGCGTGATCGGCAGGCCGTGATCGATGATGTGCTGGATGGGTATGTCAGTCGCGAGTCTGCCGAACGCGACTACGGCCTCAAGGCGTTTCCGGAGTCATGATGAGCGGCAGCCTCGATACACAGGATGCAGCGGCAGCCGCTAACGGCGCCGCACGGCAAAATCTGCCGCTCAGCGGGTTGTGCGTGGTGGAAATCGGCCACAGTCTGGCCGCCCCTTATGCGGGGAACATTCTTGCGCAATTGGGCGCGCGGGTCGTCAAAATCGAACAGCCCGGGCGCGGCGACTATGCGCGCGGCTGGGGGCCGCCGTTTACCGGCGATTCAGCCACGATGTTTCATGCCGTCAACAACGGCAAGCAGAGCATCCAGGTTGATTTTGATGACGCGCTGATGCTCGAGCGTCTGCGTGCCTTCATCTGCAGTCACGCTGATGTGGTCATGCAGAACCTGAAGACCGGAGCACTGACCAAGTACGGGCTTGACGCGGACACGCTGACCAATGCGAAGCCTGACCTGATTTATTGCAATCTGGGCGCGTTTGGCCGTCATGGGCCGCTCGCCAGTCGCCCAGGCTATGACCCGCTTATCCAGGCGTTCAGCGGGATGATGAGCATTCTTGGGCACGATGGCGACGAGCCCAGTCGCGTGCCTGTATCCATCAATGACATTGGCACCGGCATGTGGGCGGCGATTGGCATTCTTGCAGCGCTCGCGCAGCGCGGGCGTCAACCTGACGGCGCGCCCCGCATCGTTGATGTGTCGCTGTTTGAGACCGCAATGGCCTGGATGACCGTACCGCTTACTGATCGCAACGCAGGCGGCCCGGCGCCGCGTCGTAACGGATCAGGCAGCCCCAACATCGCGCCCTATCAGGTGTTTCGCTGCGCCGACGGCCAGGTGATGATCGCAGCGGGCAACGATGCGCTCTTCGTCAAACTGTGCTCGGTCCTGGGCCTGCAGCATCTTCCTGCCGATCCGCGGTTCACGACCAACGGCGGACGCGTTGAAAACCTTGATGCGCTTCTGCAGCTGCTCGAGCCCGCGCTCGCCGCCCTCAGCGCCGAAGACTGTTTAAGCCGGCTGTCGGCGGTGTCGATTCCGTGTGGGCCGATGCAGACGGTCGATCAGGTACTGGCGCATCCACAGCTTGCCGCAGTGGGCATGCTCCAGTCCACGCCCCGTGGCGATGTTTCAACCATGGCGCTACCGATTTCGTTTGATGGTCGACGTCCGCCGCTGGCTGGAAATGGGCCGGCGCTCGGCGAACACAATGCTTTATTGGCAGATCCGACATGATTCAGATTCATCACCGTTTTCCCGAAACCCTCGAGACACTGCTGCTTGATTCGCCGCGCGACGGCCTGTTGCGTATTCGGCTCAACCGGCCCGACGTGGCCAACGCGATGAGCACGCAGATGGGGCACGACATCATCGCGGTGTTCTCGGCGCTCGAGGCCGAGCCTGAGCGCTACCGGTGCGTGATGCTGACCGCGGTGGGATCGCGCTTTTGTGGCGGCGCCGACCTCAAAGAACGCGACGGCATGACCGATGATCAGTTCAACACCCAGCACTATCTGTTTGAACGAATGATGCGCGCCATCTATGACTGCCCGGTGCCGGTGATTGCCTGCCTGAACGGCCCGGCCGTTGCGGGGGGCCTGGAAATTGCGCTGGCATGCGATTTCATCATCGCTTCCGATCGGGCGCGCTGCGGTTTTACGGAAGTGTCCCGCGGCATCATGCCGGGGGGCGGCGGAACCCAGCACCTGCCGCGCACCATTGGAATTCGCAAGGCGAAAGAGCTGATGTTCACGGGTGACCTGATCACGGCGGATGAGGCCAAGGCGCTGGGTCTTTACAACCACGTATTCCCCGATGATCAGGTTGCTGATCGGACGCTGGCAATGATCGACCGCATTCTCGCGAATGCACCCATCTCGATTCGCCAGGTCAAGAAGTCGATCGAGTTTGGCGCCCAGATGGACACCCGGACCGGGCTCTTTTTTGAAGTGGAAGCCTATAGCCGGCTGGTGGCAACCGCTGATCGGCGCGAGGGCATCCGTGCGTTTAACGAGAAGCGGGCCCCGACGTTCACTGGCCGGTAACTGTCAGCATTGATTCAAAGCTTTTGTACATACCAACAAGGAGACACGCCATGACCATCCATCATCCAACCCGCAGTCGTGCGGGGCGGTTCGCAGCCCGACTGCTGGGGTTCGCAACCCTCGCTGCGGTCGCAACACTTGGCGCAGCGCCAGGCGCTGCCAATGCACAGGGCTGGTCGCCCACCAAGCCCATCAAGCTGGTCATTCCGTTTCCGCCGGGCGGCGCTACCGATGTGGCTGCGCGCGCCATGGTTCAGCAGTTGGGTAACGCGCTGGGCCAGCCGATGGTGGTCGAGAACCGTGGCGGTGCGAACGGGATGATCGCTTCAGAAATGGTGTTCAATTCGGCGCCCGATGGCTACACCCTGCTGATGGCCACGGCCGATACCAATTCAATCAACCCCAACGTCTACACCAAGATGAGCTACCAGGCTCATGAGTTTCGGGCGGTTGCGCCGGTGGCGGTGGTCAACTTCATGCTGGTGGGACGCCCCGGCTTGCCCGCCAAGGATCTGAAGGAACTGGTCGCGCTCGCGCGCGGCGGCAAGCTCACCTTTGCGTCATGGGGTGTGGGCAGCACGTCGCAGGCGGCCATGGAAATGTTCAAGGCTCAGGCAGGCAAGCTCGAGATCCTGCATGTTCCCTACCAGGGCGCTGCGCCGGCCTTCCAGGCAGTGATGGCCGGTCAGAATGACGTGATGATGGCGCCGGCAGTCGTGGTCATTCCCGCGCTGTCCAAGGTAACCGCCTATGGCATCTCCTCACCCCGGCGACATGTGGGTGCGTCGCCGGTTCAAACAATGACCGAGCAGGGTTTTCCGGTGAACGCTGATGCGTGGGTAGGCATTCTGGCGCCGCCGAAAACGCCTCAGGCGGTACTTGAGCATGTCTACAAGGGCGTGCGCGCCGTAACCTCGAGCAAAGAGTTCCAGGAGCGACTGACTCAGATCGGACTCTCGAGCGCGCCGGACATGACGCTTGATGAATTCGGCAAGTACATGGTGTCCGAAATCACCCGCTGGGGCGAAACCATCAAGGCGGCGGGCATCACACTTAATAACTGATCGGTGTTCTCTCAATGCGTAGCGGAGCGGCCATGACTTGTTTAGCTGAGTGGGTTCAACGGCGGATCATTGCATTCCTCCCATGGGCGGTGCTGGCGACTTTCGCGTTGCCGCTGGCCGCTCAGCCGCTTCAGGTTCTAAGTGCGGGGGCCTTCAAGCCGGTCGTTGTCGACCTGGCGTCCGCGTTTGAGGCCAGGCAGAAAGCGTCGCTGCGCATTGATAACGGCACTGCGGGGGAAATCCTTAGGCGGATGCGGGCGGGCGAGTCGTGGGATGTGGTGATCGCACCGCCTGGTACGCTCAATACGCTGGCTGCCGAGGGGTTGGTTGACCGCGACTCGATCCGTCCGATCGCCCGCGTTGCGATCGGCGTTGCGGTGCGCCGGGGCAGCCCCAAGCCTGCAATCAGTACGGTTGAAGAGTTCAAAGACGCAGTCCTGGGGGCGCGCAATCCCGCCTTCATCGACCCTAATGCCGGAGGCTCCAGTGGCATCTAGCTGGGCGGCCTGTTTCAGCGGATGGGCTCGCTGATCTGAGGAAAGCGGATGAAAACGGAAATTGGCACCAGCGTTCACGACGCCAATGCGCGCAACCTGTTTGATGCAATTCTTTATGCCGAGAGGGTGGGTGTCCCTGCCTTCTGGCTCACCACCGGCGCTGGGCCCGATGCGCTCACCGTGTTTGCTGCGGCTGCGCCCGCCACGCAGCGGATCTGTCTGGGAACCGCAGTCGTTCCCACCTTTCCTCGAAATCCGGTGGTCGTTGCGCAGCAGGCACTTGATATTGCAACGCTGGCGCCAGACCGCTTCAGGTTGGGGCTGGGCCCCAGTCATGCGCCCACCATCACCACACGCTACGGATTGCCCTATGAGCGCCCGCTCGAGCACCTGCGTGAGTTCGTCAGCATCGTCAAAGGGCTGCTGGCAGGCGAGACCGTCAAGTTCTCAGGCAAGCGCTTTCAGCTGGAAGCGTCACTGTCGCGCGGGGCGAATGTGCCGGTGATTGTGTCGGCGCTGCGTGCAGGCGCGTTTGAGCTGGCTGGCGAACTCACTGACGGCGCAGTCACCTGGCTTTGCCCGGCCCGCTACATCCGGGACGTTGGACTACCGGCGATGACCCGGGGCGCAGAGCGCGCAGGCCGAGCACGTCCGACGCTCGTGGGCCAGGTGTTTCTCGCGCTCACGGCTGATGAAACCGAGCTGAGGACAGCAGTCGATCGCAGCCTGACGTACTACCCGCGCTGGCCAAACTATCAGGAAATGTTTGCAGCGGCCGGCCTGCCCGAAGCCCGCGAGGGCAAGTGGTCTCAGGCCATGGTGGACGCCACCGTGATTCATGGCGATGAGGCTGCCTGCGCCCGTCAGCTCGATGAATTCATCGCTATCGCAGGCTGTGAGCGTATCGTTGTGTCGGTGCTTACGGTGGGGGCTGACCCCGGCGCGTCGGTGAAGCGTGCGCTTGACTGGATCGGTCGCTACGCCTCGTCGCGTTAATCGCGTGGGTGCATCGCAGCAAACATTTCCATGAAGTCGATCACCTTCCATCTCGACTTCATTTCGCCCTATGCATACCTGGCGTTTGAGGCTTTGCCAGACACGCTGCGCGGGCTGGAAATCCATGTGACTTACAAGCCTGTGTTGTTTGCCGGTCTGCTCAAGCACTACGGGCAACTGGGCCCGGCTGAGATTGCGCCCAAACGCAACTGGACCTATCGGCAGGTGCTGTGGCTTGCACGACAGCATGGAATCGCGCTCGAACCGCCTGCCAGTCATCCGTTCAATCCGCTTGCGCTGCTGCGGCTCGCGCTTGCCTGCGAGGCAGCCGCTCCACACTCCGGCGCGATCAGTCGCGAGGTGTGCAAGACGCTTTTCCGCCATGTCTGGCGGGGTGGTGACGTTGCGGATGATCCAGCCCGATTGATGTCCCTATCCACCGCGCTGGCGCCGGTGCACCGCCCCGAGTCGCCAGAGGTCAAGGCCGCGCTGAAAGCCAATACGGACGCGGCGATTGCCCAAGGCGTATTCGGCGTTCCCACTTTCGCGGTCGACAACCAGCTGTTTTGGGGCTTTGACGCCTTACCGATGCTGCGTGCGTACTTGCAGGGTGATCCGTTCTTCGATGGCCCCTGGCAGTCAGCCGCTCAGGTGGGTGCGGGCGTAGTCCGCCGCGGTTAGGATCCGGCGGTGGCGCCGCCATCGATAGGGATCACCGTACCCGTAATGAACGCGGAGGCGGGTGAAGCCAGCAACAGCGCCAGGCCCTTGATTTCATCTGGGTCGGCCACGCGCTGCATCGGCACCAGCTTTGCGAATCGCTCGCGCACTGTGGGGTCGCGCATGCGTCCACCTGCGATGTTGGTGGCAAATGGCCCTGGCGCGATCGCATTGACCGTGACCGAGTAGGGCGCGAGTTCCATGGCAGTGTGGCGGACGAGATTGATGACCGCAGCCTTGGTGGCGCTGTAAGCGTAGCCTACCAGGGTCTCCGCGCGCATGCCGGCGATTGATGCGGTCACGATGATTCGACCGCGTCGGGCCGCCTTCATATGCTGTGCAGCGGCGCGAATCGTTGCGAATACTCCAGTCAGATTGACCGCGAGCACGCGGTCCCAAACCTCTGGCCGAACCTGCTCCATGAGGCCGCCCGGCGTGAAGGCAAAGCCTGGCCCGGCGCTGATACCCGCGTTGGCGAAGACGATATCGAGCCGCCCCGCAGCAGCAGCAATTTTGTCAATGGCCGCACCGATTGCGTCACGGTCGCCTGAGTCGAGCACGAGGGCTTCAGCGCTACCGCCCCGAGACTGGATCTCTGCCACCGCGTCGGCCAGGCCGCCTGGGTCAATGTCGGTGAGTACGACATGGGCATGGTTTGCCGCGAGCACTTCTGCGTAGGCACGACCAAGGCCTGCCGCTGCCCCTGTCACGACAGCAACCTGGCCTTCGATCGAGAAAAGTTGTTCGGCTTTCATGGGCGGCTCGAAGCGACAACCGAGTCTGCTGCTTCAAATTCAGCTGCCTTCTCGAAAGCAGCCTGGATCATGGCGTGGCGAGCCTCGATCCACGGTCTCGGAGAACTATGAGTGAAGATCATGAATTCGTCATCGAGCATGCCCTGGATGACGCGCTCGCCCACTCGGCGCGGTGGCCAGCCTTCGGCGATGGCGTCTGCCATGAAAGCCTGCTGTGGGCGTTCGTAAGGGCCTCCGAAGCGTTCGGGACGCTGGTGGGCGCTCTCGGCAATCTGCGTCCGCACCGCCGCGGGGCAGAGCACCGAGACCCCGATGGCAGTGCCTTTCAGCTCGTTGCGCAAGCCTTCCGATAGGGCGACCACCGCATACTTGGTCATCGAATAGGCGGCGGTCATCCAGCCTGCGTTGACCTGCAGTCCTCCGATCGATGCCGTATTCACAATACGCCCAGGCTCGCCGTGCTCGCGCAACATGGGAACGAACGTGCGGATTCCATGCACAACGCCCATGATGTTCACGCCGATCACCCATTGCCAGTCTTCCAGAGGGATCTGCTCGAGCGGCGTGCCGTGGAGCGCGACCCCCGCGTTATTGAACGCAAAGTGCAGGCGACCGAAGCGCCTCTCAACGTCGCGTCCCGCTTTCTCGACCGATGCGGCGTCAGACACGTCGATTCCGATGAACGAGGCTGTCCCTCCCTGAGCGGTGATCCGGCGGGCAACCTCAGCGGCTCGGGTCTCGTCGATATCGGCCACCATGACCGCGATCCCGCGTGCCGCCAGAGACTCGGCAATGCCAGCGCCAATTCCCGATCCGCCACCGGTGACAATTGCGGTGCGCCCTGTGAGCTGATTCATTCGAACCCATCCTTTGACAAGCGAGTTACCGGGGGTTTGCTGCGGTATACCGCGATGACGCCTCGCGTTCAAGCCTGTGCAAGGCGTGGCGCGATCGTGTGTCTATACAGCAACCAGATCCTCGGGTAACTTACGTCAAAACAATTGATAACGCTGTTTATCGGAGGAGACCGACCATGCGTAGTGCGTTCGCCGCCCTGGGTCTTTCGGCTCTGCTTGCCACGTCGGCGCTGCAGGCCCAAACCATTGCTTTTGCGTCGCTGCCGCCAGGAACGCTGCTCAATTCGCAAACCCAGGCTATGGCCAAGGCAATTCAGGACAACTCGGATCTGAAGGTCCGGGTTGTTACGTTCAGTGGCGATATCCAGGCCTACGATGCGATCAGTACCGGCCAGGCCGAATTTTTTATTGACGCTATCCACGTCACTCTGGAAGCGATCCGGGGGCTCGGTGTGTTCGAGGGCCGTCCCAGGTAGAACGTGATGGTTGCCCAGCGCCTGTTCCCGTTCTACACCAGCATCATGGTGCGCAAAGATTCGCCTATCACATCGATCGAGCAGCTGAAGGGTAAGAAGTTTTCATCGGGATTCTCTGCGCATGCTGCCCTCATCAGTATTTCCGAAGCCCTGCTCGCAACAGGGGGTCTCGGTTGGAACGATGTGGTGGGCGTGCCAACTGTTAACGTCATTCGAGGCGCAGACGACCTGGCTTCTGGAAAGGTCGATGCGGTTGCGATTGCGATCGGTGCGCCGAAGGTTCGCGAGGTTGCGGCTGCAGTCGGGGGCGTACGGTTCCTTCCGCTTTCCAACACCCCTGTCGCGCTGGCTGCGGTGAAAAAGTATCGACCCAACGACGTGATCGACACCGTTCAGCCCACTCCCGCCACAGTCGGGGTGGAATCACCAATTCCGGTCATGGTCACCGACCAGATTGTGGTCGTTGGAAAACATGTGAAGCCCGAGGTTGTCGAGAAGTTTCTGAAGGCGGTGCAGGCGAGCAAGGCGGCGCTTGCAGCGGGTCACCCTTCCTTTAATGCATTTGACCCTGCCAAAATGAACCGTAGCTATCAGGGCGTCGAATATCACCCCGCGGCGCTTGAGTTCTACAAGTCGGCAGGCGTTCAGCGGATCAACTGATTGCAGCTTCCTACTGTCCGAGCCCGGGCCGCGCTGCGGCCCGTTTCGCATCTCAGGGCCTTCCATGTCAGATACCGATATCTCTGTGCGCGCTCGCGAGGGCGGTCCGCGCTGGGTGGTTCAGATACAGGTAGGGTTGGCCGCTCTTATCGGGCTCGCAGCAATCGCCTGGTGTACGGACCTGTTTCGGCCGCTGGGCTTGCTGATTTTTCCCGAACAGTTCGCACTTGGTATGGTGGGCGCTACGCTTTGTCTTGCCTATCTGCGCTTCCCCGCGCATGCGCAGGCCCGGTCGGATCAGGTGCCCTGGTATGACGGGATCTGCTCGGTGTTGGGGCTAGCCGCGGGAATGTATCTCGCGGTCGTTTATCCGAAGTTGACGCTGCGGCTGTTTGACAATCCGCTCGACGCGTTGATTCCTTCAATGGTGATCCTGCTCCTTACCCTGGAGGGGTTGCGGCGCACTGTTGGCTGGCCCCTTGTCACGGTGGTGCTGGTGGCGCTGGCCTACGGTCTGTTCGGTCATTTGATGCCGGGCGCGTTCGAGTCGCGACAGGTGGATCCAGCCCGAATGGCCATCTACCTGAATCTGGATACCAGTGCGCTGGTTGGGCCAGCGATGCAGATTGCAGTCACCGTGGTGCTGGTGTTTGTTTTTTTTGGTGCGTTACTGAGCCTGTCCGGGGGGTCTTCGTTCTTCAACGATCTGTCGCTTGCCCTGTTTGGTCGCCATCGGGGTGGCCCCGCCAAAGTTTCTGTGGTGGCCTCCACCCTGTTTGGCAGCGTCTCAGGGCTTGCCGTTGCCAACATCATGGCGACTGGTGTGGTCACGATTCCGGCGATGAAGCGGGCCGGTTATCCGCCCGCGCTGGCTGGCGCGGTCGAGGCTACTGCCTCCACTGGTGGCCAACTGATGCCACCAGTGATGGGGGCTGTTGCTTTTTTGATGGCTGATTTTCTTGAGATGAGTTACGCCCAGGTCTGTATCGCAGCGCTGCTGCCCGCGCTGTTGTATTACGCCGCGCTGTTCATCCAGGCTGATCTCGATGCAGCACGCTTTGGCTTCGGCAGGGTCGACGAAAGCCTGATCCCAAAAATCGGGCCGGTGCTGCGCCAGGGCATCGTGTTTGTCATTCCTTTCGCCGTGCTCATTGGTTTGCTGTTTGCGCTCAACTGGGAAGCCGAACGCGCAGCGCTTCTCGCCTGCCTGTCCCTGATCACAATTGGCCTGTTCTACGGCTACGGCGACCGGCGGCTGAGAATTCGCGACGTCTGGGCGGCCGTGGTGGAAACAGGCATGGGTGTGATCGATATTCTGCTGGTGGTCGCCGGCGCCGGCTTCATCATGGGAATTTTTCAGATCACCGGGCTTGGTTTTGCGCTCACTGCATGGATGGTCGACTTCGGGCAAGGGTCGGTGGCGCTGCTTCTGATCATAGCCGCCGTGTTAAGCGTGATTCTTGGGATGGGCCTACCCACGCTGAGCGTTTATGTGCTGGTGGCCGTCCTGTTCGCGCCTGCGCTGGTCGAGGTTGGAATCAACCCCATCGCTGCGCATCTGTTCCTGCTCTACTTCGGCATGATGTCGATGATCACGCCGCCTGTGGCGCTGGCGGCTTATTTCGCTGCGGGGCTTGCCGGGGCATCGCCTATGAAAACCGGCTGGGTATCGATGCGCTTCGGTTGGACGGCGTTTGTGCTGCCGTTCCTGTTCGTGCTTTCACCCTCGCTGCTTCTTCAGGGCGATATCAGCGACATGCTGATCGCGGTACCGCTGGCGGTTGCCGGCGTGTGGTTCGTCTCGGCTGCGTTTTCGGGCTACTTCATGAAGGCGCTGTCCATGCCTGCCCGGATAGGGTTTGCGGTCAGTGGATTTCTCATGCTGATTCCGCACAATGTGGCCAGTTGGGCATGGTGGACCGATGTGATCGGGGTGGTACTGGCAGTGTTGCTGGTTTTTGATCAGCGTCGCAACGCTCCCCGGCTTTAGTCTTCCGCCTGGAACCCCGAGGCCCGCACCGCGTCGCCCCAGATTCGATAATCGCGTTGCATGATCTGCGCCAACGCCTCCGGCGTGCCGCCGGTGGGCTCCATGCCTGACTGCGTCAGGCGTGCCCTGACCTCGGGCACTGCAATGGCGCGTTGCAGTTCACGGGTGAGTCGGCCAACGATGTCTGGCGGCGTTCCGCCCGGCGCGAAAAACGCGAGCCACAAGGTCATGTCGAGGTCGGCGATTCCCTGCTCGCGAAATGTCGGAATCGTATCGAGCGTGGGGTGTCGGTTGGTGCCGCTCATTGCCAATATCTTCACGCGGCCCTCGCGCCACAGCTGCGCCACCGACGAATCAACATCGAAAGCCGCTTCGATGGTGTTGCCGATCAGATCGACCTTCATCGGAGCCGATCCTTTGTAAGGGATGTGAAGCGTGCTGATGCCGGTTGCGCGGGCCAGGATCACCTGAGCAAAATGTGACGCGCCGCCCGCAGCAAATGATCCGAACGGTATCTGGCCACGCGTCTTGGCATGCCTGACGAACTCGGCCACGTTGGATACCGGCAGGGTACCGCTTACCACCAGTGCGAGCCTGAAGTTGGCGCCGTGCATCAACGGCGTCAGATCTTTGAACGGATCGTAGTTAAGCTTCCTATAGCTGAAAGGAAAGATGGTGGTCTGCGCCGAGCTTGCCACCAGCAGGGTATGCCCATCGGGCGGGCTCTTGGCGACAAACTCTGGCCCCATCCGCTGGTTGGCGCCGGGCTTGAATTCCACCAGCACAGGTACGCCCAGCGAGGCACGCATCTCCTCGCCAAGCACGCGGGCGAGCACTTCTGATGATCCGCCGCCTGGCGCCACGCTGATCACGATTCGGATGGGTTTGCCAGGCTGCGGAAATGTCTGCGCATGCGCTGCGTTGCTGAGGCCTGCGACAATGCTGAGGGCAAGCGTGGCAAACACGCCAAACCGGGCACGGCGGTGGTTTTGGAGATCGGATGTCATCACACGTTCTTCCCAGGTTTTGAACGCGGTTTCAGAGGCGACCCTGAAAGCAGCCTATGCTGTGCCGAGCATGCGCGTCAAACCCTTACTCTGAATTTCGGATACTGGAGGCGATTCAAGTTGGATGCTGATCTGATTCTGCTGGATGCCCGGATTCATACGCATGACCCGACCCGCTCGACAGCAGAGGCGATAGCCATTCAGGGTGAGCGCATTCTGGCAACCGGTTCGAATGCAAGCGTCGAAGCCCTCGCGGGGCCAACCACGCACAGGCGGCGCCTGCGTGGCGCAACCGTGATTCCCGGGCTGGTGGATTCCCATGCCCATCTGGATCGCGAGGGTCTCAAGGCGCGGCTGCCGTCGCTTGCAGGCTGCTCATCCATCAAGGACCTGATTGAAAGGCTGGCCGAACTTTGTGCCAACCGGCCGGCAGGAGAGTGGCTAGTCACGATGCCGCTGGGCGATCCGCCTTTTTATCTTTGGACGCCTGAGTCTTACGCAGAGGGCCGGCTGCCCACGCGGCACGATCTTGATCGCGCCAGCACCTCGCACCCCATTCTCATTCGACCGCCCTGGGGGTACTGGCCAGCGAAGGGGCCAACGCCCTGCATCGCCAACAGTCTGGCGCTTGCGCGGGCAGAAATTGGCCGGCAGACGGTGTCACCATCGCCCAAGCTCGAGATTGAACGGGATAGTCAGGGCGACCCGACGGGCGTGTTTCTGGAACACGAGCGGATGCCGCTGTCGGAGTTCACGCTGTTTTCGCTGGCACCTGCGTTCGGCGCCGCGGATCGCTATGCTGCACTGCTCGATTCGATGCAGGCCTACAACCGGTTCGGCACCACCAGCGTGATTGAAGGCCACGGCGTGGCGCCCGCGACGTTGCGGGCGTGGCAGTCGGCGCGCGATGCGGGCAAGCTCAGCGTTCGCGCGCACCTGATGTTGAGCCCCGCGTGGGGACGCGCCAGCGCCGACGATGTCCGAGGGCTGATCAACTCCTGGGCGGGTTGGTTGCGCGGTCGTGGGTTGGGGGACGACTGGCTTGCCATGAGCGGGCTCTATACCGAGGTCGATGAGAGCAACGAGCGACTGATTCGGGCAGCGGCTGCGCCGCAAACCGGCTGGGCGGGCTTTTGTTATGACGCATCGATTCCAAAGAGCGCGGTGGTCGCGCTGCTGGCTGAATGCGCGCGCAACGGCATCCGCGTCTCCGCGATCTACCCTGAGTTCATCGAGCTGTTTGCCGAGGCGAATCGGGTTGCATCCATCGCTGAACAGCGCTGGGTGCTCTGTCATCAATCGATGCTCGATGCCAGTCAGATCGCAAAGCTGCGCGATCTGGGCGTGGGTCTGTCACTGCATCCCAATGCGCATATCTGGAAGCGCGGCAGCGAATTGGTGCGCGCCGCCGGGGATCGCCTGCCAGATCTGGTGCCGGTGCGAAATCTGCTGGATGCGGGCGTGCGAACCGCCATCGGCACCGACAACGTGCCGATCTCCATGTTTGGTCCGATGGGCTACCTGGTTGGGCGCACGGATCGGGCGGGCAAACCCGTGAATCCCTCGCAGGCCATCACGGCTGAAGAGGCGCTGCGCTGTGCAACCATCGAAGGGGCGTGGCTGTCTTTCGATGAAACACGAAAAGGGCGGCTGATGCCGGGCATGCTGGCCGACATGGTGGTGCTTGACCAGGATCCGCTCGCGCTGTCGGCGCCAGACATCTCGGCGCTTGAGGCAAGGTTGACCCTGTGCGGCGGGCGCGTGGTGTATGAGCGTGCCTAGCGCGAACAAGCTGAAATCGAGCCCGTATACTTCGCCGGTCACGCCGCCTTCAGCCATGCCGAAT
>Ga0194129_10004174_pt1 | contig 19455 bp, 20 predicted proteins | sample TA2KigCa35mmetaG_FD_150862 | JGI IMG/M metagenome (GOLD analysis project Ga0194129, IMG submission 150862) | Freshwater microbial communities from Lake Tanganyika, Tanzania - TA2015038 Kigoma Deep Cast 35m | ecosystem: Environmental > Aquatic > Freshwater > Lake | place: Tanzania: Lake...
AATTGCATTATATATATTATTTTCAATGGGGATCTGAGTGAATACTTCCTCCAAATCTTTGATCACATTTTCGCGAATAATGGTCTGAACCGCTGGATTACTCACGATAAATGGGAACATAATATGTAAGCCGTCTTTCATCTGATTTTTCGCCTCATATGGCTCGGGGCGCTCAAATACGAAAGCTTGCACATATTGGAGCTTCTGCAAGTCTGACAGATCGAAATATTCAATAATTTGCTTGATATATGCAGCACAAATTTTCTTTACAAAAGGATAATCAAACACCCTCTTCTTCATATCAATTTTGAATCGCATATCAATGTCAATTATGAAGGGTCCAATCTCAGTATGCTGTTCTATTAGGCTTATTTCTACATTATTCTGCATACATTTTGCATAAAGTTGGTAAAATATCTTCAATTGGGGACCCTCGATTAAAAACTTTCCGGTTTGCTTGCCAACACCTGTATGTGAAGCCTTTCCATTTTTTATACGTCTTTCATTGAGGAAATTTATAAACTTTTTCTCATCATTGGATATACTATTTTGCTCTAAAGTTATGGAAGCTTCCATATCTTTTAAATATATAATAAAAAAGCTTTTAATACAATTTTTGAAAAAATTGAACTTTTTTTCGCGAATAATAAACAAAACAAAAAATGAGTGAAGAAAAGAAGCAGACGGGCGTAGAAAAATTCAAGGAAAAATACGGCATCGATTACGGTGACCTTATTGTTTTACCAATCAAAAATACCGGAATATACAAACAGAATTATAAAATTCTGTATGACAAAAAAACGGACCAATGTTTTAGCCTTTGGAGTTCACCTTATCGACATTTTATATATATTGAAAATAAAGGATTTATCACAATTGATCCAGACCTTCGCAAAGCAAATGATGATTATATACAAGAACACTTCAAATTAGAATAAGCTAATTCTTAGAGAATATATTATAAAATTTAGGTTTTACAACAAGTGTTTCCATAGCGTTTAGAACTCTCTAGAAAGATTAACTCTGACAGAGACACTCTTAACTGGGTCCGAGAATGGCAGTTCTGAAGTATCCGACGTAAAGTCGTAACTCTTTGAACTACGGGGACCAATTGCCGTTGTGAGTGTCACTGTCATACCAGCTGGGACCTTGAGTGAGCCGAAGAAGGTCAATTCGGGAAGATCAGTAGTCCCAAAAGGGAGAAAATGATGCTCTCCTCCATATGATTGTCCCCCAAAAATTTGGGGATGCTGCAGGGTCATTTCAGTCTTTCGACTGTACCGGAGTGAAAGCATCCGTCCAGAGAAGTAGTACTCCTCCAAGGAAGGGACATCTCTCCCCGAAAGGACGATGTACGATCCGGAATTCTTTTCCTGATCATACAGTATGAGCTCATATTCAGGGTGGACCTTCACAGACCTTATAGTCGGCGCAAAGCCCGTCGCGACATATGCTGTTGCGTCCGTTGCTATCCCAATTGGACCGCCTTGGAACCTATCTCCTCTATACAGAAGAGCCATTGGTTTATCTCCTTGCGGAACGTTATCGTTGTTCTCTAATGATGAACAGTCCTTGCAAGCTATCACTACTACTGACAAATATGCCAGAATTAGTGCAACCACTAAGGCGGTAGTCATTGTAGTCGACTAATTATCGAAATGTTTAAAAAATAAACCCATCAATTTTTTATATATTTTTCATTGCGGAAATTTATAAATTTTTTATCGTAATCGGATATATTATTTTGTTCAAAAGTTATGGAAGCTTCCATATCTTTTTTAAATTTTCTATATTCTTGTAAAAAATTGATGCAAAATTATTTATAAAAAACTAGAGCCTAACAAGCTTAAAAGTATGTTAGGCTTCAAAAACGGTCCACAACGTGGTGGAAAAAATCGTAGAACAGTTCGATACTGTCCTCCAAGGCTTTATGGACACCGGGCTTCTGACGAAAGAATGTCACACCAAGAAGAAGATTCTTTTTGGAAAGAAGTCCAAAGACCGGACCAATTATTGGCTATGTACAAAAATGGTGACTTACGCTATGAACAGCTTGATCCAGAAGATTGGGTTAGAATTGAAGATGCAAAGCACAATCGCAGGATATTTGAGAAATCCCTTGAGGTAGATGCTGAAAATAAGGCTCTTAGAGCTGAAAATGAGGCTCTCAAAGCTGAGCTAGCACAGCTTAAACAAAAACAGGAAAATTCATCTCCAGTTCCTTCTGGTGCTGTCCAAATCCAAAAAACTGAATACAAAGATGCTGTTGGGATCTCACAAGCAAATATTCAGTTGAGAAAATTTGGAAACTTTTTTCGAAGAGTCCGTCTTTTCTTTTTCCTCTTGGACAATTTCAATCAAATAATAAAACATCTTTGCAAGTTTGAAGACTGTGAAGATGGTGATGTCGAAATTGAGGGCGCTGGGTCAGTTCTTCGGAAAATATTTGAAATGGTCATGAGCACCAGTGCCGCAGAAATTTCAGAAAATACACTCACAATCCCCGACTTGGACTACAAATTTTACGGATCGAAGGCAGAGTTTGATGAATTTGCGGCAAAAGTTTCGCTCTGGATTATGACAAACAAGTTGAATATCCCAGGAACTCATTTCATCATTGGCGTCATGCGTAGATTTACTGCGAGAAAACCAATGTCGAATCATGGGATTGCAGAATACGAAAAGTTCACTATTCAAGTCATTGATTCGGCAACCAAAGAAGTTTTTATGGTTGACATAACACTTTTTGATGGATCCACAGTTTTTCCATGCGATTTCACTGTGAATTCATTTGCAGTTTCTCCAACTCAAGGGATATTTGTCAAAGACCCTAACCCAATTCACAGAAATGCGAAAAGTGATTTTCTCGCTGTTTTGCGCGATGTCAGTTCTAGAACAACGTCATGCATGACGAGGAGAAGTGAATGGGATTATGGTGTTTTTTCTCTGAATTTTCTACTCAGAGGATTCAAAATACATCATGCTGGCTATCAAATGTTAGGTTCTCCAATTCTTGAAGTTTCTGAATGTCCAATCATGAGTGAAGAATCTTTATGTGTCAAGCTCATTGGATGCAATTGCAGCAAACAGAAAGACAAAGATGGAAACCCAATTCCTCTGCCTGTTGCCCTTTCAATTTCTTCTGCAATTGGAATTTTTGACAATAACAAACATTGTCCAAGTTGCCGTGGAACATTGACTAAATTTGTCTGTGTGCCCGAAAAATCAAAACAAGATCTCAAGGATCCATTAGGTTTTTCCAGATTCTTGATGAGTGATCCGCAGCAAAAAGTGAGTAAATCTGAATTAGATTCACTTATGGAGAGAGTTGACGGGATTTCTAACTGGTACAAATATACAGCGACGAAGAATCTTTCACCACAATCAGAAGATGGTTTGAAAAGTTTGGCTCAATTTTCAAGACGTTTTAGATCTTCTGAAGAAAGAGATGAAATAGAGCGAGCCCTTGCCTCTCAAATGGGATTCGGCGGTGGCGATGGAGCACTAGTCCTTGCATCTCAAATGAGAGCCGGTGGTGGCGATGGAGCACCAGTCCTTGCCTCTCAAATGAGAGCCGGTGGTGGTGCTCTCGCACCAGTCCTTGCCTCTCAAATGAGAGCCGGTGGTGGTGCTCTCGCACCAGTCCATCGCCATAATTATGAATCTGATGAAGATGACTATATTCGTCGTGGTCATTACGGATCCTAATCCATGAACAAAAAATGATTTAAAATCTATCCTATTATAATAAACAATAAAATGGAATTCTGCCCAGATTGTCAAAGTCTTTTATATTATCAAGAAGAAGAGGGGAAATTAATAAATTATTGCAATGGATGCGGCTACAAGAATCCCTCTGATAAAACTCTAATTTCCCAGAATTTATACGGAAAAAGCAGCACTGCTACATTTGGCAGTCGCAAAAATTACGTCTATGATCCCACCCTTTCCAGAACCGCGAAATATGTGTGTCCCAATGAGAAGTGCATGACGCACACCCAGCCCGAAAAAAGGGAAGCCGTTTTCTTCAATGAAGGTGATTCCCTCAAAAATATATTTATTTGTAGGGCTTGTCAAACTGAATGGAAGTATTAGGAAATATCCGGAAAAATTGAAACAATTTAAAAATAATATTATAATTATACAAATAAGCTAAAAATGGAAAACGCAGAAGTATTCGAAGTAAATGAAGAGAATGGTGAGCTGAACTCTAATAATGAGGGTAATGAGTATTCCAATCAAGTCGAAGTTTTAGAAAATGACGCAAAATTGGAGGATTTTAGAACAACATATGACAGAATGATGGATAAAAATACACAAAGAAGGACGATTCCTTTTTTGACGAAATACGAAAAATCGCGAATTATTGGCAAGCGCGCCATGCAAATCTCCAAAGGATCGCCACCCCTAGTGGAAATTGGCGACCTAGAAAATCCAATTGATATTGCGAAAAAAGAACTCATGGAGCGAAAAATTCCATTCATTATTCGCCGCCCTTTGCCCGATGGAAGCTATGAAGACTGGCGCGTAGATGAGCTAAGAATCCTCGAATAAATAATCATCTTGAACTTTTTGTAATTCACCAGGCACAAAATTGGGTGTATTCACCGTATATGTTTGCAAAAGATGAACTGTATTTTCAGATAGCCTAGAATTAACAGCTACATATACTGGATAATCACCAACACTCGGATAAGTCCAACTAAATTTAATATTATTCGGGTCTTCCGTGAATAATATTGTTATAACAGCATCTACATTTTTCCGAGTATTTTTACTACAAGATTTCGTGCTTAGGAGCCCATTTGACAGTAGAAAATTTGTGCCAAAAATTTGGTATGCATTCTTTTCCATTTGGTTCACAATAGAATCCACTGTGTCCGTTTCATTAAAAGTTAGCCACAATATGCCAATATTATTGTTTATAGTTTCCGTATTATAAAATGCAATTGGTAAATAGCATATTAAATCACGGTTCAACTCTTTGATATTTAAGCAATAATAAAGTCGTTTCAATATATTGTAAACTATTGTTGCTTTTACATTTTTCTTTCGTTCAAATGATTCAGTAAGTAAATAACGCTCAATATTCAAATGATTTTCAATTAACGGAAGAGGATTTGTAATCTTTGGAATTTGATTACGTAATAGAAAAAGTTTTATTGCAGGAAAAATATGATAAAATCGGCTATGATAAAAATTATCTTTCTGTTTATTTGGATGCGCTGTATAGCAATATTTAGCCATATTGGAGCCTCCAATAAGTTCATGATTTATTTTTGAATAGAATTTTTTATTATCGACATCAAACCATACTTTATAATGATATTTTTTACAATTAAAAAAATCTTCTTTATTTGTAAATAGATTAACAACATTGATTTTATTTGCCGACAATTTATTATAATCTTTGTTATATTCTTCCAGGTTTTTATATGCAATCTCATAATTTATTATATTACTGCTATTTGAATCAAAATATGTAATACTGTTAATAATAGATTGAGTAGTATTATTTTTCTTGTTTATCATATGTTGGTAATTATCTTCTGCTGTGATACGGAACCGCCATTTCTTAATGATATAATATAAAATTGGTATTCCACATATAACTGGGATAGCCCACTCAATATTTCCAAAATATTGCATTTATTCTTGAAAAATTATAGTAAATATTCTTTAAGTTGATTCGAATAAATAATTATAATCTACTTCTTGTAATTCACCTGGGTTGAAATTTGGTGTATTCACCGTGTATGTTTGCGTTAGATGCACCGTATTTTCAGCGAGTCTAGAATGAACAGCTACATAAACCGGATAATCCGCAACACTTGGATATGTCCAACTAATTTGAATATTATTTGTTTCTTCAGTGAATAATATTGTTATAATCGCATCCGCATTTTTCCGAGTATTTTTACTACTAGATTTCGTGCTTAGGAGTCCATTTGAAAGTAGAAAATTGGAACCAAAAATTTGGTATACATTCTTCTCCATTTTTCGCTTAATGGATTCCACTGTGTCCGCTTCATTAAAGGTCAGCCACAATATGCCAATATTGTTGTTAATAGTTTCCGTATTATAGAATGCGATTGGCAAAATGCAGACCAAATCGCGACCTTGGCTCTTTATATTAAGGCAATAATATAGTCGCAGCATTATGCAATAAATCATCGTGGCTTTCACATTATTTTTTCTTTCGAATGTTTGTCTTGCAATATAGCGCCGAATATTCATACTATTTTCGAACAATGGGAGAGGATTTTGAATTTTTGGGAGTTTTTTTCGTAATAGGATCAATTTGATGACGGCGAAAATATGGTAAAATCGACTATGATAGAAATTATCCTTCTGTTCATTGGCGAAAGCTGTGTAGCAAAATTTGCCGATATTGGAGCCTCCAATGAGCTCGTGATTTAATTTTCCGTAGAATCTACGATTTTCCATATCGAGCCATATTTTATAATGATACTGCTTACAATTAAGGAATTCCTTTTTGCTTTTGAAGAGGTGAATATCAGTGATCTTATTTGCGGACAATTTATTATAATTTTCATTGAATTTTACGAGTTTGGCGTGCATAATTTCGTAACTGATTGTATTAATGCTATATTGATCAAAAATTGCAATACTATCAATGACGGATTGAGTTGTATTATTTTTTTGATTAATAATATGCTGGTAATTGTCCTCTACTGTAACATGGGACCGCCATTTTTTAGTGGCGTAGTATAAGATTGGAAGCCCACATATGACAACAGGAATAGTGTATTTTGGAATATTCTGGGGGATTTTAGCCTCCAATGTATTGAAAATATCCCAAAAAATATTGCGCCCATATTGCAACCATTGTTGGCGATAATTCATAGTTATTTGTAATAACTTTTCTTTAAGTAAAATTATTTATAAAAAAATTGATGGTAAAATATTATTTATTTTTGATAAATTAGTTACATTCTAGAATGGGAAGACCTAAGCAATCTTCTTCTAGGTCGGAACAAGAAAAGATCAATGCTTTAGCGAATCCCGCTGCTTCTACACTTAGTGTTCCTGCAAGTGTTGCTTCTGCTAAACCTACTGAAAAGTGCTCAAATAACACCAAGCCGACCATCAAAAAGAAAAAAAAGTCTGGTCCATCTGGAAAATCTGGCGTTTCTAAAAAATGTCCACATGGGCGTAAAAAAAGCCTATGCAAAGAATGCGGAGGTGCAGGTTTGTGTCCACATGGAAAGCGGAAAAATTACTGCAAGGATTGTGGTGGGGCGTCAATATGTGAGCATGGAAAGCGCAAAAATATTTGCAAAGAATGCGGAGGTGCAGGTTTGTGCTCACATGGTCGGCAGAATCAAACGTGCAAAATTTGCAGTGAGAAATGTTCTCATGGCAAAATGAAATGTCGGTGCGAAGTTTGTAATGAAGAATGTAAACAAGTGTCTATACACTGTCCGCATGGGAATCAAAAAAACCAATGCACTGAATGCAAAAAAGCGTTTACTTGCAAACATGGCAAACGACTATATAAGTGCACACAGTGTGGTGGGAGAGGCACTTGTGAACATGGACGCCTCAGGAACTATTGCAGAGACTGTTGTGGAAATTCCTTATGTGTGCATGATCACCAGATTCATAGGTGCCGCGTTTGCAAGCAAATCTGTAAACATGGTGTAAAGAGCGGTCGATGCGATTCTTGTGTTTGGGATTGCTACAAGGTAGTATTACCTCCTCTGAAGAAAAGAGAAGTTCCAACTGGTGAGAATCATGATGAAGGATTGCCTTGGTTAAGTGATTTGTCGAGCATTTCTAAAAGTTGTTCCGAGAGTAGTTCTCCCGATACATCCAGGAGTTTTTCTCGGGATGAAGATGGATGCGACATGTTTGACAATCAACCTTGCTCGCCAAACCATGAATGGTTAACAAGTGTTCAGACCAGTTCTGATCAGCAAAGTTCTGATTGGTTTGGTGATGGTCAGGAAAGTCATTGTCAGCAAAGCTCTGATTGGTTTGGTGATCATTGAAAATTGTAATTTCTTCACATAGAAAGATGCTGAATTCAAAAAACTATTATAATTTCTATATTTTTACACCAATATTTGAAATATATAATATCTCACAATATCCGAAATGAGATAAATATATCACATCAACAATATTTTATTTTACATCCAATAAAATAAAATATAATCTATTATCTTTCCACCTGGATCACAGACCTATTTTAAGCAACAGGGGTGAAATGGCGAGAAAGAGCCTTCATCAGGGTGTTGTAGTAGCAGTTCTCCTCTTGAACAACCTTGCCCTTCTTATCCTTGACGGCGCAGAGCTCAGGGAAGAGGTGCTGAAGGGTAGCATCCATATTGATGCGGCGCTTGTTGCTGGAATCCTGGAGGTTGTGGTGCTTGATGTAAGAAGTCACGAGCTTCAGAGCTTGCTTGCGGCTGACAAGGAGGTGCTCACTGTCATAAGTCAGGTTGTCAACAATCAGGACACCGTCATTGTCATTGAGGCTCTTGTTGTTCTCAAAAAAGGACTTCATCTCAGCGGTGTAAACGGGCTTCAGCTGTTGAAGACCCTTGTTGCCGTTGGTGGAGCGGTTCTCACGGCTCTTGCGGCTCTTCTTGTCCAGGCGCTGGACATCACGCTCAAGCTTGCGGATATTGGCAGCGGTAGCACGGGTTCCCTTAATAAGGGTCTGAAGAAGAGTCTGGCACTGGCGGGCAAGCTCAATAAGGGAGTTAGCTTCGGCTTGGAGGCTGCTGACATCCTTGGAGTCAACGGCATCAACGGTGGCGACTGGCTCCTCAACAGCGGGGGCAGCGGCGGCGGCAACAGGGGCGGCGACAGGGGCAGCTTCTACGGCGACTTCGGCATCGGATTTTTTAGAGGTCTTGGGGGCGCTTTTCTTAACAAGAGTGCTGGGCATTTCGATACTATATAATGGAAAGTAAAAATGGAATTTATACGAATTACACCCGAATTCATGCACTAAATATTCGTCTCCTAAAGTATTCCCAAAAAATCCTGAAAAAATCCTGGAAAAATTTGAAAAAATTAGCGTTTTTTCAGTTTTCATCAAATTTAAAATTGATCAGTATTTTTCCGATAAAAAATAGGGTCCGCCATCAATATATTGATTACCAGTAATTTCATCAGTATAAAATAAAAAAAAATTGATTTATTTTATTGGTCATTTATTAAGAACTACAAAAGTCAAATCAAAATGCCTAAGAAGATCGCCTCTAAAACCTCATCCGCTGCCGTTGTCTCCGAACAACTTGAAGAAGTCGCTATTGCTGCCCCTATTGTGGAACAGCCAGCTGAAGTAAAAATTGAGAAGAAACAAAATGAATCTGAATCCGAAGTCGAAAACGACAAGGAAGAAGTGAATGCTGTTGATGCTCTTGTTGCTGAATTAACTGAAAATATTGTTACAATGAAGGAATTAACATCCAGAAGTCAATCAGATTTAAAGAAACTTATTCGTGAAATTCAGATTGAACGCAAGAATGCGGAAAAGGGAAAAAAGAAGAAGGAAAAGAAGCCCCGCAATGGGTCTACTGGTCTTGACAACGAAGTCAAGGTGAAAACCGCCGATTTTAGGCAATTTATTGAAAAGAATTACCAACAACTCAAGGATTCCGATGACAACCAAATTGTCAGCGAATTGAAGTATGATTCTGATGGATCATTGCTTATCTCTAGGAAGAAAGCCCATCAATTTATCAATGCCTATGTCAAATCGCAAAAATTGAAGTATGAAGACAATGGCAGAAGAATTCACATGGACAAGACCCTTCAAAAGCTTTTCCCAGATTATGCTGAAAAGAAGGAGAAAGGTGCTGTCGTCAGAGAGGAGAATTTCTATTTCACCACTGTGATGGCTGCTATTTCATCCCATCTTGAAAGCGCAAATCCCAAGTAGTTCCAAAGAGTAATCCGCGGAATTGCTTGATTGAAAATTTTATAAAAACCCAAAAACTCCAAAAAAACGCCAAAAAATAAATATAAAATATTTATTTTTTTTATAAAAACCCACTCAATCTTTTAGAATCCTTCTTTTCTTTTGTTCTTCCTTCGTCTTTCTAATAATTGCCTCAATATTCTTCTTTTTTAATTGATAAAGTAGATCGTATTTCGTCAGGAAAAATTCAATATTTACTATGTCACTCATTAATTTCTCAATATACCCAGCCTCCTTCATTTTCTTTATATTAAATGTCTCCCGGTTCTTATCAACTTCTACATACTCAAACTCATACACATAAATGTCATTTATTTTGCCCTTCTTCACATCGGACAATTGGCAAGAATCTGGCAGCCCCCCACTTATAATATGTGACTGAATGAACCTCAAGGTAGACGCCCTGGGCAATAGAACCTCATATTCCAGTGCATTCAGCATTAATTGATCCTCCCTTTTTCGCCTTTCATCCGACACAAATGGAATGCGAATATTTTGTATGACATTCGTGTCCAAATATAGTATTCGGGTGTTCTTTGGAATAATAATCTTGAAAAAACAGCATTTTGGCTTGGAATCAGATTTATTCGTGAATTTCGATTTGAGAAAAGAAAGGGCGGTGTCATTCAATAATGAGGTCGACAAATAATTGGGAAACGTATACAAATCCCCCTTTTTCAATTTCAAAAGACTCGCCGACATACGCTCTTCCATCAGCCGATTTTCAAAATTAAGACCGCGGTAAACAATGATGTCTTTATCCGTTTTCGGCGAAATTTTAAATAGCTGGTCAATTTGAGTGATGCTTTCCACAATATTATAAATAACCATGAAAATATGGTTCAGAATCTCTTTTCTTATTTGTTCTCTATCCAATTTTTTATGACGATCGAATATCGAACCTAGGACATCATCTAAAGACCTGGGATTCTCAGAGAATAATATTTTCCTATTATACAAAAATATATTTAAATCAACGTGACCGAAAATCTTGTAGTCTTTTAGCTTCTCTAGACTCTCAATCGACTGATTTTTATAAAAAGCATTAAATTTCTTCTTTAGTTTCTCCGACTCCCAGAAGATCTCTTGTTTATATTTTTGTATTAAATCTGTTAGTTCAATGATTGATTTTATCATTATTATAAATAATAATAAAATTTTTTACCTTTGCAAAGAATAAGGATTCTTTCGGCATAATGGACAAGAATAGGATTTCGATTGAAAGAACCATTCATCTATGCATTTTTTATGAAATATATGTTTGCATCCATCTAATTCTCTATAGTAGTCATTCTTTTGAAATTGTTGAAAGCAAATTGAACATTCACAGTCGCCGGTTGTCCGGTCTTTTATCTTTTTAGCAGGGGTTAAATGAAACGTAAAATCGCTCTTTGTGAGTTTTTTGTTCGAGTCATTATCCCCAAGGTTAACAATAGCAGTCGTATACTCTTTATTATCATTTACAATAATAAGATGCTTGTATTTTTTGGTTTCTTTAATTTTTTCAACAATTTGTTCAAAAGTATTTATATTATCGCCTAAATCATGGCTGTGAATAAAGTTCATTATTTATTATAATTCAATATTTTTTAATATCAATCGTAAATTTCGCAAATTTTGCGCACAAATTTACTTACGAGCCGGGGCAGCACGAGGCTTTGCAGCGGCAGCAGCTGGCTTTGCAGTGGCTGCAGCAACAGGAGCAGAACTGGGCTTACGAACAACCTTCTGTGGTTGCGGTTCCTCTTCTTCTTCCTCCTCTTCCTCTTGAGCCTCAACGACATCAGAATCTTCAACAGATTCGACATCAGTGCCAGCTTTCTGGTCATCATCGTTGTGTTCTTGGTCCTCTTCAGGTTCTTCTTCCTTCGCCTTCTCAATCGCTTTGATTGATTCAGTTGCAGAGATCTTCGTGGCAACAGCTCCGGTCTTATTGCTGAAAGCATAAGTAGTGGGCTTGCCAGTAGACATCTTAGGAACAAGAATCTGTTGAATCGTAAGATTCACACCAAATCTTCCGCTCACAAACCAAGGACGGAGGGAGACAATTGCCTTCACTCTGGCACCCTTTGGAACAAGTTTTTCCAACTGGGAGAATGACTCAATTTCAACCTCTTCCTCTTCTGAATGGTAGAACAGAAGTTCAGGGGTGAGATCAGTAGAACTCTTCTTCTGAATTTTTGGGGAAATGCGAGGGGGGTAATCACCCCCATCAGATTTCTTCACCAAAGATGTATACATTGCTCTGACAACTTCACGCTGTGCAGAGGTGTATTTCTTCTTGAAAATAAGCAAACTGTGCTCAACAGCAAAATCAATCATATATTCATCAAGTTCAGTAAAACTCTGAATTAATTTGTCATCTTGTTCGAGTGAAATATTCAATGAATAATCAGTCTTGTCTCCACCTTCAAATGCTTTCACACCAAATGGAGCTCGACCAAAATTGGTCTCAACATAAAAAGTAGAAGCATTGTAAAGAAGATAGCTTTGTAGGCGTTCATTCTTTTTCTTCGGTTCAGTAGCAGTAACGTTAGAAACGTCAAAGTCTTCAGTAGAGATAATACGAGAATCGGCGGCAGATTTAGCGGACATTTTGCGTAGGGTTTTGTAATGGTAAAAAGAATGGCAAAAAAATAAATCAATTTTTTTTTATTTTTCGCAAAAATTGAATTATTATTATTTAAAATATTTCCTATATTATTAGCAAAAGAATGCAAGCAGTATATTATGATCCAAATAAATGTATGTCCATACGGGCACGTCATCAGAATATTCAATGTTGCTATGATAAGAAGCCAAATTCAGATTATTGCGGAATTCACACAAGAAGCCAACATATTGTAAGGATTGATTCAATTTTTGGCGCACAACCAATGGTTGCTGCTCCAGTTGCTGTCCAAGAAGTTGAACCTGTCCCAGTTGAAGAACCTGTCCCAGAGGCAGCCCCAGTGGCTGTTCAACAAGCAGTAGAAGCGCTTATCAAGAAAAGGAAGCTAGCTACCAAACAAAAGAATGACGATATTTATACATATCATGATATCAAAGCGAAAACAAGAATAAATAATGAAAAATTGGAGCGCTCCTGTGAATTTTATGGAATCGCCTATGACGCAGAAGCACCAAGAGAATCCTACAAAGCCCTTAAGCGATTGATCACCAAACGTGTTGAGCCGTATTTGAGCCATGAAGAGTCAATTGTTCAGATTCAAAAGGTCTTCAAAGGATGGAATATCCGCAGAAGACGGAATTGCAACAACAAAGAAGATTGTGGCACAATGGATTCCCTCTTTGAAATCCCAATCCAATACTACATTGATTACAAGGACGAAGAAGACTTCACTTATGGATTCGACATTCGCTCACTCCATATGATTATGTTGGAAGCCAACCCAATCAACCCATTTACGCAAAAACAGCTTATATTGGGCGTATCTGGTAAAAACTTCTTCGAAAAATACATGAAAAAAATGACCGCCGTTAAGGAAAAAGAAGGGCGAGTCAAATTTGATTCTCCCAAACTCACAAAAGAACAGCGATTTAATCAAGTTCTAGTTCGTGTTTTTCAAAAAATCGACATGCTAGGTCACTACACTGACATAGCATGGTTCCAAAATATGTCCCTGCGTGATTTGAACTATTTTTACAAGGGTGCCTACGATATTTTCGCATTCCGTGCCCAATTGTCGAACGAAGTCCGCCGGAAAATCGTAAAAGATGGCGTTTTATTCCAGAATTTCATTGGAAGCCTGCACCATGTTCAAGAAAGAACGAAGCACATTCTCCAATACGAAATTCTCCGGGAAATTGAGCGCATATTGGACGAAGGCGAAGACAGAGATAGTAAAATTCTCGGCATAACCCTCATTCTAACCGTTTTGGTGGAATGCAGCCATGCCGCAGCCATGGCTCTGCCCCATCTTGTGCAAAGTTCGTTCGCTTAGTTCGCATACATGAGCCCCGAAATACCGGCATCAATCCGTAAAATATTATAATTCGTCGCGTATATATTCAATTGTGTATTTTTCTGAATTACACATTCGTTCAGGGTAAGCTCTAAGCTGGCATTGTCCAGCCTACTGAAATTACACGTCCCCGTGGGCTGGTGGATTTCCGGCTGGAAACAGAAACTGTAGAGATATATGAAGTTGCGGGGGACGCGTGTGTGATATTGATAGGGTTGTAGCACCCGGAACACAAATGGCTCCCTTCTTCTAAATCTCTCTTGACCCTCCATGCGAATGGTCGCCTTATCGATTGTATCTCCTGGGATGGGCTCACCATTGCTGAAATCGAAATATTCGTAGGATTTATTGGCGCCCAGCTGATAAATTTTGTCCGTCTGAAGGACCCAAATGATCTCTTTGACGGGATGATTGAATGTCATTGGAATAATCACGTCTTTCTGGTCCACGCCAATCGTATTCACTTGCAATTGCTCAATCAAGTATTCCAGGCTACAACTCGCGAATTTTCGGCGTTCTTCATTCTCTAGGAAAATATAGTCCACCCAAAGGCTCGTCTCTATTATGTTTTTCCCTTGCACAATGGAGCTATCCTTGCCACCTAGCCCCGGAGGGAGCCCATTGCTTGATATCCAGAGCTCGTCAAACTGACGGAATGCGACCACTATGCGGACCTTGCTGTATTGCAAGGCTATGAGCGGCAACGCCATTCCAAGATAGCGATTAAACCAGAATTGGAGGGGGACGTATAAATTGAGTGGACCCGGTTGTGAGTCCGTATTAAAATTGAGCTCTTTGCCAACCATTAGATTATATGCGTATTCCTTCTCTGCTGTTAGGGTCAGCTCACTCCATATTTCCAGCCACTGACCAAAATGGCGGTCAATGATTTGCCCGCCTATTTCAATGTCAACATGGCGAATAATGGCGTGCCCTATTCCATTCACCCAGCTCACCGTATAATCTGGATTATTCTGGGGCTCCGTGTTCAAATTGGGGAGCCGGATGTTTAAAAATATTTGGTGGACTAAATCTGCATTGGGGTCGATATCACAATACACTGTATTTCCAAAATTGGCGTCACCATGGAACATCTGTTGGATGCTCTCTATGGCGAAATTTGTGTATCTCTTATAAACAGCTATGAAAAAGGTGATCTGGGGGTTGCCCGTCAAATAAACATCTTGCGGACCATATGCTGCTAATTGTAATAAGCCTCCTGGCATATTCTATATTGGAATAAATTTTTTAAATCTTGGCACATTATAAAAGAATTGGAATTCTACAAAAGAGCGATCAGATTCTGCAAATGGCTCTCCAATTCTTGGAATGAAAGCCGTTCTGCTGGGTCGATTGCAAGACCTCTCTCCAAAATGTGAAGCAGAAGTATTCCAGCCGGGGATTTGTCGGTTTTGAAAACCTCTGGGATTGGAGGCTCTGTCAATTTGGAAATCTTTGATTCCACTGCGAATCTAGATGCTTTCCCAGCAAGAAAAAAATGTAAAATCATTGGCTTTCCTGTAAGCATCTCACTCAGGAATGACATTAAAGCCCAAATTTCAGATTTGTCTGAGTATTGGGCTTTCAGAACTTCTGGCGCAATGTGTAAAATAGTGCCCACACAATCAGTAAATTGATCTGAGAGTTTGCAAGCCTCTCCAAAGTCATACAAGACCAGCCTCTGTGTGCCATCTTCATCAACCAAGATCCCACAGTTTTGAACCTTGATGTCCCGATGCAGAATGCCCATGGAATTAAGGTGTTCAACTGCGGAAACCAACTGCTGAAAAAGTGCAAGACGATCTTTGAGTGATTGTGGTAGAATTTCTTTGGTTAGCGGTTCAACCAGGTCCATGACCAAGAAAAATCTTGTGCCATCATACCAGACTTGTTTAATCGGGAGAAGATGGGTATGCTTCATTTGAAGTCCAATTTCCGCCTCTTTCAAAACTTCCAAAATTTTTGCAGTTTGTAGGGGTCCAGCGTTAATGACTTTAACAGCTTTGACACTGCCATCAAGTAATACAACCCGATACACAACTCCATGTGCACCAGAATCTTCATGATCAACTTGTGAACATTCATCAAATGGGTCACCATGCTTAACAAAATCTGGTAAAGTCAATGAAGTTCCACCAGATGGAAGTTCCAGCCTCAAATTTTGCCATTTAGTAGCCGCCATCTGAGAAAGACCAGCTATTTTCCTAAAATTATGATTTGAAAACCCATCAATTTTTTCAAATTATCATAATTAAAGAAATCCGCATTATTACCATCATGACATCAAATGAACACCAAATTGCCAATATTGTGAAAATAGTGAGCCACTTGATTCAACAAGATGACATCCACAGCCGCGGAAATATTGTTGGTGATAAAACGATCTACGCCAAAGAAGGGCTCTATGTCGGGGATTTTAATCCCAATTACGACTTTTTTATCAAAGGGCGGGGATGTATAACCGGAGATATTATAGTCAAAGGTAATCTATTCTACGAAAATGCGGCAGGGGAAGCCTCCAATAAAAACTACATGGATGTCGCCGTGAAGCCCAATAGGAGCACGGGCTTCCGCGTTAGAGATGATATAAGCGCCAAGGGGCTAATTTGGGACTCACAGGAAGAGGAGTTTGTTATTGCTGATGAACAATTCATCGAGCATGTGAAGCCCAGGCAGCCCAATTTTCTGTGCAATCTGCGCTTTAAGAACGCCAATTTTAGCAATGGCTACTGCAAAAATATTGTTGTGGAAAACAGTATTATTGGAATGGGTGAGAAAATAAAGCTGGAAAGCGACCTGGTTTTGACCGGGAATTTGAAAGTGAAAGGGAATATCTATTCAGCAACGGATATTCTATGGATAAAAAGCCAGATGACGACGAAAACGATTAAAGTAGAAGGATCACTATTCGTAGACAGTGCGGTGGAAGTTGGCAAAGAATTATCTTGCCATGATTTGCGGACAAATCGCGTAGATTGCGGCGACATTCAGGCGCATCATCTCCAATTAGAGGGTGATATTGGAGTGAAAGGGGGCTGCGAAATTGGAGGATATTTTATTTCTTCCAAGGGCGCGGAATTCCGGGCGGGGATGGAAGTCAAAGGGAATTTATATGTGGGGAAAAATCTTGTTTTCACTGGGGAAGAAAGTGGCATCGCTTTTGATAAATTATCCAATATTGAAAATGCTAGCGTTAGCTATATAAATGGAAAGAAAGTATCTACTTATGGTGAAGTGTTAGTGAGCCAGGGGACGCAGGAGCTCTCCAATAAATCCCTGGGGACGAACCTGGACGCCAAGAATTTCCGCATTAGTAATTTGGAATTTCCAATGGAGGCGGGGGATGCAGTGAATAAAAGATATGTGGATCAATTCGTCATTGGCTGCCATTTCCTGGAGCCCGCAAGGATGACTTCTACTGACAATTTGGACTGCCTCTTTGCCGCCAGCCATTACCAATTGATGAGCAAGGAGATGGGGAGGTTGACATTGGATGGCATAGATGCGGAAATAGGGGATCGGATTTTAGTGAAACATCAGAGGACAAAGACGGAGAATGGGATTTATGTGGTTGTAGCCGTTGGCAACCGAAATCAACAGTGGATATTGCAAATTGCGGAGGATTGGGAAGATATTATAAAAAATTGCCCCAGATTGACGCCAATGATTATGGTTCGATATGGGGCGGAAAATGGGCGGAAAATATTTGGGATGAATGTGGCGTATTCGACGATTTGGGAAATGGGGGGGGAACTGCCGTTCCCCCCTTACCCCCCCCATGCCCGGGGTGCCCCCGGAAAAATTTTTAATTTCGCATTGTGAAATTTAAAATTTTATTGATTATAAATTCGCAAAGCGAATTTATATGGACCCCGCAATTGCCGCATTGAGGCAAAAATATTGATGAATTAATGATGGAATAAAATATTTATTAAATATTTTTGCTATAATGTGGCGAAGAAGATGGGGATTTTTATTCCAAAGCCCCTTTAAAAAAGGGGCTAACCTCCAAAATTTCCCAATCATTGCCAATATTGGCAACCTAAGGCGCCGACTTTGATGCCCCGAAGTTACCACATTGAGGCAAAAATACTGATGAATTAATGATGGAATAAAAATATTTATTAAATATTTTGCAATAATGTGGCGAAGAAGAGGGGAATTTTTATTCTATGACAATTCCCAATCATTGCCAATAATGGCAAATAGGCTCCTAACAATTTTAATATCGTATTATTGAATATTGTTTTATAAATATTAGAATGTTCGTAAATTTAATACGGGTCTTGTCGGATCATTACCGTATCTATTTGCAAATACTTTAGTATATGGGTTACTTCTAGTACTTAATTCGTGATTAACTTTTGTTTTAAAATCTGGAGATTCATCTTTAAAAGATGGTAAAATACTTTGTAAAGTCACTAAAACATCATAACCATTTTTATCATTTGGTATATCTTGAATACCAATTTCATTCAATTCAATACCTCCATTAAATTCCTTAATTACTATTTTATTATTTTTATTACTATAATAAAAAGCATATTTATAGTATATTTCATTATCATTACGTTTTATTGGCAAAATAAAGAAACATGTCGCATTTTTACTTAAAAATCTTTTTTTAATTTTCTTAGCAAATGAAATTTCTAAATTTTCAATTGGATAAATAAAATCAGATGCTTCTAAATGTCCATTCTCTTCAATCTTACCTCCTCTCAATTTATTACCTATTTTTTTAGAAGTTTTTATATTCGAACTTTTTTCTTTAGATGAAGATTAACTGCGTATTGAATAACGCGTCCTTTAAGTTCAATTGGTTTATCCAATTTTTGCATATATCCAATATAGGGTCCGTAAACCTTTTTATTTGAATCATGTGTAGTTTCCCGCATAAAAAATTCTACCTTTTTATTTTTATTATCGGCACACAATTTTGAAACAGCTTTTCTGGCGGCTGAAGATGGAGTTGAAGAAGTATAAATCCCATGCTCTTTATTTCCACTAATAACTGTGAAATGTCGTTTTGAAGATGACATTATATATTATACATAGGAAATAAAATACTCTTTGAATTTTTTATATAATGCTTCTTAAATTCCAATAATCTTTTAGCCCAGAATAGCCGCATTGAGGCAAAATTACTGATAAATTAATGATGGAATAAAAAATGTATAAAATATTTTGCAATAATGTGGCGAAGAAGAGGGGAATTTGTATGGAATAAAAATTCCCAATCATTTCCAAAATTGGCAACCTAAGGCGCCGACTTTGATGCCCCGCAGTTGCCGCATTGAGGCAAAATTACTGATAAATTAATGATGGAATAAAAATATTTATTAAATATTTTGCAATAATGTGGCGAAGAAGAGGGGAATTTTTATTCCAAAGCCCCTTTAAAAAAGGGGTCAACCCCCAAAATTTCCCAATCATTGCCAATATTGGCAATTCTCTCAATGAGCATGGGGGGTTAGGGGGGAAGCGCGCTTCCCCCCCCCCCCCCCCCCCCCCCCCCCCCCCCCCCCCCCCCCC
>Ga0194129_10004177_pt1 | contig 19442 bp, 21 predicted proteins | sample TA2KigCa35mmetaG_FD_150862 | JGI IMG/M metagenome (GOLD analysis project Ga0194129, IMG submission 150862) | Freshwater microbial communities from Lake Tanganyika, Tanzania - TA2015038 Kigoma Deep Cast 35m | ecosystem: Environmental > Aquatic > Freshwater > Lake | place: Tanzania: Lake...
AGCCTCAAGGCTTCCAACGTCCACAACAACAACATCGGCGAAATCACCACAGCAATTTTTGTATAACTCAACGCCATCGCACTCGCCGCTAACCCAAGTCCCACCATCTCGCGCAGTGATTCCTCTTCCGACAACACGAAAATCCCTCGCAAGATCAGCGGCATAAAAACAAAACAGAGCGTCACACTGAAGTGCTCATAAAAGGCCATCGCCACCGTAATCGACGGCATCATCATGTAGGCTAGAGCCGCCACCGCCGCCTGCGTCTCATCCCGCGTCAAACGACGCACAAAGAAAAACATTGTCACGCCGCTGGCGGCCCAAGAAACAATCGTGACCAGTTTAAAAGCTGCAAGCCCTCCAATCAAAGGTTCAAAAATAGTGATAAATAAATTGGAAATTAAAATAATCCATGCAGCAACCTGCTGAATCACCAAATTACCTCCCAAAAGAAAATGCGGACTCCACCCTGAAAAAGATCCATGCCTAATATCCCACAACCTTCCCGTGTCACCAAAGGCTTCTTCAGCCGAAGGTGCTTGGAAAAGCCACGCCACTGCAACAATAAAAAGAAAGAGAGTACCGACTCCAAAAAGAAGTTTCGTTAGAAATGAATGATCATGGTTTTTCAACATACGATTTAAAAATTGCTCAACTCTTTTTAGAAAAAGAGAAGTGATTTTGAATAAGCTCAATTCGTGAGTGTATTCTAAACTCTTCAACCCTTCAACTCTTCAACGTAATTGTTCCACTTCTTCTCCAGAAGAAGTGGAGCAATTACTAAAAGTTGATGCGCTCTTTTTCTACCACCAAAGGCCTATTGAGCACTTGCGTGTAAATAGCGCCGATGTATTCCCCAAGAATTCCAATAAAGAAAAGTTGGACTGAGGCAAAAAAGAAAAGCCCAATGATCAATGGCGCTGTTCCAAAAGGAACCTTCGCCCAAAAAAGAAGTTTATAAATTAAATATCCGATGGCTACACAAAAACTGAGTAAGCTCATGATAAAGCCAGCCATGGCAGCAAGGCGCAAAGGAATTTTTGTATAGTTGGTCATTCCTAACATCGCAATGTCATAAAGTGTGTAGAAATTATTTTTAGTGATTCCTTTTTTTCTCAATGGCTGCTTGTAAGGAATCTCAACAATCGGCAAACCAATTTCTGAAATCATTCCTCGGAAATAGGGGTAGGAATCATGCATGTCGCGACAACAGTCAATGATCTGACGATCATAAAGACCAAAGCCGGTAAAATTTTGAATCGTCTTGACGTTGGCTAAGCGATCAAAAACGGCATAACAGAGACGCCTCATGTTAAAAAGCAAGGCTCTTTCTTCACTCGAATTTTTAACACAAACAGCAGCCTTAGCTCCCTCTTCCCATTTTGCAATCATCTCCGGAATCATTTCTGGAGGCTCTTGGAGATCGGAAGCCAAATAAATCACAGCATCACCTTGAGCTTGCATCATCCCATGATAAGGAGATCGAATGTGACCAAAATTTCTAGCATTTAAAATCACTTTTAATTTTGGATTTTCCTGAGCTAATTTTTTGAGCAACTCTTGAGTCCCATCAATCGAACCATTATCAATGATGATTTGCTCATAATCATACTGAGAACATTGCCTCATCGCTGCAGCAACACGATCAACGAGATATTCAATATTACCCACCTCATTGTAGCAACCGGAAACAATGCTAATGAGTTTCATAATTACAAACCTCTTGAATAAATAACTTCTCTAAAATGCGAACCGGTAATATGTGGTAAATCGATATGATCGATAGAAATCATTTGATCTTTGATGCATTCTTTTGTGATGCGATGTCCATATTTTCCAAGCATCAATTCGCGACAAGAGATTTGTCCTTTTTGTAAAGGAATGGCCATATAAATATCTTCTTCTGTTAATAAATCGCCTGCCTTGAGGTCTCTTTTTGCATAGACGCCGCGAATATAAGAATCCAAATAATTAGTTTCTTTTTCAAGAGGCACCTTGCGAGCACTGCTCGAGGTTCCACAAAATTCCACTGTCTTATGAAAAGCTCGAAACCAAGTATCTATTTGGTCGGGCAATGAAGAATAAGAAGCAACATTAAAGCCATCGGAATTAATATCAATGTGTCGTTCAAACGTTCTTGCTCCTTTTGCATAGGCAATAGCAATTGATGTATGCCAATCTTTATACTCGTGAGAGGAGTATCCTATCGTATGTCCTGGATAACGATTTTTTAAAAAATCTATTTGCCCCAATTCAGCCTCTGAATCTTCATGGGGATAAGCTGCAACACAATGATTGATCGCCAATGGAATATTACGATTTTCAAAAAACAAAACGACATCATCCATGTCTTTGAGAGGAGTTCCCCCAAAAGAAATAATGCACGGTTTTTTTGTGGCTGCAATTTTTTCTAACAACATCCAATCATTAGAATCAGCGCTGGCAATCTTAATAATAGGCAAATCAAACTCCACACACCAATCTACTGAACTCTCATCAAAAGGAGTCGCCATTGGAATACAACCACTCTTAGTAATTGCCTTGATGAGAATGGCGTATTCTTCTTTAGAAAGACGACTGCTTTGTAAACGATTAATATAACGAATTTCTAAACGTTCACGAAAGTCTTGATGAATGAAATTATGAACATCTCGAAACTGAAGTTTAATAGCAGCTCGAATATTATTACATCGAACAATACGACTGTGTTCTTTAATAATTTGCAATCCTCGATCCAAATTCCCTTGATGATTATTGGTCATCTCAAGAACAAATAAATTTTCAAAAACATCACGATTCATAAATGGTTTTTACTTGCATGTCACTTTTTAGTTTCTATCACAAGCGACAAAAAACGTTTGTTAAGTAAGAGCGTTGTGCAGGTTAATGCCAAGAAAAAATATTTTCTAGGTTAAAATAGTCTTGCACGACTGATTCCAACTCACGATCCAGTGGCGTTGGAACAATATCTACATGACCTGGTTGTTTGAGAAGAATGAGTGCAACGTTGCCTCCTGTAGCTTTTTTATCTTTTTTCATACCATTGATCAACTCAGCTGCAGAGCAAGATTGCGAAAGATCACTTTGAAAATGAACCTTGATGAAATCATGAATCATGCGATAGCACTCTTCCGATAAAAATCCTTTTCTCATCGAAACATAATTGGCGATATCAACTCCCCAAGCGACAGCAAGACCGTGAGGAACGGCGTGGTTCGTAATTGCTTCGAGGGAATGGCAAAAAGTGTGGCCATAGTTGAGGATACGCCTCAAATCAGCTTCGTACTCGTCTTCTTCAATGATTCTTTTTTTAATTTCGAGACTCTTTTGAATAAATTCTAAAATTCTTTTATTTCTAAAACCATGAGCTGTGATTTCTTTTTTTAAAATCTCAAAAGAATTTTCTCCATCGATTAAAAATAATTTTAAAATTTCCCCATATCCTGAACGAAGATCATAATCGGACAAGGTCGATAAAAATTGTTCACCAACCAACACTCGCGAAGGGGATTGGAAAAATCCCAATTGATTTTTAAAAGCATTCAAATTAATCCCGCACTTCGCTCCAATACAGCTGTCAGCCATGCTCAACAAGGTTGTAGGAACATATATCCAAGAAACTCCACGGTGATAAATGTGCGCCGCAAAGGTTGCTATATCCTGAATCACGCCACCACCGATAGCCACGATCGTGGCATTCTTGACCGCCTTTTCTTGTTGTAAAAAATTTAGAAGCCGTTCTATGCCAGCCAATGTTTTTTCACTTTCTAAAGCTGGTGCAAAATGAATGGGAAATTTTTTTAAGGATGAAAAAAATTTTGGATACAATTCATAAACAGTTGGGTCAACGATGAGAAAACAATCTGCTAATAAATTTAATTCTTCAGCAAGAGCGTCCAGTGAAGAAAAAAAATCAACATTATAATTCCCCTGCCCTGAATGAATACAGAGTTGTTGTTTTACTGACATAGATAACCTCCATCGATGGGGACAGCAGCGCCGGTAATAAATGTATTTTTTTCTGAGCCCAAGAAATAGACGAGCTCCGCAACCTCTTCGGGTTGACCAAGACGCCTCATCGGCACAGAATCAATCATTGATTCAATCACTTTTGGCGTGTTATTTTGGTAAGTCAAATCAGTAGCAATAAATCCAGGAGCAACCATGTTGACCAAAACGCCATGAGGAGCAAGTTCTATGGCTACACTTCTCATCATGCCTAAAAGGCCACCCTTTGTTGCTGCGTAACTGGTGCGACCAGCTCGACTGACAAAGGCTGCAATAGAACCAATGTTGACAATACGTCCCCATTGACGTTGAGCCATCGCAGCACCAAAAGCTTTCATCAACTGCAACGGCGCTGTTAAATTAATTTGTAACATTCGCAACCAAACGTCCTCTTCTATTTCCTCCAAAGGCGCCACAATATTTTCTGCTGCATTGTTGATCAGGACATCAATGGAATCGCATTGATGTTGCTCGGTCCATTGAGCAAGACTCTCTGGCTTGCTTAAATCAAGCTGACTTCGTGTTGGTGCAATGATATACCACCCTGCACGACGATAGCGTTCAGCAATAGCAGCTCCAATGCCACGACTAGCGCCTGTGATTAAAACGGTACGATTCACAGAATGGTTTTTCATGAATGTAAGAATCTATTTTTCTCTAATTCTTCGCGAGACAAAAATGGAGCCATATCTTCAAGATTTGCGGTCACCATTGTTCCATCTTCTAACTTGCGTGAGGAAAGTTTTGGTTCAAAGGCTTGATCTAAATTTAAAACAACTTCGGTGATGCTTGCGCGAGGATGAGCAAGCGCCTCTGCAATAATTTTAGGAACAGAAGCATGATCTTCTACTCGTTGATAACTCATTTCAAATGCTGCTGCTACTTTTTTAAAATCAGGAAAACTGAGCCCAGATTCAGTTCCGCATCCAACAATATTATCTGCGAAAAAATTCCCCTGAGTTTGCCGAATCGAATGATAACCACGATTATTTAAAATAAAAATTTTTACTGGCAACTTGTGATGCACGATCGTCTGAAGTTCTTGGAGATTCATCATGATGCTCCCATCTCCTGCTAAACAAATGAGACGCTTACGATCTGGAAGAGCGATTCCAGCACCAATTGCTGCTGGCAAATCATATCCCATCGACGCACAACCTGAATTGTGAAAAAGACGTTGACCGTTTTTAATGATGGCAGCTTGGAAGGCAATCACACAGGCTGTTCCATCACCACAAGCGATGACCTCATGAGACTCGAGCTGCTGAAAAAGTTGCTTCATAAAGTAGTAAGGGTTCACATTGTTGTGATCTTCCTTCATTTTTGAAGTCACTGGAGGATAAAACTCGAGCCTTTCTCGGCACCAGTCAAGCCACTGCTCGTGATGAGGTTTCCACCGCTGCGATGCTTCCAACAATAATGGCAAGGCCTCGCGTAAGTCTGCATGAACGGGCACATCGATTTTCAATGTTGGCTTTTTTAATTCCGCTGTATCAATGTCGATCATGGCGATTCGCGCTTGTTTCGCAAAATTTTCCCAATTGTAAGAAATCAATCTGATATTGAGGCGACACCCTAGCACCAAGACAAAGTCAGCATTCTGAACGGTAAAATTTCCAGCTCGATTGCCAACGGATCCAGGACGCCCAGCATAACAAGGATGATCATCTGGAAGAAGATCATTAGAATTCCACGCTGTTACGACAGGAATTTTCAAATGCTCAATCAATTTTAAAAAATTGTCATACTGTCCTGATAAACGAATTCCAGTTCCAGCGTAGATGACAGGTGCTTTGGCGATTGAAAGCTGTTCAATAATATTCCCAATAACTTTCCTCAGATTTTTTGTTTCAAATGTTATTTGGTCTTCCTTCGGATCATAACCTTCAAGTTCCTCAATATTAATCAAGGCCCCTTGGACATTGATCGGCACATCCAGCCAGACCGGACCAGGACGCCCATAGGAAGCTAAATGCAAAGCACGTTCTAAGTGATATCGAATCGTTTTTGGATCTTGAATGACGACTCCATATTTTGTAATTCCTTGCACCATCTGCACGATATCAACTTCTTGATCGCCAAGTTGTCGCAGTGGCAAATTTGTAGAACGAACAAGCGTTTCCCATTTTGCTTGTCCGGAAATAACAATCATTCCCATCGAATCCACATAAGCTCCAAAAACTCCATTAATCGTATTAATCGCACCAGGACCCGCTGTCACATTCACAGCAGCTAAGCGATTCGTGAGACGAAAATAACTCTCTGCCGCCATTGCACACGCTTGCTCGTGATGGCAACAGGTGATTTTCATTTTTTGAGAACGCCCAAAAGCATCATTGAGATGCATCGCAGCTCCTCCGGTCACCATGAAAACATCTTTGATCCCATGCTCCGTTAATTTTCGAACAATGTAGTCAGCGACTCGTATCATTGGTTTAAAAGAATAAAGGCTTCATCGTCCATTATAACTTTTTTGAGTCAATCTAATATTTTGACATCTTGCTGAAAAAGGACCTATCTTTGGCCTGCTGACTTTTGAATTCGCTTTTCAACGATCCATTTCATGAAAAAAACTTCTGAAACTACAACAACTAGCTACCCAACTTACAAGCAGAGAGAGAGAAAGAGAGAGAGTTGCTATAGTATGTCCATGCTGCAACCACCAAATTCTCAAAAAATCTCCAGCAATACTAATGCCTTTTGTTGCTCATCGGGCTTTAGGTCATGCACCGATAAAAATCGATGAAACATGGGGACTAAAAACTGTTCCAATAGGAATAGCCTACACATTATGCCATTCAACCTTTTGTTCAAATTGCAGTTTTCTTTTTTTAGATATGCGGTTTTCAGAAAGAGAGCTCTCATCACTCTACGAGGGATATCGAGAGAAAGAATACACCAAGTTGAGAGAACACTATGAACCCGGTTATAAAAATCGGAATGACATACTAACTGGAGGAGTGACCTACCTACCTCAAATAGAAGAATTTCTCACACCTTTTCTCACTTTTCCCATTAAAACACTAGACTGGGGAGGAGATACTGGTAGAAACACCCCCTTTAAAACCAAAAACTCCCTATTGCACATTTATGAAATCAACAACAAGCAACCGATTCAAGGTGCCAAGGTCGTCGATAAAAAAATTATTTTAAAAACCAGTTACGATCTTATTGTCTGCAGCAACGTCTTGGAGCACGTTCCCTACCCCTCGGACTTACTTCTAGAAATCAAAGAAGCCATGAACCCCGAGACAATCTTATATCTTGAAGTTCCTTTTGAAGAAATCATGCAGCACGCCAATGGAGATAAAAATCTTCACTTAAAAAAACGCCACTGGCACGAACATATCAATTTCTATTCAGAAGAATCCCTCCGTCGATTGGTTGCGAATTGTGGTTTTGATGTTATTGCCCTAAATAACTTAAACGCTTGAGGAGGAGCTAATACATCCTACCTTTTTCAAATCGCCTGCAAGCTGTCTCGCTAAATTTTATTTTAGCCAATCAAAATATCTCCTCACTCCCTCTTCAAGCGTCACCAGCTCTTTCAATCCCAACTCTTCCTGCGCGCGCTTCGTGCTAGGAACATAAAATGAAGTTTTGCCGCCGATGCCAATTTGGATTTTTTGTTGAGGGTCCAAAGTTTCACGCACGAGCTCGGCGAGTGCTTTGATGCTGATGCTTCGCTCTGAGCCCACGTTGTAGGGGCGACACGGTTCACCTTGAAATAAAATCGTCCAGAGCCAGATCATCAGGTCGGCAGCATAGAGGTAGGAGCGCTCAGAGCCACCGTCACTTTTGATAACAATCGGTTTTTTTTCTAAGGCGTCGCGCAAAAAATTCCCGATCGCAAAATGAGCATCAAGCGGCAGGTGTGGTCCGACAAAGGCGAAACAGCGCGCAATCGTCGTTTCGAGCGAATGGTTCTCATGATAAATTCGGCATAATAATTCAGCGAGACGTTTTCCTTCGCCATATGCAGAGCCAGCTTTCATAGGATCGGGAGCAGTTTGATCTTCTTCCGAAAAATAATATTGCGCTGATGGCGCCTCACCATAAATGGCACCGGAGCTGACAAAAAGAAATCGTTTTGCTTCACAGGCCACTCCAAAGTCAAGCGCTCGCCGCGTTCCGCGCGTGATAGTTTCCAACATTTCCAATGGCGGAACGGGCGCACTGGAAGTTGTTCCTGCATGAATGATGTGAGAAAATTTTTCTTTTGGAAAAATAAAATCTCGGACATCGCCAGCATGCATTTTGATTGCTGGACTTTTAACGATGTGAGGCGCTTTTGCCGCAAAAGCAGCAGGATCACGACTGAGCCCTACGAGTTCTGCTCCTAAATCCAATTGCTCATTCGCATGCAAAAAAGTTTCCAACAACCACATTCCAAAAAAACCAGTCGCTCCCGTCACAAAAATCCGACCTCCGCGAAGCTGCTCCCAGAGTGGCTTCGTGTACATTAAGACATGCTCAAGATCTTCTTGAGGAAGTGTCTTTGAAATTTTATTTTTACTCATAAGGTAGAATATTTGGAGTTCCTCGAGCCGTATGCCAATACCGAAGAACTTCAATTTTTTTGTTCAACAAATCAACGTAATAAATCACTCTATAATTTTTTACAATGATCTCTCGTATGGCATGATGATTAAACTCAGGAACAACTCGACCTATTTCGGGATGCCTGCCAAGTATTTTTGTCTTCGCACGAAGCAGTGATACAAAACGCTGCGCAATAAAAACAGAATCACGGGCAATATATCGCTGAATCTCTCTAAGATCATGTCGAGACCCAGGAGTAACGGCTACTTGGAAAACCATGAATCAATCTCTTTTTCAAACTCCTCAAAAGGAATAGATTCTCCTCGCTTAACGGAAGCCAGCGCCTCTTCGATTGCTGCTTTGAGCTCCACATCATAGGGAATAGAATCGAAAGCAAGATCTTCGCAAGCAGGTTCTGCTAAATCGAAGCTCGAAAGATGTGGTGGTTGTTGCATCATCATGAAGAAGCGTTAACAGATCGAATATCCATCGTCAAGAAGGAAAAGAAATAATTCGTTCATGTTTTTAATGTTAGATTGAATTTCACACTGCTGACGATAGCTTTTTTCACCATTCCTATGAAAATGCTTTCACTCTTTAAAATTTGTCTTTGCTTTGTTGTTCTCTCTGCCCTGCTCGTTAAAGCGGAAGATCCTTCATCTTTACATCAGCCGACTTCTTCCAGCGATCAACTTAACCTGACCCCTTATTTTCTCGATATCGCTTCATTGGAAATCACCAAAGTCCTCCCTCCTCTACCAGGCGCTGAACTCTCTGAAAAAAATAGCGATACTCCTAAGCAATGTCTAACCCCAGAGGAAGATCTTTTTCTACAAGAGTGCGCCATGGCAACAGCAACTCAAGCAGACAAAGATTATGCGATGAGCATCATTGAAGATAGTGTCTTTGACTACTCCGATGTTCTTGGTTCCAATTTTACCGCTGAAAATTTTCCGGTGACAAAAGTTTTTTTTGATAAAATCCGCAATGACGTCATCATCGCCTGCACGACGGCAAAAAATATTTTCCAAGGACCACGTCCTCCAAGTTGGACCAAGATGACCCCTCACGACCAAGATGTTGGTTATACCTATCCGAGCGGCCATAGCACGAGAGCGTTTTTATGCGCTGCATTACTAAGTCAGTTTTTTCAGTCATACAAAGAGCCTCTTCTAGAGCAGGCCAAAAGAGCAGCATGGAGCCGAGTTATTATCGGTCGTCATTATCCTAGCGAAGTCTATGCTGGAAAAATCTATGCTGATTATCTTCTTTCTCAATTTTTAGAAAACAAAGATTTTCAAAAAGAATGGGCAGCCGTTCAAGAGGAGTGGAGGGAAAAAAGTTTTTTCTTACCACAGGTCAATTGCGGCTCTAATGTCATCCTGTAACTTTTGAAAAACAGCAGGAGTAAAATTCTCAAAAAAATCTTGGTGGGATTGCTGAAGTAGCTCTCCGCACTTGAGTAGAAGGGTTTGAAAGAAAGCAGCATCAGCACCAGTGGAACTATTTAATTTCTGCTCAATTCTTTGTTCTAAATTAAAAAGATCATGAATTCTTCCCAGCGTGCTCTGCAGCAAAACTAATTGAGGATAAATTGTCGAGTAGCTCTCAGGAGAAAAAACATCTTCTAATAATTCAACCATGTAGTGCAATTTTTTGATGCGAATCCGAAAACGGTGAAGCTCCACAAAAGAAGTTTCTTCATCCGGCAACGAGATAAAAGTCTGTGTCAAACAAAGTGATAATTTTTGTTTTGCTAGCTCTTGGAAAGAAGGCTCGCTTCCTTTTTCCGCAGGCCAGGCCACTTGCGCTAACATCTGCTCTACCTTATTTTTAAAAAGATCATTTTTTTGAAAACCTTCTAGAAGCGCTAATAAAGGTTGTTGAAGATCATTCCTCTCTATCTTGAAATCACCGAAGGGATAGCTCTCACAACCAAGTTCATTCATCAAAATTTGATAAGCGACATCGTCATCTCGTATTTCATCAGTTACAATTCTCAATTGAGTTAGCTGCTCTCTCACCCATTGAGCTTCCTGCTGGGGTAAAAGATCGCTATAAAGCGTGAGGGCAGCAAAGGACCTTCTTAATGCAAGACGCAAATCAAAAAGTGCCGCTGCATCATCTTCAGGATTTGCTGCGATCAAGGCCATTGAAGAAATAATTTGTTCTAATGGGGCTCTAAGGGAGGTGGTAGCTCTCAGAGCAAGTACTCCAGGGATTGCTTTTGCTGAAGCAGCATTCTCTGGAGGATCAATTGCAAGCAGACTTGGGATCTGCAGAAAAAAAGAAGAAGCCACCAACAAAGAGAATAAAAATGATTTCATATGCAAAAGGTAAATTACTATTTTTTATTTTTAATGAAAGTCCTAATAGTTTCTATTTCATACTCCAACATCGCTTGCGTTAGCCCTGGATAAGTCCCAAGAAAAAAAGCACTACTCATGATTTCATCAGCTCCAGAGAGGCTTCCTACGACGCGCAGCGCGTGAGGGCGATCTTTTTTCAACTGCACAAATGCTGGCTGCCGCAAGAGATTGCCTCCAAAAAACATTCGCGTCCCAATTTTTTTCTCTTCGAGATAACGCGCGAGATCCGTGTGAGAAAAGGGTGCTGTTGATTTCACGCGCAACATAAATCCAAACCACGAGCAGTTACTCCGATGTCCAGAGTCATCCCAACTGAACGTACCATCTTGATTCCAGCTGGTCGCATGAGTCGGCAAAGAAAATTCAAAAAAATCTTCCAAGTCTGCTAATCCTGCACGCAAGATCTCCCAGTTTTTTTTCCGAGCCTCAATAAAAGATGGCAACTTCTTGAGCTGCTCACGTCCAATAGCAGCTTGAGGGTCGAGTGGCTTCAAGTTGTACCCAAAATGACTGTAAATATATTTGTGATCATATCCCTTGGGCAACTCTCCCAACTGCCAGCCAAAACGTTTGTTGCAGGTATTATCCTTGCCGGAAGCACACCAGCAATCGCGCCCCCAGTCGCGAAAGCTCTCTGCATAAGACTTGAGCGGCGGACGTGAAATGATATTAACCGCTCCTCCCTCCCCCATCGTGAGATGATGCGGCGGATAAAATGATTGCGTAGAAAGATCCCCCCACGTTCCAGTATAACGCGTAATATTTTTTCCATCGCTAGGAATTCCAGGAGAATTTTCGGTGATGCCCAATTTTTTAGCACGCTCGAGCGGCATCGAGTAGGTAGAACCAAGCGAGTCACAATTATCTTCGATCAGCCAAAGTCCGTGACGTCGACAAAATTCTAAAACCATGCCTAAGTCAAAAGGATTTCCAAGTGCATGAGCCATCATCACGGCTTTTGTTTTTCCTTCACAAAACGCTTCCTCTAACAATGCAACATTCATATTTCCAGTCGCAGGATTGTTGTCGAGAAAAACAGGAATCGCTCCACATTGAATGATCGGTGTCACCGTTGTTGGAAAACCAGCCGCGACAGTGATCACCTCATCTCCAGGCTGCAAACGCTGATGGGAAGGGAGTTTGTGGGTGGTCAACGCTGAGAGCGCGATCAAATTTGCTGAAGAACCTGAATTCACCAAAAGCGTATGTTTGACACCAAGAAAAGCTGCCAACTCTTTTTCAAAGGCTGCTCCTTGCTCTCCCAACGTCAGCCAAAAATCAAGCGTGCTTCCCACCGCTGCCTCTACTTCATCAGTATCAAAGACGCGACCCGCATAGGAAATCATCGTTTCACCAGGAATAAAATCAGCTTCTTTTTTTGAAGCTGGTAAATTCGCTTGATGCATGAGCGAAGAGTATTCTCGCGTGAGACGAAGGATTTCTTTTTTCAATTCAGCAGGAGTTTTGTTCATAAAATTTGTTACTACCAATGTAGTCCAATCAGAAAGAAATTCACCACAAAGATCACAAATGCCGCTAAAGCGGCAACACAAAGATCACAAAAAAAATTTTAGGCTTTGAAAATGAGAAGCACAGATAAAATTGAGAACTTGAAAAGTTGTGATTACGAACATTTGAAAGAAAACAGCTATTTTTAACACTTAGATTTTTTCTATAGAAAAAATCTTTTTGTGTTCTTTGTGTGTGGCGTAGCCACTTTGTGTTCTTTGTGGTGAATTTCTGACCTCTTCTGCGTCCGCTTCATAAGCCGCAATCTGTTTCCGGGTTGTGGCCAGTGCGCTCTTCGGATCTTCATGGTAAGCACGATACCATTCAACAGTCCGCTCGATTGTTTTTTCAAAATTCCAAACAGGGTGCCATCCTAAAACTTCTCTCGCTTTTTTAATCGAAAGATTGAGATGTCGGGCTTCATGCGGTGCAGTTGGATCACTCACATCCTTCCAAGAACCTGACCAGTGTTTTAAAACTTCACTCACCACATCGATAACAGAATAATTTTCTTTTGGATCAGGTCCAAAATTAAAGGCTCCGGCTAGTTCGCGATCTTTATGTAATTTAGCTCCCAACATTAAGTAGCCGCAAAGTGGCTCCAGAACATGCTGCCAAGGCCTTACTGAAGAAGGATTACGAACAAGGATTGGCTTGTTTTTTTCTAAAGCACGAATTGCATCTGGAACAATCCGATCATCGGCCCAATCTCCTCCACCAATCACATTGCCGGCACGAGCTGTAGCTACATGAACAGTAGAAGTATTGAAGAAGTAAGAACGTCGATAAGCGGCTGTTGCAATTTCAGCCATCGCCTTGCTGGAGCTGTAAGGATCATGGCCTCCCAAGGGGTGTTCTTCATGATAGGCCGTCTGATCTTCAAGATTTTCATAACACTTGTCAGTCGTGACCATGACAGCAGCAATGCGTTTGGAAGAAATTTTCTGCAACTCACGCATCACTTCGAGCACATGCAACGTCCCCATTACATTGGTTTCATAAGTTTCTATCGGCTCTTGGTACCCATAGCGAACCAACGGTTGAGCCGCTAAATGAAAAACGAAATCGGGCTCGAATGAGATGATTGATTTTTGCAACTGCTCAAAATTTCGCACGTCCCCAACTTCATGATTCAATCGTAAAGCAAGATTCAATTGATTAAAAAGAGCAGGAGTCGTCGCTGGTTCCAAAGCGTAACTATGGACCTCTGCACCAAGCTGCAAGAGCCATTCCGCTAGCCATGCACCTTTGAAACCGGTGTGGCCAGAGAGCCACACTCTCTTGTTTTTATAAACGGTAGAAAAATTCATAGCAGAACTAACTTTCAAAAAGATCACATAAATTAAAGTGTCGTGTCGTTGTTGAGGTTTAAGGTTTAAGTTTAAGAAAAAAATTTTCTACCGATGATTTTCTTCAACTTCAACTTTCAACTTCAACTCATCTCAATTTTGCTTTGAAAATTGAGATGTTACCAAACTTTCCACGGAGCTTCCCCCCTCCTCCAAAGGTCCTCGAGCAATTGTCTGTCACGCAAGCTATCCATCGGCTGCCAAAAGCCACGATGCTGATAAGCGTTCAATTCTTTTTCTTGCGCTAGTTGCTGGAGTGGCTCTCGTTCCCAAATCATTTGATCATGCTTGATGTAATCCAACACGCTAGGTTCTAAAACAAAAAATCCTCCGTTAATCCAACCTCCATCTCCCTCTGGCTTTTCAATAAAGTGAGTGACGCTATTATTTTCAAGGTGCAAGGCCCCGAAGCGCCCGGGAGGCTGAACAGCGGTCATGGTAGCTTTGCACTTTGAATGCCGATGCGTTTCTAAAACTTTTGGAATGTCAACATCGCCAACTCCGTCACCATACGTCATGCAAAATATTTCGTTGTCGAGATAACGAGCCACTTTTTTTAACCGCCCTCCGGTCATCGTCTCCTCGCCAGTATCAACAATCGTCACCTTCCATGGCTCCGCATAACGCTCATGAACCTCCATGCTATTTTCCTTCATGTCGAACGTCACATCAGACATGTGGAGAAAATAATTCGCAAAATATTCTTTGATCAGGTACCCCTTGTAGCCGGCACAGACGATGAAATCGTGGATGCCATGAGCAGAATAAATTTTCATCACGTGCCACAGAATCGGCTTTCCACCTATTTCTACCATCGGTTTTGGTTTAAGCACGGTTTCTTCGCTAATGCGCGTTCCGAGGCCACCTGCTAGAATGACACATTTCATCCGGTCAGCTTAGCACCTTGCTATCGAGATGATCAATCTTCAATCGAAGAATCTTGCTGCTCTTGCTGCATTTTCAAATCTCAGGAACCCCTCTGGCTGCATGCCAGTAGCGAAGGATTTCAATGCTTCGTGCAAGCTCATTAACTTCGTAGATTATTCGATAATTTCCAACAATGATTTCTCTAATACAAGAATGACGAAAATCAGGCACTATTTGCCCCATCCAAGGATGCGTAGAAAGCTTCTCTGTCTTTATCGTCAGCAAGGTAGCAAAGCGCTCTGCTGCTAAAGGTGAATCGAGAGAAATATAACCAATGATATCTCGAAGATCTGAACGAGCTTCAGAAGCAAAAGTTACCTGATAATCCATGAAGGAATTTCTTTTTTAATTTCTTCGAGAGTATAAACCTCACCACGTTTAATCGACTCTCTCGCTTGCTGTACAGCCGCAATAAATTTCCTCTGGTAGTCCGCCGCATCGATAGAATCATCTTCGCAAGGCTGTCTGACAGAAATTCGTTTTTTCATTGTTTTTGTTGTTTCGAGCTCAGTCATCATCATGCAACTGTCCTAACAGATCTTTTGAACTGCGTCAATCTCCATCAACAGATTTTTCCTCCTGCTGCATTTTCCAGAGCGTTGCGAAATGATTTCCTTTTTCTAGGAGATTTTGAATCGTTCCATCTTCGACAATATTTCCTTGGTGAAAAACTAAAATGCGATCCATGGCTGCCAGCGTTGAGAGACGGTGAGCAATCACAATAGTCGTCCTTCCTTGCATTAACCTTTGCAATCCTTCTTGGATTTTTTTCTCGGTCAAAGAATCGAGTGAAGAAGTCGCTTCATCAAGAATGAGAATCGGTGCATTCTTCAACAAGGCTCGTGCGATAGCAATCCGCTGACGCTGTCCTCCTGAAAGCTTGACACCACGTTCCCCAACCAGCGTTTCATATTTCTCAGAAAGCTGCTCGATAAATTCGTGGCAGTGCGCTTGTCGAGATGCCTCCAGAACCTCTTCATCAGAGGCTTCCAAGCGACCATAGCGAATATTTTCCATCAAGGTGCGATGAAAAAGGAGCGGCTCTTGCGGAATAACAGCGATATTTTCATGTAATGATTGCTGCGTGATATCTGCGATGGATTGCTCATCGATCAAAATTTTTCCATTTTGCAAATCATACAATCTCAAAATGAGATTCATGAACGTTGTCTTCCCTGCTCCTGACAAACCGACGAGCCCAACTTTCTCTCCAGCATGAATTGTAACGTTGAGGTTTTCAAAAACAGGTTCTTGCTGATAAGAAAAGATGACGTGATCAAACTTAATTTCACCTCGTTGAACTTTTAAGGGAACTGCATTCGCAGCGTCGATGATATCTTGAGGTTTTTGTACTAATGCTAATGCAGCATTGATTGCTGCTACCCGTGTTGTAAGAAGTGACATTTGGAAACTCACAAACCACATCCACCCCGCAAGAAAAGAGGCTTGCATCATCACTTGCACAAAATCTCCAAGCGTGACGGAATGCTCTTTCCATCCAAGAATTAAAAGCGCTAGGAGTCCAAAAAACATGCAAAGCATATTTAAGCTAAATAAAATACACCGCCGTTGCCAAATCCCTTGAGATCGAATGGACTTATCCATTTCATCTTGTTGAAATTGCTCAAGATAATCTCTCTCGTACTTTTCTCGCGCAAAAAGTTTAACGCTTTGAATATTGGTAATCGTATCAACAATTTTTCCAGAAAGTCGTGTGACAGCGTCTGAGTGCTCCTCTAAAGGCCGACGACTCTTTTTAATGGCATAAAAAGTGATTCCAACATGAATGAGAAACCATGCTAAAAAAATGAATGCAAATAAAAAATGCCCCTTTGCAACGGTCACAAGAACAACGATTACCTCGATGGAGGCTATCACGATTTCAAAGCAAAAAGATCTCATGATGAGTTCTGTATTCATCGGAACATCTGAAATTTTCCCTGCAATCGCGCCGGAAAAATGTGTCGCAAAATAAGACGCTGAGTGAGTTTGAACATACTCAAAGAGTGCCATTCGCATCCCTGCACGCAATCGTGGAATAAAATGGTTCATGGTAAACCCTTGAACTCTCAAGAGGATTTCAGCTGTCAGCATTAATCCCATAAACAGGAAAACCAGACGACGAGCGGCAAGCCAAGCTAAGGAAAAATTAGGTTGAGCTGCAAAAGTATCAATGATTTTTTTTAAGAAAAAAGGAAAGAGCGCATTACTGCAGGCCCAAACTATCGAAGCCGCAACAATAAATGTAAACTTCACCCACTGTCGGCGGATGAAATAAACAAGAAATGAAAAAGTTGTTTTAGGAAGATTCATAAAAGGCATGCTCTCCATGAATGGACAAGCAGAAAAAAACGTTGAAGAAAAAACGAAAAAGCAGACGAATGCTTTTTCGCGAACGAAGTGAGCAAGAAGCTACAGAGCGTGTGTGAGCAACACGCAGCAATAAAAAAATTGCACGAAAATTAGATTTTCATTTCAACGGAAGAAAAAATCAGAGATCAATTAGTTATGCTCGTTTGATTCCAAAGTCAACAATTTTCCAATGATTTTTTAAAGCATGCTCATGAAGTTGAGCGTCAGGATTCACAATGATTGGTTCATCCACAAGAGAAAGAAGAGGGATGTCGTTGTGAGAATCACTATAAAATAGAATCTTTTTGTAATCTTCTCTTGATCGCCCTTGCTGCTGAAACCATTGCTGGAGTCGCGTCACTTTCCCTTCACGATAGGAAGGAACTCCACAAAAACGTCCCGTCAAATTTCCCGCTTCATCATATTCTTCTTGCGAGGCAATTAAATGAGGGATGCCTAAGAGTTCCGCAATTGGGACCGTGAGAAAAGAGTTCGTCGCTGTAATTAAAATTAATTCATCACCTCGTTTTTGATGCTTACGAATGGCCTCCCAGCCAGCTTTGACAAGCAGAGGCCGAATTCGTTCTTCAATAAATTCTTTGCGCCACTGATGAAATTTCGAAAGCGGATGCAGCTTCAAAATAGCAATTTGGTATTCTAGCAGTGCTCCAATATCTAATGCTCCTCGTCGGTAACTCGCATCAAAAACAGCCATTGCTTTTTGATACTCTTCGAAGCTAATAATCCCGCGATCAGCCAAATAACACCCCCACTCACTTTGAGTGTCACCATTGAGTAAAGTGTGATCGAGATCAAAGAGAATGAGGTTCATGATTGTTCTCAAATTTCAGGAACGCCTCGAGCTCCGTGCCAGTAGCGAAGGATTTCAATCCTTTTTTCAAGTTCATTAACTTCGTAGATCACTCGATAATTTCCAACAATAATTTCTCTAACACACGGATGGCAAAAATCGGAGACCATACGCCCCATCCAAGGCTGACGCGCAAGCATTTTTGTTTTTGAAAAGAGAAACCGTCCAAACCTTTCTGCTGCTTGTGAAGAATCTAGCGAAATATAACGTCTGATTTCTTTAAGGTCTCTCTGGGCTTCAGGACCATCAATCACTCGAAAGTCCATGAAAAATATTCGCGCTCGAGTTCTTCATGAGTAATAAACTCACCTCGTTTAATGGACTCTCTCGCTTGCTGCACCGCCGTAACGAATTTTCTCTGATAGTCCGCGGCATCGATAGAATCATCTTCGCAAGGCTGCCCCACTCGAAAACGAGTTCCTATTGTTTTTCTTGTTTCTAGCTCAGTCATCATCATGCAGACGTGTTACACGATCGAACTAAAAATGTCAATCTCCATTCACAGAGGCCGTCTTCTTTTCAGAAAGAAGCTTCATCGGATGCTCTGATGGGGTCAGAGCTTGCTGGCCATTAAGCTGATGTTGATTCTGTTCATATCCAGGAATAGTCTGGGAAGCAGGATGGCGATCGCAGGCAACGCCCAAAAAAAGCAACAACGCTGCAAAGAAAAAAAGGAAAAGTCGTTTCATAGAAAAAATTAAAACCAATTTCTTCGAAAAATTCTTTGCGTCCTTTGTATTCTTTATGGCTAATTCTTTTTTATTTCTCAGCTTTTTTGCGAGCCTTAGTAATAAAGCTCTTCACTGTCTGAGAAGGTTGTGCTCCAACGCTCAGCCAATATTCAGCGCGCTCCAAGTCGATAGAAAAATTGTCGCCTTTTTTCTTCGGATCATAATGTCCGATGAGTTCAATAAATTTGCCATCACGTGGGCTGCGTTGGTCTGCTACAGTGACGCGATAAAAAGGATGATTACGTGCTCCTTCGCGACGAAGTCTAATTGCTACTGCCATGGGAATCGATAATGTTAAGAGATAGAAGATGGTAGATAGGAGATAGGAAAGACAATTTTTCTCTCTTCCACCTACTACCTCCCACTACCAAAGTAGTGAGACGGTATATTAGAACCTTTTTTTCCGAATTGGGCCAGCATTTTTTTCATTTGCCCCATGTTTTTTGTCATTTTCTTGAGTTGCTGGAAACGAAGAAGGAGGTTGTTGACCTCGGTCACTGTTGTTCCACTACCTCGCGCAACTCGCTGACGGCGGCGCGCATTCAGGATTTCAGGACGTTTCCGCTCTTGAGGTGTCATCGAAAAAATAATCGCTTCAACTTGAGTGAGTTCTTTTCCATTGAGAACGTTCGCAGGAAGGTTGGCTCCACCAGGCAGCATGCCAAGCAGATTTTCCAAAGGCCCCATTCGCTTAATCATTTTGAATTGCATTAAAAAGTCATTCAAATCTAACGAGGATGTTTTTAATTTTTTCTCCAGCTGCATCATCTCATCCATCTCCACA
>Ga0194129_10004179_pt1 | contig 19438 bp, 14 predicted proteins | sample TA2KigCa35mmetaG_FD_150862 | JGI IMG/M metagenome (GOLD analysis project Ga0194129, IMG submission 150862) | Freshwater microbial communities from Lake Tanganyika, Tanzania - TA2015038 Kigoma Deep Cast 35m | ecosystem: Environmental > Aquatic > Freshwater > Lake | place: Tanzania: Lake...
AGCGGATGGCCGTCCAGGCGGCCTGCTGCAGCACCCAGCGGAGGTCGGGAGCGCCGGTCTTCGAGATGTGGCCCAGCCGGCTGGAGTTGCCGGAGGCGTAGACCGTCGGCGTGAGCCCGGCGTAGCGACCGATCGCCTTCGAGTCCGCGAAGCGGCTGAAGTCACCGATCTCGGCGATCACGGTGGCCGAGGTCACGAGGCCCACTCCGGGAACCGACTCCAGGATCTCACGGAGACGGGAGAACTCCGGAGCCCGCATCAACTCGCTGATGCGGCGTTCGCTCTGGGCCCGGTCCTGCTCGATCTCGACGAGCCTGCGTTGGTGCTGCCAGAGCATCGTGAGGTCGTCGGCCGTGAACCGCTCCACGCCCGCCAGCAGGTAGCGCTGCAGGGCAGCGGCGTCGAGCCGAACCGGCCCCGGGAAGTTCAGCCGGTTCAAGATCGACTTCACGTGATGCAGCACCTTGGCGTGCTGCCGCGTGAGGCCGTTGCGGTGCCGGGTCCAGGTGCGGAGCACCTGGACGTTCTCCGGCGGCGCCCAGGCCAGCGGCAGCCTGCCGTCGGCCAACAGCAAGGCCACGTTCAGGGCGTCCTCCCGGTCCGTCTTGATGCGACGGCCGGCAAGGGCCCGGGCACCTCGGGCGTCGCAGAGCACGAGCTGTCCGGCCAGCGGCTCGAGTTCCGTCCACAGCCAGCGGTAGAAGCCCACCGTCTCGATCGCCACCACGCTCGGTTGCGGCAGCGAGGTAAAGAACGATCGGATCTGGTCCCGGCACTTGCAGGCAATCTTTTTGTACGTGACCTCACGGTCAGTTCACCGGACAATACACGCCGTCAGCGTGTCCTTGTGAAGGTCGATGCCAACGAAACAGGCCGCGTCTCTTCGAGCGATCATCGTGAACTCCATGTCAGGGGGAAACGGTCTCAGCAACCAATGAGAGGGTATGCGAACGCATGCCCTCGCCCCCTACATGGTTTTACGCTCGTCGAGTTGCTGGTGGTGATCGCGATCATCGCCACGCTCATCGGCCTCTTGCTCCCGGCCGTGCAGTCGGCCCGCGAGTCTGCCCGGCGCACGCAGTGCTTCAACAACCTGAAGCAGATCGGCGCGGCGTCGCACTCGCTCCTCAGTGCGAAGAAGGCCTTTCCAAGCGCCGGCACGATCCTGGGCGACCGCAACTTCGCGCCGGCCCCTTCCGCGGGATACGAGCGGGCAGGCTGGGTGTTTCAGATCCTGCCCTACATAGAGTTCGGCGTGCTGCACCGCAAGGCCGTTGACCAGGGGATCTTCAACCTCGGCGTGAACTCGCCGCTCGAGGACGGCGTGGCCCCGGTGAAGTGCCCATCACGGGCCAACCGCTTGAGCCGGCCGACGTCATGGGGAACCGTCTTTCACTTGACCGACTACGCTGGCGTCGCGACCGGTTGGGACATGGGCAACTATCAGTCGAAAATCGACAGCACGAGCCAGCGGCAGGGGGAGAACGACGAGTTCGACAGGGCCTGGCGGGGCATCATCGCGAAGTCGGGCATGCTGTTCACCGGCCGGACCGGGAGCGTCTACGTGCGGTCGCCGGCCATCGGAGTGTCGAAGGTCACCGACGGCACGTCCAAGACGATCCTCGTGATGGAGAAGTCGGCCTGGGCGCGGGCCCAGCAGCCGCCGGCCCTGTGCTGCACCGACTGGGTCGAGTGGGGCTTCTACGATTCCCCGGGTTGGGCCGACGCGGCGGGTTACGTGACGATGCGGCTCGTGTTTCCGTCAGCCGACAGCTCGAACACCTACACGCGGCCCCGGGCCGATTCGGACCAGCGGCCCACCGGCGACACGGCGGAGCGGCAGTTCGGCAGCCCGCATGCGGTGATGGGTTCGGTGTTCGGCGACGGCTCGGTGCGTGGCATCTCATTCGACGTCGACGTCGACGCGCTGTTCCAGATCGGGTGCCGCAACGACGGCCAATCGGTCAACACGTCGTCGATGTAGCGGCCTCGCCGCCACGACGATCATCCCGTGGAGAGTTCCCAGATGAGCAGTCGCGACGCCGCCCGTGCGAAGCGGGCGTTGATGATCCGCCATTGGATGCTCGGGCACGCGTTCGTGGCGCTGGGGGTCGCGGTCGCTTCGTCGGGCGGATGCTCGGACGGCAATCTGCGGCGGCAGGTCGCCGCCATGAACGACAGCCGGATCAAGCAGCTCGCCAACCTGTTTCGCTTCTATCAGGCGACGAACGGATGGGTCGGCCCGAAGGACGAGGCGACGCTCCAAGCGTTCCTGCAGTCGGCCCCGACGAAGAACCTCGCCATGATGGGCATCGACCCGGCCCGCTTCGACGAGATGCTGGTGTCGGATCGCGACGGCAAGCCCTTTCGGGTCCGCTGGGGCGTGTCGATCGGTCCGCTGGAGGAGCAGGCCGTGGTGTTCGAGGCGGAGGGGAGCGCGGGCAAGAGATTCGTCGCGTTCACGGGGGCACGGGCCGAGGAAGTCGACTCCGACCGGTACGACCGGCTCTGGAACGGCGAGGCGGTCACCGCCGCGGTGGCACCGGCTCCCACGCCGCCGAAGTGACGTTTCACCCGCCTGGGAACGGTCAGCCTGGCCCGGGCTGTCCCGCGCTGCCACGGAGCCGCCGGGCGGCTTCCGCGATCGAGCCCGAGAGCGACGGATAGACCGTGAAGGTCGTCGCCAGATCCTCGATCGTCAGGCGGGCGGCGACGGCCAGCGCGAGCGGATGGATCAGTTCGCTGGCATGGGGCGAGCAGACGACGCCGCCCGTCACCGTCCGCCCCTCGACGAACAGCTTCACGAAGCCGTCGTCGATGCTCTCCATCTTGGCGCGGGCGTTGGTGCGGAGGGGCAGCAGGATCGACCGGCCCGTCGATCGATCGCCGACCGTGGCGATCTCGGGCCTCGTGAACACGGTGGCCGACACGGCCGGAAGGTCGAGCGGCGCGACCGTCTCCCCGAGGGCGTGCCACATCGCGATCCGCCCCTGCATCGCGGCGACGGAAGCCAGCATCATCACCCCGGTGCAGTCGCCGGCGGCATAGATGCCGGCCGCCGAGGTGCGCGACACGCGATCGACGCGGATGAAGCCGCGGTCGTCCGTGGCGACGCCCGCCTCGGCGAGACCGAGGGACTCGACGTTGGGCAGCGAGCCGATCGCGAGCAGGGCGTGCGACCCGGTGATCTGCTGGCCGGCGGCGAGTTCGACGACCACGCCCGAGCCGTCACGGCGGCAGGAAACCGCCCGGCTGCGTTGCATGATCGTGCCGCCGCCGCGATGAAACACCTGCTCGATCACGGCCGCGGCATCGGCATCTTCGGACGGGAGCACGCGATCGCGGGAGGACACGAGCGTGACCAGGGCCCCGAGCGCCAGAAAGCAGCACGCGAACTCCGCTCCGGTGACACCCGAGCCCACCACGACGAGGTGTTCCGGAAGCCGCTGGAGGTCGAACACCTGCCGCCAGGTGAGGATTCGCTCACCGTCGGCCGCAGCCCCGTCGAGGGGCCGCGGCCGGGCGCCTGTGGCGAGCAGGATCACGTCGGCTTCGAGGGTGCGGTCGTGGCCCTGCTCCCGCACGAGGATCTGCCGCGGGCCGCCCAGCCGCCCTGTGCCGGTTTCGAGTCTTACGCCCGCCCGTTCGAGCCCGCGGCGGACGTCGGCCGACTGCGCCCTTGCCAGGTCGAGAATCCGGCGATTGACCTCGCGGAGATCGAAGGCGGTCGGGCTGATGCGGACGCCGAGGTTTTCCATCGCCTGGACCTGCGCCAGCGCGGTCGACGAGGCGATCAGGGCCTTGCTGGGCACGCAGTCGGTGAGCACCGCCGAGCCGCCGAGTCCGTCGCGTTCCACCAGGGCGACGTCGGCGCCGGCTTGGGCGGCGACGAGTGCGGCCTCGTAGCCGGCCGGACCGCCGCCGAGGATCACGACGCGAGGAGGGCGGGTCATGGCTTCGTGCTCGATGTCGCGATCGCAGCCGGCGGACGCATGGTGTCCATTCGGTAAAGTGCGCAGCCGACGGGCCCGCCGATGGTCATTCTCGCCCCCTATCATACGGCAGCGTGCGCTGAGCGAGGGTTGCCCGTGATCGGGGAACGGCGTGCGAGCCGATGGGAGTCGCCCGCCCACGTGAAGTCGGTCATCAGGAGTGCGTCATGAGGCAGTGTGCAGCGATGCTGGTCGCCGTGCTGACGACGGTGCGCGTCGCCGCCGGAGAGGCGCCGGTGCCGAATCCACCCCGGCACGTGGTGGTCTACCACCAGCCTGGGCGATTCGCCGGCTGGCCCGCCAACAACGGGGCGTGGGCGTGGGGTGACGAGATCCTGGTCGGATTCACGCTCGGTCACTACAAGGCGTCGGACGAGGGACACTCGCTGGACCGCGACCGGGAGAGCCATCCCGCGCTGGCGCGAAGCCTCGACGGCGGCGAGACGTGGCAGCTCGAGGAGCCGGCGAGCCTCGTGCGGAAGGAGGTCGAACCGCTGACGGCGCCGATCCGGTTCGACGAGCCCGGCTTCGCCCTGCGGGTGGAGCGGGACCGGTTTCGGTACTCCTCCGACCGCGGCCGCACCTGGATGGGGCCGTTCGACCTGGCAGGCTCGTTCTCCTTTCCGCTGACGTCCCGCACCGACTCCCTCGTGAACGGCCCGGACGACTGCCTCGTGTTTCTCTCGGCAGAGCAGCCGGAGATCAAGGCCGCGAGCTACCGCGACCGTGCCTTCTGCGCCCGCACCACCGACGGCGGCCGCAGCTTCCGCTTCATCTCCTGGATCTCGGGTCCGCCGCTCGCCGTGCGGTCGGTGATGCCCACGACGGTGCGGCTCGGCCCGCAGGCCCTGCTCTCGGTGCTGCGGCGCCGGGAGGGAGACCGGTGCTGGATCGACGCCTACGGATCCGACGATGACGGTGCGTCTTGGACGCTGCGGGGCAAGGTTGCAGATGTGGCCGGCAACAACGGCAATCCTCCGAGCCTGGTGCTGCTGCCCGACGGCCGCGCGTGCGTGGCGTATGGGACCCGGCTCGATCCCTGCGGCATCGCCGCCACGCTGAGCGGCGACGGCGGCCGGACGTGGAGCGACCCGACGCCGCTGCGGGAGGACGGCCGAACCTGGGACCTCGGATACGCCCGGACGCTGCTTCGGCCCGATGGCAAGCTGCTGACCATCTACTACTACACGACCGCCGAGCGGCCGGAGCAGCACATCGCCGCGACGATTTGGGAGCCGCCGCCGCGGTGACGGGGGCGGTGTGCGGATGAGGGGACGCGGGTTGGAAAACCCGCGCTACGCCGGAACCGGGTTGGAAACGCCGAAGCGGGACGGGACGCGGGTTGGAAAACCCGCGCTACGCCGGAACCGGGGTTGGAAACGCCGAAGCGGGACGGGACGCGGGTTGGAAAACCCGCGCTACGCCGGAACCGGGGTTGGAAACGCCGAAGCGGGACGGGACGCGGGTTGGAAAACCCGCGCTACGCCGGAACCGGGTTGGAAACGCCGAAGCGGGACGGGACGCGGGTTGGAAAACCCGCGCTACGCCGGAACCGGGGTTGGAAACGCCGAAGCGGGACGGGACGCGGGTTGGAAAACCCGCGCTACGCCGGAACCGGGGTTGGAAACGCCGAAGCGGGACGGGACGCGGGTTGGAAAACCCGCGCTACGCCGGAACCGGGTTGGAAACGCCGAAGCGGGACGGGACGCGGGTTGGAAAACCCGCGCTCCGGGGGGCGGCGATCGTGAGGAGCGCGGGTTTTTCAACCCGTGCCGGCGGCGGAGCCGTCACCGCAAGGTGCGGGTCTCCGGCGGCGGCCCGGCGGTGCCGGCGAGAATCCGAGGCCGGATGCAGATCAGGTAGATGGCCGCGCCGAGTGCCAGGCCCGTTGCCGACGAGATGGCCGGCAGGTGTCGGGTGGCGATGCCCTCGAGCGGCAGGGGTGGCACCGTGAGCGCCGCGACGACCAGGAGCGTCCACGTCAGGGCCAGCCCCGCGACCGGCACCCGCAGGCGGCCGAGCGTGAAGCCGTCGGCGACCGGCGCGGCCGGCGCCCAGAGCGCCGCCGCCACGATGCCGGCGTAGCCGACGTACCCGGCGACGGCGGAGATCTGCGTGATCACGTCGAGCGTGGGCAGCGCGAGCACCACCGCCGATGAGAGCAGCCAGATGAAGAGGATTGCGTTGCGCGGGCTGTGCGTGCCCGGCTCGACGGCCGCGAGCAGCGTCGAACCGGGCAGCATCCGGTCGCGGGCCATCGCGTAGAGCAGGCGGCTCGCCGCCGCCATGCTCGCCAGCGCGCAGGCGAAGATCGAGACTCCGCCGACGGATAGCATGGCCGACCATCCGGAGCGGCCGACCGCAGCCTCCACGATCGTGGCCAGCGGCCGGGAATCGGCCCGGGCCGCGTCAAGATCGGGGGCGATCAGCACCACGCCGGCGATCAGCAGGCCGCCGAGCAGGCCGGCGGCCCCGAGCGAGGTGAGCATGGCGCGGGGCACGATCCGCCGCGGTTGCCGGGTCTCCTCCGCCAAGTCGGCGGCCGCCTCGAACCCGGTCAGGCACCAGGCGCCCAACAGCAGCGAGAGCGCCCAGCCGCCGATGCCCGCCGGCCCGGCGCCGGGGGAGGTCACGGTGGAGACGAGCACGGCCGGGTCGGCCGCACGGACAACCGCCAGAAAGATGAACGCGCCGGTTGCGGCCACCACGCCGACGAGTTCCGTCCAGACGCCGACGTCGTTGATCATCGCCGCTAGGCGGATGCCGCAGAGGTGGATCAGCGCCACGACGGCGATGATCGCGAGCGTGACAGCCGTCACCGCGGTGGACGAGGTCCAGCCGCCGCCGAGCATCCGGCCGAGCTCCGCGGCCAGCGTCGCGCAGATGCCCGGGAAGCCGCACAGAAACTGGAGTCCCAGGAGCCAGCCGATGAAGAAGCCGGCATGCGGGCTCACGAGGCGGCTGGTCCACTGGTAGCCGTAGCCGGAGAGCGGCATCCGGGACGAGAGGTCGGCCAGCACCAGGGCGACGAGCGTCTGCCCCACGAGCACGATCAGCCACGACCAGACGACGGCCCCGCCGACCTGGCGGAGGCCGTGCCCGAAGTTGGCGAACACTCCGGTGAACACGGAGATCAGCGAGAAGGCGAGGGCGAAACTGGAGAAGCCGCCGATCTGCCGGACGAGCTCCTGCGCGTACCCGAACTGCCGCAGGTCGTCGGCATCGCTCCGCCCGAAGTCAGCCCCGCCACGGTCCATACACGCCCTCGATCCGCCTGCGGAGCTCGACGACGAACGCGGGCGTCAGCTCCGCCTCGTCGAGGATCGAATACCAGAGGCCCGCCTCCCGCACGAACGACCGGATCCCGGAGAGGGTCGCGGCGACGTCGTCCCAGGAGATGCCCATCGCCTCGGGGCGGATGTCGACGCCGACGCGGTGGATGGCGGCGAGCATCTCGTCGGCCTGGTCGGCGTGGAGCATCGACCCGATCACGACGCCCAGGCAGACCGGCTGGCCGTGGAGGAACTTCCGGCCGGTGAACCGCTCCAGGGCGTAAAACACGAAGTGCTCGGTGCCCTCGATGTGGCAGGGGTTCCAGCCGGCGTTGTGAAACGTGGCGCCCCCCCAGCGGTTCGCGGTCATCAGAGTGCGGATGCCCGCCTCGGAGACGTCGCGGATCTCCTCGATCCCGTCGAGCACGGTGGCGAGGACGGACTTCGCGGCGTCGACCAGCCGCTGGTCGTACGGCCACTTGGCCGGCGTGCGGCCGCGGTCGCGTGCCAGTCGCCAGTCGGCATGGGCGGTGTGGTAGCAGAGGACCTCGCAGACGCCGCTGCGGTTGAACTGCGGCGGAGCGGCCGCGATCACGTCGAAATCGACGTACACCGCCTCGGGGACGGCATAGCCGACGTACCGGACGTGCCCGCCGTAGCGGAGGCCGGCCCGGTGCCCGAACGCGGCGTTGACCGACATCGAGGTGGGGATCTGGAACAGAGGCAGCCGCCGGGACCCGGCGATGAACTTGGCCACGTCGACCGCCTGGCCGCCACCGAGGCCGACCACCGAGCCGCAGGCCGGGATCGTGGCGAGCTCCGCGGCGAGCGCGTCGCCGTCGATCGTATGGACGAGGTACGGGCCGGCGAGGTCGCCGGTGAACGCCTTCCCGAGCTTCGCCCACAGGTCGGGCATCGTGACGACGAGATACGGCCGGTGCGCGATGGCCGGGATCTCCGCCAGCAGGCCGCGGCCGTAGATCGTCGTGAACTCGTGCCCCGTCGCCAGGATGTCGGCCATCGGCTCCCCCCGTCGGCACTCCGCCCCGGACGAGGCTACCCGATCCGTGCGACGTGGCAAACGGGGCCGCGATGGCAATCCTGTTTGGCACGGCGGGTGCATGCGGGCATCCCGTGCCGACCAGGAGTGCCGCGCAGTTTTTATCAGGGATGGATTTTTCCAGAGCCGGGCTTCAGAATGGGGGTCTCGAGGGAGGTGATGCCATGCGTGCCTGGGGCCACGCTACGGGGAGTCGCGAGCCGTTGCCACGTGGCGCGAGGCTCGTGCCGATGCTCGCACTCGTCATCGCGTCACTGCTGGCGGCGACCGGCGGCTGCCGGAGCCGAAGCGTCAGCACGGCGGACGATCCCGCCGCGTCGAGCGTCGGCAGGCTCACGCGAGTGGTCGAGCGCTACAGGATCGACCATCGGGGCCAGGTGCCCCGGTCGGAGCAGGAGTTGCGCGGTTTCGTCGCCGCGATGAACCCGGCGGATCGTGCGGCCCTCGGGGTCGAGAGCGTCGACGCCTGCCTGGTGTCGGATCGGGACGGCCAGCCCGTCTGCCTGGTGTTCGGCGGCAGCGAAGCCGCGGCGGGCGAGCCGGCCGTGGTGTGCTACGAGCGACAGGGGAGGGATGGGGTGCGGCTGGTGGGAAAGGTTGGCGGGGACGTCGAACTCGCCGACGAAACCCGCTTCCGGGAACTGATTCCCGCGAGGTGAAGGCGACGGTTTTTCGGCTTGACGAAGCGGCGACAGAAAGTATGATGCAGGTTGTCGAGGGGTTGATGACGGATCGAGGATCGGTCGTCCGGCAGGACTTTGGGGATCTTCAGCATGATGGCGTTGCGGGCTCGCCGAGGTTTCACGCTCGTTGAACTCCTGGTGGTGATCGCGATCATCGCAACCCTGATCGGACTGCTCCTTCCAGCGGTGCAGAGCGCGCGTGAGGCGGCACGGCGAACGCAGTGCCGCAACAAACTGCGGCAGATCGGCTTGGCGATCCTGAACCTCGAGAACGCGGCCAAGATCTTTCCGACGAGCGGTATCGAGCCCTGGCCGCGGGTCGAGTGGTATTCCAGCAACTCCAAGCCGTTCGGTCCGAATCGCCAGGGGCTCTCGTGGGCCTTTCAGATTCTGCCCTACCTGGAGGAGGGCGGGGTCGCCAACCTCACGCGCACCTCGCAGATCGGCGGTTCACCGATCAGTCTCTACTTCTGCCCCACTCGGCGGCCACCGGCTTCGAACACGCACGACGGCGACACCTTCTGGATGATGGACTACGCCAGCGTGCAGCCGGGGCCGTCCCGCACGGAGACCGAGTTTTACGACGCCTACTTCACCATGACCCAGGCGACCGGCGGGGAGTTGCCGACGACGCTCGGGTGCGCGAACGGCGCCGCCCTCTGGGGCGTCACTACCTACAACAATGATTTCAACCCCAGGCACAAGAGTCTCTGGGGGGCGAGCAGGTATCTCGGATTTCCCGGCGTGATCGTGCGGAGTTCGTATCTGGTCAAGTCACTCGGAGGGGCCCCGACGCTGCTCGACTACGATCCGCCCGTGAAGATCTCCAACATCAAGGACGGTACCAGCAAGACGATGATGGTCTTCGAAAAGCGGCTGATGCCCCCCTACGTGCCAGGCACGACGGCCGACGACGATCGGGGCTGGTCGGACGGCCACGACTTCGACGTCACGCGGACGACGCTCTGCGTTCCCTACCAGGATTCGCTGCAGCGTGTCACCCGCGACCGCAGCAAGTACACGGCGGGATCGGCCCACAGTTCGGGGCTGCATGGGGTGTTTGCCGACGGCACCGTGGCCTCGATCGACTACTCGGTCGACATCCATGTTTTCAATCGGCTCGGTCACCGTGCCGACGGCGAGCAGGTCTCGCTCCCATGAACAGCCGGCGTCGAAGGCGGGAGGCTCCGGCTGCCCGTGGGTTTACGCTCGTCGAACTGCTCGTGGTGGTTGCGATCATCGCCACCTTGATCGGCCTGCTGCTTCCCGCGGTGCAGAGCGCCCGCGAGGCGTCGCGACGGACCACGTGCACCAACCACCTCAAGCAGGTGGGGCTCGCCGTGCTCCAGGTCGAATCGGCCTTCCGCATGTTTCCCAGCGGCGGCGTGGAGCCCTGGCCCCAGGTCGAAAACTACCAGTCCGGCGGGCGGCCATTCGGGCCCGAGCGGCAGGGGCTCTCCTGGGCCTTTCAGGTGCTGCCCTTCCTCGAGAACGCCCCCGTGGCGGCTCTGGTGCGGACGCGGGACATCGCAAACTCGCCGATCGCGGAGTACTTCTGCCCGTCGCGGCGCGGCCCGACGTCGCACGAGAGGGGGGGCATCACCTACTGGCTGATGGACTATTCGGCCATCCAGCCTGCCGCCAGTCGCGGCGAGCGGCCGACCGAGTTCTCCGGCTGGATCGCCCCGCGAGCCGGCACCGGGTCGCCGACCACGACGGAGGGCTGCCATTCCGGCGTCGGGTTTTGGGGCACGACCGGCTGGGACAACGACATTCCCAAGAAGTCCACCGGGTTTGGTGCTCGCTGGCTGGGCTACAACGGCGTGATCGCCCGCGGCACGATGCTCACGGAGCGGTCCTGGAAGCCGCCGATCGATCTCGGCTACGGTCCCAACGTCCGCCGCCGGCAGGTGAGCGACGGCCTGAGCAAGACCCTGATGGTCGTGGAAAAGCGGCTCAAGACACCCTATCAGCCCGGCGGCGAGGATGACGATCGGGGCTGGTCGGACGGCTGGGACATGGACACGGTCAAAAGTGCGATCTGCACCCCACACGCCGACTCGGCCGCCGAGATATCCGGTCGCGGACGGTCCACGACCGCCGGATCGGCTCACCCCGGCGGATTCAATGGGGTCCATGCAGACGGCCATGTCGTGACGCTTGGCTACGACGTGGAACCGGAGGTGCTCAATGGCCTCGCGCATCGGTCCGATGGAACCTGACCGGGCGGCTTGCCGGACCCGAGTGAAAGTGTTATGATCTTTCGCGAGTGGGAGAGAGATGGGGTTTGTGGAAGGGGTTCTTCGCAGTTTTTGCAGGAGCGTCCTTCTCCGAACTCCGGGTGTTGAACCATCAAGCAGTTCATTCCGAGTTTCTTCAAAAATCTTTCAAGGAGAATGTCATGCCTGTAGCGTCATGCTTCGGCTCGCCATGCGGACGGTGGTTCATGCACGGCCGACTTCAGTTCGTGATCGCCGTGGCGATCGGTGTCCTGCTTCCGGCCGTCGCATCCGCCGACTGGCTCGATGAATTCTCCGGTGGCGCGCCCTCGCAGACGTGGATCTGGCAGCAACTCAATGGCGCCGGCTCCCCGAGTGGTGCGTCGCCGACCTATGGACCGGGCAGCGTCAGCGTCTCCAACTCGACGCCCGTCGCCGAGGGTGGACCGGCAGCCTACTTCGGTCTCGTACCGCAGCCGTTTCAGGGGCGGCAGGTCGTCACGTCGTCGTTGATCTCGTCCGGCTCGTTGACGATGCCCATCCGCAACGCGGGCGTGCTCGGCCTGATCAACTCGACGACGCTCGACGCCTATGCGGCCACGCTCGACTACACCGACGGCGGCCTCGACGTGTCGAAGATCTCGCTTGCGTCTCCCACCACTCTGCTGCCCGCGCGAACGGTCAGGAACTTCGATCCGGCAGCCTCGTATGGCATTCAGCTCGAGCAATACGGCCAATCGATCACGGGACGGGTCTACGACGCGGCGGGGATCCTGGTGACGTCCGTTTCGGCCGTCGACCCCTTGCCGTACACCGCCGGCCTGGCGGGCCTGGGCGTCAACCGGAGCGACGATGCGGTGATCCGAAGCAGGTGGGGCACCACGGCGGCCTCCACACCGGCGAACGTGCAGTTCTGGTCCGCCAACGGGGTGATTCTGGGCGGCGCCGGCACCCTGTCGGGTTTCAGCACCACGTTCCTGACCAACGGCTCGGGCGCAGCCACCGCCTGGAATCCGGCGCAGGCCGCCGTGTTCACGGCCGACTCGGAGTACTTCCAAAACAGCGACCCGGCCGCCCCGAACTTCTACGAGGCCTACCGGGTGCCGACGCCGGTCTACGTGGCCAGCGTGCCCGCCAGCGGCGTGCCGGTGTCCAACGCGATCAAGTTCTACGCCAACCAATACTCGATCCGCTGGGTCGACGACAACGACCCGACGTTTATGAACTTCACCTCCGGTAAGGGCCTGATCCTCAGCGGGACCGTCGACTTCGACGTCGCCCCGGAGGTGATCGGCACGATCTCGGCCCGGCTCACCGGCTCCGGCGGCTTCCGCAAGACGGGGCCGGGCACCCTCAACCTCGTCAACATGTTCAGCGATTTCACCGGTGCCGTGACGATCGACGAGGGCACCGTGTACCTCGGCAGCAACGGCTACGAGAACATGGGAGTCACCAACAACCTCGGAGCGGCGAACGCTGCGCGACGGGTCGTGGTCAACGGGGGCGGCGTGCTCAGCTTCCGCTCGATCGAGTGCATGACGGAGGGGAACTCGAAGAGCCCGACCGCGGCCGTCAGCACGCAGACCCTGGTGGCCAACGACGGCGGCCTGATCACCAACAACATCATGCTCGAGCAGGCGGGAGAGGATAATCCGCTCGACAACTGGCACTACAACGGCGCCTACAGCGCCCTCGGCAACGTCGAGCTCAACAGCGGCGAGATGCTGGGCCAGGCGACCTTCTGGAACGACCTTTGGACCAAGCAGGTGCCGGAGGCGGTCACCCGCGACACCTATCCGGGCTTCCAGGCCTTCATGCTCCAGGGGAGCGTGACGTCGACAGGCAACTCGCGGATCGCCATGCGGGCGAGCACGGAGTTTCTCAACGAGTGGAATCGCGTCTCCGGGAACGGTACCGGCGGTGACGGTCTGTACACCTACAACGACAGCACCGGATTTCACCTCAACTGGTCGGGAGGCACGACGTTCAACGTCACCAGCGGCACGCTGACGGTGTCGGCGAACCTGCTCGACAGCCCGGCAGGCGACTCGAGCGAAACGCCGAGCGGGACCCGCGACAGCATCCGGGCCGGCCTGACGAAGACCGGGGCCGGAACGATGGTCTTGAGCGGCAGCAACTGGATGACGGGGAGCGTGGACGTGAGCCAGGGAGTCCTGCGGGCGGAGAATCCGGGCGGCAATCAGCCGCTGCAGTTCACGCCGGTGGCCGTGTCCGCCGGTGAGGTGCAGCTCGGTGGCAGCCCGTCCGAGGGACCTGCCACGCCGAGCCTGAACGTCGCGTCGCTCGCCGTGAACGGGGGGCGGGCGCGGCTGACCAACGGATTTTCCAGTGGCACGACCGCCCCGTCGGGTCCGCTGGTCGTCACGACCGGCAGCCTCAGCGTCGCGGCCGGTGCGCAGCTCGATCTCGGCAACGGCACGGTCGTGGCGGGGGGCATCTCGGCCGTAGACCTCGTGGCCGACATCGTGGCCGGCCGCGGAGATGGCTCCTGGAACGGCACGAGCGGCATCACCTCGAGCGTTGCCGCGGAAAGCGGCGGGAGTCGTGCGGTCGGCTGGATGGACCTCGGCGGCGGCACGATGCAGGTTGCCTACAGTGCCCCTGGCGACACCAACCTCGACTTCGTGGTCGACATTCTCGATGTCTCAAACTTCATCTCGGCCGGGAAGTACGGCACCACAGACGCGGCGACGTGGATGGAGGGTGATTTCAACTACGACGGCTTCGTCGACATCCAGGACCTCGCCGACTTCAGTGCCACGGGGCTCTACGACGCGGGGAACTACAACGCCCCGGGCGAGGGGCTCGACGTCCTCGGGCCGTCGGGAGCGATGGGCATCGCGGCCGTCCCCGAGCCCTCGTCCTGCCTGATGGCGGTGGCGGGCCTGGTGGGATGCGGAGTGGCCGCCATGCGACGCCGGCGAGCCTGATCTGGAAGACCGATGCGCATGCCCCCAACACGTATCCGCCAAGCGGAATCCGCTCGGCGACTGTCGCCGGACGGGTTTACGCTCGTCGAGTTGCTCGTGGTGATTGCGATCATCGCGACGCTCATCGGGCTCCTGCTCCCTGCCGTGCAGAGTGCGCGGGAGGCCGCCCGGAGGACGCAGTGCCGCAACCACCTCCGGCAGATCGGCCTGGCGATCCTCAACCTGGAGAGCAGTTCCAAGGCGTTTCCCAGCGGCGGCATCGGCCCGCGGCCGGAGCTTGCGAACTACTCCTCGGGGGGCAAGCCCTTCGGGCCGGATCGGCAGGGACTCGGCTGGGGCTTTCAGATCCTCCCGTACTTCGAGGAAGGCGGAAACGCCCGGATCACGTCGACGGCCGAGATCAACAGCACGTCGGCCATCGCGGCATTCTACTGCCCATCACGACGCGGCCCGTCGTCGAACACGACGAATGGCGTCCGCTACTGGCTCACCGACTACGCCTCGTCGCAGCCGGCTCTGTCGCGGGGGGAGTCGAGTTCCTACTTCGATTCCGTGTTCTCGACGGCGGGCACTCCAGCTGCGGACACGCTGAGAACGAGCATGGGTTGCCAGCGGGGCACCGCCTTTTTCGGCACCGGGACGTACCCCGACAATCCATCCCAGCCCAAGACCCGCAAGCAGTTGGGCACGCAGTATCTCGGCTTCAAGGGCGTGATCGTAAGGAGCAGCTACTTCGTGCAGTCGCCGCCGGCGGCGACGGATCTCGACTACGATCCGCTCGTCAAGGTGTCGCACATCACCGATGGAACCAGCAAGACGATGATGGTCTTCGAGAAGAGGCTCGTTCCGCCGTACGTTCCGACGAAGAACGACGACGAGTACGGCTGGGCGAACGGCTGGGACGCCGACACGGTGCGGGTGACGGTTTGCGTGCCCTACCAGGACTCCAAGCAGCAGGTGACCAGCCACAATGCCCAGCATGGCACGGCAGGTTCGGCCCACGCGGCCGGAATCCACGCCGTGTTCGCCGACGATTCCGTGCGGCTGATCGACTACGACATCGACCTCGAGCTCTACAATTGCCTCGCCCATCGTTCCGACGGCGAGGTCAGGATGGCCCCGTGACGGGGCGGGTGGGGACGCGGGTTGAAAAACCCGCGCTCTGGGGGGATCGTGATCGAGAGGAGCACGGGTTTTCCAACCCGTGCCGAATCACCAAACGTCACCGCTGTGCGAGCGGGGCCGTCAGCCAGACCGGATGGTCGGCGCCGCGGCCGTTGATGCCCTGCGTCACCCGGCGGGCGCCGCTGCCATCGCGATCGGCCACCCACAGCGCCGGGGCCTCGCCGACGGCTGCACGGCAGAAGGCGATGTGCCGGCCGTCCGGTGAGACCGTCGCGCGGAAGTCCCAGGTCGCCGGATCGCTGTGGGTGAGCGCGGCGACGGCACCGTCGCGGGGATCGAGTTCGACGATCTCGCATCCGCCGCGGGCCATGTCAGGCCGGTAGTCGCGGTTGAAGTGATCCGTGTCGGGCCGGTCTGCCGCGAACTGCCAGGCCACGCGTGATTCCGGCAGGCGACGTGGAAACAGGATCGTGCCCTCCGGGGTCCAGGTGGGCACGTTCGAGCCGCCTCCGCGCGTCTCCTCGTCACCATAGGTGGCGGCGAACCACATCGACTGCCCGGTGGTCAGCACGCGGTGCTCGCTGCCGTCGGCCCGCCCGATGCAGACATCGGCCCAGTCGTGTCCCGGATCCTGCCGATGGTGGCAGTCGACGTAGAGGATCCACGTGCCGTCGGGCGACCACCGCGTGCCGAAGTAGAGGTGCGCCGGGTCGGCGGCGATCCGCACGCGGTCGGCTCCCTTCAGGTCACTCGTCCAGATCTGATACCCCTCGGGGCCGGCCAGGTGAAACGCCACCCGGCGTCCGTCCGGGCTCAGGCTCAAGCCGTACGGCAGCCCCTCGTCGGGATGCGTGAACTCCTGGGCATCCGTGCCGTCGAGCCGCATGCTGACGAGCTGCCCCTCGCCACCGTGCGAAACCTGCACGAGGACCCGGTCATCGCCAAGCAGCAGTGCCGGGGTCTTGAACGGCGGCAGGCCCGCGTTGGTCCCGATCTCCTTGAGCGTGGCGAGATCGAAGTCATAGAGCCAGAGGTGGCACGGAGTCTGTGTGTAATACTCCGCGAACGGCCGTCCGGGGCCGTCACGGCGGGCCTCCATGCTGAGAAAGATCCCGCGCCTGCCATCGGACAGGAGCGGGCCCGGTTGCCAAGTGACCTGACGCGGCTGGTGGAGATCCAGATACCGCAGTCCCGTGCCGTCGGCCTGCACGAGACCCGTGCGCCCCTGTGAGGTGAAGAGCAGTCGGCCGACGTGGGCACCGGCCGGCGACGCGTCCACCGCCAAGGCCTCCCGCGACGCCAAGGCCCCGCTGCAGGCACAGAAGCAGACGAGGGGGAGGAGCAGGGGGGCTCCCCACGCGTGCAGCGGCGATTCATGCCGCGACGGGCGAGTCCGATGGGTCATGGGCCGCGCGGCGTGAGATGGCCACCGTCGAAACCTCGGTGTTCGCATGCTGGTCGACGCCGTCGCGGAGACACGTCGTCCTCGGAGCCGACAGGCCGTCACGGCCGTATCCTAGCAGGCGGCATGCGGCCCCGGCTTGCGGCCACCACGATGCGCGTGGGAACATTCTCCCCATGAGGAAGTCCACGACCGGTCCATCCATTCCCGCCACTGCCGAAGGGCGGTGCAGGCCTGTCATCGGCGGGGCCGGCAGGCTCGTCGCGGCGGTGGGACTCGTGCTTGCAGCGGCAGGGCCAGCGCGAGCCGTCGACATCGACCCGCTCCGGCCGATCACGCGAATCGCGCTGGGTTCGTGCATCCGGCAGGACAGGCCGCAGCCCATCTGGGAGGCGATTACGCGCTACGATCCAGACGTGTTTCTCCTGCTTGGCGACAACGTCTATGGTGACACCCGCGACATGGTCGTTCTCCGCGCGAAGTACGCCACCCTCGCGGCCAATGGGGGCTTCGCCGCGCTGCGGCGCACCGCGCCGATCGTCGCGGTGTGGGACGACCACGACTTCGGCGCCGACGACGCGGGGAGCGAATACCCGATGCGCCGTGGGTCGCAAGAGGCGTTTCTCGACTTCTTCGGCGTCCCGGCCGATGCGCCGCTCCGCACTCAGGAGGGGATCTACCGAACCGTGACCGCGGGCCCGCCCGGCCGGCGCGTGCAGTTCATCTGCCTCGACACCCGCTATCACCGGTCGCCGCTGGCGAGGCTTGCTCCGGGGCAGCGGCAGCCGGGGGGCGGGCCGTATCGGCCCACCGATGATCCGGCGGCGACGGTGCTCGGCGCGGAGCAGCGTGCGTGGTTTGCCCGCGCCCTGCGCGAGCCCGCCGAGGTGCGGATCGTGATGTCGAGCATCCAGTTCGCGTTCACGGGGCATCACTGGGAGCACTGGGGCAACTTTCCCGCCGAGCGGGCGCGGGTCTTGAGGTTGATTCGAGAGTCGGGAGCCGGTGGGGTCATGTTCGTGAGCGGTGACCGGCATGCCGCGGAGATCAGCCGCATTCCCGCCGGCCCGGAGGCGGCCGGCTATCCGCTCTACGACCTCACGGCGAGCAGCCTCAAGCAGCCCCTGCCTGCCGGAATGAGTCGCGATCCGAATCCCCTGCGGCTCGAGCCTCACCAGCGGGAGGTCAACTTCGGCACCATCGACATCGAGTGGCTCGAAGGTGCGGGCGCGGAGCCGGCCGGCGCGACCATCACGCTGGGAATCCGCGACCTGGCGGGAGCGATCGTGCACGCGGAGCGTTTCAGGCTTGCCGACCTCGCGCCGGCCACGGCGACGCCTTGACCCCATCGGCCGCGGCCGCACCCCTCCGTCAGCGCTGAAGACGTCGCCCGCCCATGCAACTCCCCGCACCGCACCCCGCCTTCGCCGGCGGACTCTGGCCTGCCGTGCCGCAGACGCAGGCCGCGGCCCTGCTCGCCGTCGTCGAGCAGCTGTCGCGTTCCCAGTTTCTCTCTGCGGAGGAGCTCGCCGCAGCCCGGCGGCCGCAGGTCGAGGCCCTCGTCGATCATGCGGTCGCGGAGGTGCCGTTTTGGCGGGAGCGATTCACCGCGGTTGGCCTCGATCCGGAGTCGCGGCGGCGGGCGGCGCCCGACGCCGCGGAGTGGCGCAGCCGCTGGGCGGCGCTGCCGCTGTTGACGCGGGCGGAGGTCCAGTCGCTTGGAGCCGCCCTCCACGCCCGGCGGATGCCGGCCGGTCACGGGGGCATCGGCGACACCGTGACCTCGGGATCCTCCGGGAGGCCCGTGCGCATCATCCGCAGCACGCTCGATTACTTCTACTGGCAGGCGTTCCAGCTCCGGGAGCACCTCTGGCGGGGTCGTGACCTGTCGGGCAGTTTCCTGTCGATTCTCCGCAACGAGCAGCGCACCAACCTCGACGACACGATCCACCTGCAGCGGAACAAGGACTGGGGTGCGCCGGTCTCCACGGTCTGGCCCACGGGCCCGAGCTACCTCCTCGACTATCGCGCGCCGATCGCCGCGTTGATCAAGACCCTGCGGGACGTCGCCCCGGACTATGTCTGCACGTTTCCCTCGCTGCTCCTCGAGATCCTGCGTCGGGCCCGCCAGGACGGCATCCCGCTCCCAAAGCTGAAGGAGGCCGTCGTCGTGGGTGAGGCGAGCCCGCCGGAACTCGCCACGCTGTGTCGCGAAGTCTGGGACGCGCCGCTGTCGAGCACCTACACGGCCGGCGAGGTGGGTGCGATCGCGTATCAGTGCCTCGCGGAGGGCCGCTGGCACATCCAGGCGGAGAACGCGATCGTCGAGGTGCTCGACGCCTCCGGCAAGCCGTGCGCCGCCGGCGAGACCGGCAGCGTGGTGCTCACGCCGCTGCACAACTTCGCCATGCCGCTCGTGCGGTATGAGATCGGCGATCTCGCCACGGTCGGGGGTGGCCCCTGCGGCTGCGGCCGCCTGCTCCCCGTGCTGGACGCCATACCCGGGCGGGCTCGCGACCTGCTGATGCTGCCGTCGGGCGACCTGCGTCCCCCATACTACGGCCATCGGGCCGTGATGCAGGTCGGGGCGATCCTTCAGCATCAGGTCCACTCCTGTTCGGCACGAGATTTGCGCCAGGCAGTCTCGGTAATTCGGGCTAAATAGGTGGAGTTGCGCGCTGCGGACAAGGCTGGCATAGTGTGGCGCATGGCTGCCGCTCGCCACAAGATTCGC
>Ga0194129_10004181_pt1 | contig 19435 bp, 12 predicted proteins | sample TA2KigCa35mmetaG_FD_150862 | JGI IMG/M metagenome (GOLD analysis project Ga0194129, IMG submission 150862) | Freshwater microbial communities from Lake Tanganyika, Tanzania - TA2015038 Kigoma Deep Cast 35m | ecosystem: Environmental > Aquatic > Freshwater > Lake | place: Tanzania: Lake...
TTTGTGAGCAATAAACAGACTTTTGTGTGTGTTTTTGAAAAAAATCCATTCAGCTTTTTAAAAAAAAATTAATATTTTTATATTTTTTGTAATTATTTAAGGGGTACATCAATAGGTGTAAAATATGTTTGAAATTATATTATTTATGATAGAAAAACTATTATAAACCATATGTAAAATGCATATTTTATGTAAATTACAAGAATTATAAAATTATAAAATTAACTAAATTTTTATTAATTAATATAAAAAAAATTGATTTTGCTATTTTTTTAAAATTAATTAAAATAGCTTAATACATTTTTTATATATTTCTAAAGCCATATATAAAAAATTGATTTTAAATATATTTAAGTTAACTAAGATATATTATATATTTTATAATAATAATAATATGAATATTGAAGGTAATACATATCTTGTTTATGACAAATATTGTGATAACCATGAATATGCAAATCCAAAGACTGTCAATATAACATTAAATGAACTATATTCTAGTGATTATAAGACATATACTGGAAAAGAAGCAATTACTGAATTTAACAAATTTGGTGGAATTAATCAAATTGATATTAATACTGATACAGATTTTTATCAATTTACGCTATTCGTGATATCCCCTACTAATAAAGATTCAGAAAAGAAGATTATGTGTTTATGTGTAAATCATCAAAAATTAAAAGATAATCTTAAAAATATTCCTAATATTGATTTTTTAATTAAAGCATGTTCATATCATGTTGGATATTTTAATCAAAAAAAAGAGAAGACGAATATTAATGATTTAATAAAGATTAAATCTGCCGAATCTAATGCAGACCCAACTGATCCAATTATTGAAGAACCAACATTTTCTAAATTAAAACTATTTGAATATCAAAAACGTACAGTCAAATGGATGTATGATACAGAAAAAAATCAAACTAAACTAAATTATAGTTTTAATGATGAAATATTTTTTGGTGATATTGTATTTGATTCTGTTAAAAAAGCATTTATCTCAACTGAAGACAGAAAGAAAATGATTTATAACGGTGGTCTATTAGCCGATGAAGTCGGTCTAGGTAAAACATGGGAATCTATTTGTGCAGCCCTTATGAATCCAGCAAGAGATATATCATATTATTCTGATCCAGAATTACTAACAAGTAAAGCAACTCTTGTAATATGTCAGAATCAATTAGCTGAACAATGGATTCGAGAATTTGAAAAAACAATATTACCCGAATACGATCTAAAGGTTGTAAAACTTTTTACAAAAATTCATCATGATAAAACAACATATTTAGATTTACTTGATGCTGATTTTATAGTTGTTTCATATAACTATTTAGCCAATGAATGTTATTATGATAATTGGATTAAAAAAATAGCAGGAGGTAAAAAAGGTTTAACGTGGATAAATACATCATTCGATGAAGAAAAAGCAAAAGGTAGAATTAAAGAAATTGTGTCTGATATTAAAAATAATCCTGATAAACTTTTTGAAACAAAACCTTTAATTAATTGTATTAAATTTCATAGAATTTATGTTGATGAATTCCATCTATTATGTACTGATAAGAAGAATAATTATATACTTAAACTACTACGACTTTTAAAGAGTACATATCGTTGGGTTATTACTGGTACACCATTTGATAAGAGTGATGAATGCCTAGAGAACATGGTTGATTATGTCACTGGTCATACTATACAAAAAGTTAATCCAGTTTTAGAATTAGATAATGTTCAAAAATATCTTCTTTCTAAATTTTTCCGGAAAAATACAAATATATCCAGAGAAAATGAATACAAACTAAAACCAATCAAAGAAGAAGTTATTAAACTTAAATTAACACCAACTGAGCGTGCGATTTATAATGCATATATTGTAAATGCAAATGTTGATAAATTTTCAGTACAAGCACGTCAAATGTGTACAGACCCACGTATAGTAGAAGAATTAAAACAAGAATTATCTGATTGTAAAACACCAGAAGATATTCAAAAAACAATGGTTAATCATCATAAGAAAACAATGGACATCGCATCACGTAAAGTACGATTTATTAAATATAAAATTAAACGTTGTGAACGTCGTATTAAAATTACAGAATTTAGACGCTATCGTAAATTTCTTAAACAACTTGGATATAAAGTACAAATAGAATATCCCGAAAAGATTACAGACCCAGAGTTTGATAATAAACAAAATCTAGAAGGTCTTGATGATGTAATTGATGATATTGATGATAATCCTACTGATGATGAATCCGATGATGAAAATGACAATGGAAAACAATTAATTATTGTAAATGACACTAATTTACCAATAATCTTAAATCAAATATCTAAACAATTATCAACAAATCCATCTATTACATTAAGTAATATGAAAGATGGTCTAAGTAAACTAGGAGAAAAATTAGTAGAAGCAACAAAACAATATGAAGGTAAGCGTTCTACAGCAGAATTTTTTCTTAATATGATGAAAAAAATTAATCAAATTACAGAAAAACAAAAACAAAAACAAGAAAAACTTAAAAATGGTGAAGAAAATGAGGAAGACGATGATGATAATGACGACGATGATGATGGTGAAATGTGTAGTATTTGTATAAATCCTATTACCGGTGAAGATGTTGGTATAACTAAATGTGGACACATGTATTGTTTTCAATGTATTAAAGAGATGATACAATCTAATCCAAAATGTCCACAATGTATGAAACCTACAAAAGCAAATGAAATATATATGATATCTTTTGAGGACTTATCTAAAAAACCCACAACTGATGAAATTAAAGATAAAATAAGTTTAATAAATAAAGTAGGTACAAAACTTGCTAATCTCATATTTTATATTAAGAATTCTAAAGATAAAGTAATTGTATTCTCTCAATGGGATGATCTTTTGAAAAAAGTAGGTGATACTCTTGATACATATGGTATTCATAATGTATTTTGTCGTGGCAATGTTTGGACACGTGATAAAGCTATCCGAGAATTCAGTATGAAAGATAATGTAAAAGTAATTATGTTATCTTCTGCAAGTGCAGCAGCTGGTACAAATCTAACAGCCGCAAAAAAAGTTATATTACTTGAGCCAGTACATGGTACATATGAATTCCGACGCAATACAGAACGTCAAGCCATTGGACGAGCACATCGTACAGGTCAAATTGAACAAGTAACAGTTGTTCGATTTATAATTAAAGACACAGTTGAAGATGAAATATTCAATGAGAATATTAAAGAAGATGCTAAATTTAAATCTGATGTAGAACTTAAAATGTTAAGTGATGATAATCTAAATTTAACTAAAGAAGAAATTGAACTTATGGCAAAGGATGCAGAAATAAATCAAAAGAAGAAAGATGCAAAACCAAAAAAGAAAGCAAAAACTGTTGAAAAAAAGAATGATAAAGCAGTAGATTTATCAGATGACGATGATGATTCTGACTAAATTTGTTAACTAAATAATAATTTGTTAACTAAATAATAATTTGATTAGATATATCCAAATATATATTTGGAGGCTTATCATAATTATCTATTTGTAATATATCTGGAATAATATTATTAGTAAACATAGGTTCTGAAGCTATTTCAAATAAACGTTTTTTATCTAAATATAAGTTTAAAATATAATCTACACAACTTTTAGTTGATTCAAAATCATTAACACATATAAATGATTTGGGGTTAAATAATTTTTTTGCAGTAATAGAATCACCCCAATAAATTGGAATAGCACCTGCTTTATAACCATTTAATATTTTTTCTGTAACATATCCATCGTCAATTTTATTTTCCATACATATTATAAATGCATAATTAGAATATTCTTTATACATATCACCAGTACTATATGTACCATCTAATTTTTTTATATTTATTTTTTTAGATGTACCAGTACATTTTCCTAAAGCATATACACCATTTGTTGAGTCTTTATTTGCTAATAGATCAACAAAATCTTCTCTAAATTTTATTGGATTTGAATTACAATAAGCACATAATTTTCTATTTTTATCAAAAGGAAATAACTTTTGTGGGGTTTTATAATTAAAGACTAAACTGCAAAATGGAATCCAATATGTATTATTATTATTTAATTTAGTTGTATATAAACTTATAGAATTAGATTCATAATCAGATTTAGTTGGAGTATAAACTTCACCTGACCAATAGATATAATATTTTTTTAGTTTATTCCATTCAGGTTCATCTGATAGAAAATTAGATTTTACAATAATATTTGCTTTATTATTATTTATCCATATTATATTTTTATTTGGATATTTTAATTTAACAATATAATTTATTAGTCGTTCACCCCATTTACCCATGCCTTCACTACCAATATAAATATTATTATCTGAAAATAATTCTATATTTTTGAAATATGTAATTATAATAAATAATAATAATAATAATATCATATAATTTATCATAAAAGATGTCATAATAATTATATATTATTAAATAGATATAAAATTTACTTAAGTAATATTTATTATATCTTAGCAATAGAAAGAGTTATGCAAAAATTAAAGCCTAAATCATTAAAAGACATTTCGAGTGAAGATATTTTAAGTGAAGATACTGATGATTCAAATAAAACATATGATTCAAATAAAACATATGATTCAAAAAAATTAAATAATATAAAAAAAGAATTAAAAAAAAATAAAAATATAGAGAATATAGATGATTCAATAAGTGAAGATTCAGATATTGACGAAGATGATACATATGTTGAAAAAGATTTTAAACCAGAAGTATTTTTTTCAGATAATCAAAGACAATTTAGATATTATAAAATGATAGATCAATTTTTTAAAGGATGTGATAAAAATGCTGTAGAAAAAATGGTGAGAATTATAAACAAAGATAAATCAGGAGGAGATTGTATATCATTAAGAGTATTAGAATGGGTTGTTACAAAATTTTCAAAAAAGAATGTTGATATAAATATAGATGATAAAGAATATTTTAGTATAAATATTATGTATAAAGCACAATTAAAATCTTATAAAAAATCAAACTTTGACCCATTTAGACGTGATAGAAAGTTTATGTATAATTATGATAAAAAAGATTTGTCTAAAAAAGTAATAACAACTTTAGGTCAATTAAATTTTTTTAAATGGGCAATTTCAAATAAAATAATTGAATGTGTTGAACGTCATTATGAAACAATAATAGAAGCAATGAATAAATTTAATAAAGTTGATAAACTTAAAAAGAAGAAAAAGAAATTATTAAAATCAAAAAAAGATATAGAAACAAAATCAAGTAAATCATCTATTTCAAACAGAACAAAAATAGATATTAAAAGTTTTACAGTTGAATTTGACTAAATTTATGAATAGGTTTTTAATTTGAATCATCACTTGTTTCATTTTGCAGATGATTTAATATTTCATCATTAATAGAATCTTGAAATTTATCTGATTTTTCAGAATTATTTACATCAGAATTATCAGACTCATCAGAATCATTTGAATCATTTGAATGAATATTATTAACTAATCTATCATCGTCAGTTTTTGTATATTTATTATCCGATAATTTATTATCTAAATTAGATTCAGAATCAGAATCAGTATCAATAAAAGAATAATTTAATTTTGTTATACGTTTTGGTTTAATTTTTTTAACTTTCATTTGACGAATAACATTATCAATATAAATAATTGCATTAATTTTATCAAAAATAAGTGAAGTTAATTCAATAATACATTCTGTATGTGCATTATCTCTACATAAATTCATAGTATCAGTTTTACTTAATTTATTTTTGTGTGATTTATATACTTCAGTATTATATTCTCCATTATCAAAATTAAGATTTAAAGATACAATATCATATTGTGTTTCTTTTCCGGTATAAGTTGATATTAGTTGTCTATAATTAAATTTAATTTTTAATTTTTTTGTAATTTTTCTTTCATGTAATGTAGATACTATATATTGATCTAGATTTGTAAAAAAAGTTTTAATATTATCTTTATTTCTAATATCAAGTATAATATTATCTTCTGTAATAGTAATTACGTTTAATTCTTCCAATCTAATCATTAAAGGTTGCATTTTATCTATGCTTAAATCCATTTTCATAATATTTTCTGAATCGTCATATGGATCGTGTATATTAATTTTTTTTATATCAATCTCTTCTAATTTTGCTATCATATAAATATTAAACTATAATATTTATATTATAAATAAACGTATTCAATCAAAGTCTAACGAGTAGATTTCTTTGATTTAGGTTCTTCTTCTTCAGATTTTTCATCTTCTGAATCAGATTCTTCTGAGGACTCTTCGGAATCACTATTTACTTTCTTTGTATTTTTAGAAGATGTAGATGACTTGGTATCTTTTACAGGGAGTTTGGCTTTAGGATCTGTTTTTTTAGCAGGTTTAACTTCTTCTTCTGATTCAGATTCTTCAGATTCTGTTTCAACCTTTTTAGTTTCCTTAGCTTTGGATGTTTTAGTATCTTTTGTATCTTTTGTATCTTTTGTATCTTTTGTATCTTTTGTATCTTTAGTTTGTTTAGTTTGTTTTTTAGCATTTTCATCATCAGATGATTCTTCGGATGATTCTTCTGATGATTCATCTTGTTTAGCTTTTTGTTTTTCTTCAACATCTTGAGATTTAGTAGATTTCATTGTTGGTGGGAAAAAGCGTTTACGGTACTTATCAGAATTGCTAGTACTGCTATTGGGTGCTTCTTTTGTGATATATACATGAAGCATATTAATATCAAAAGCACAATCACGTGCAAGAGGTTTACCTTTTTTATCTTTTTCTGCTACTTTTTTAGTACGGAATTTAGTGAATTGAAGAACAAAGCGAGCAGTACATTTCCAACGGAGAAACTTTTCATAATCGGTTGGATATTTGCAATCTTCTTCATTTTCTTTTTCGCCAACAAAGAGGAGTGTTGTAAGTTCATTGGGTTCACCTTCAACATGATCCTTGTCGTATTTCTTAGAGAAACGAAGTTTAACACGTTCATAAGGAACGTATTCTGGTTGGTCATCTTTTTGAGTACCATCTCCACCTTGTACTGATAGTTTTACAAGTGGTGAATATTCAAGATTTGTAAGTGGTTCTTTCTTTTTCTTATCTTTTGTAGTATAAACTGTTTGTGATTCAACATTATTATCTTTCTTTTCTTCAGAATCATAACTAATTAGTCCGTCAAAACGTTCGTCAATAGAACGTAGCACATCAAATAGTTTTTTACATTCGTGTTGTTCTTCATCAATACCAAGCCACATAAATTCACGTTTAGCATCAGTCTTACGCCATTTATCATCTTGTTTAGGAATACCACCTTTGTTAATTTCAATTTCGCCAGTAGTTAGAATGAGTTTATCTTCTTCTCCATTATCATATTCATATACCGGAAATGAATGAAAAAATACATCAGATGAACGTTTTTCATCAATAGATGGAATACGAAGTTTGTTAACATCAAAATCATCAACACTTACAGAATTAATTTGATCATTATCAACATCTTCAACTTGTTTAGTAGATTTAGATTTAGATTCTTTAGACATTTTATTATATAGTTTTATTAATAATAGGTTATTCTTTTAAATAGTTTAAATTTCAATTTTTATATTATATTAAAATTCAATTTTTTATTATCATATATTAGACACTATCCTTTTACCGTAAAAATTCCTATCACAAACCATTATAAAAGTTAAAGGGGTTTTAACTGACTTGTAGATTTTAATCTACATAGGCAGTTAAATAATAGATAACATATTATGATTGACATAATCTTTTATCCCTTAACAGCCTAATAGGTGTTTAAACACCTAGGCAGTTAAGACTCCTTTAACTTTTATATTTTTAGCCGTCGGATAAAGGATAATATTTACAGAGGCAAATAAAAAAATTGACGCAACCCTAAAATCATCTTAAAGTGATTTTTTGCCTCTATTTTTTTATTTACAGAGGCAAATAAAAAAATTGACGCAACCCTAAAATCATCTTAAAGTGATTTTTTGCCTCTATTTTTTTATTTACAGAGGCAAATAAAAAAATTGATAAATAATCATTTATATAATTAATTATAATGTATATTAAAACTATATAATATAATATACATGATGAATAACATATTCGACGATGATTGTTATATAAATTTTAATGATATAAATAATGATATAACTAATAAAAAAAATAATAGTAGAAATATCAAATATGATAAATATGATAAGACAACAACTGAAACATATCGAGTTATGCGCGAAATGCATCTAGATCCAATTACTCATGAAAAAGTTCCCTCGAATTTAGAATTTAAATTTGAATATATGTGGGACCCAATTACTGGTGAAAGATTAGAAAAAGATTTAAATGGTGCATTTTATTTTAATTGTAGAGATTTAGTAAAAAATTTTTATTATAATCGATTACGTATGCTATGGGTAGAGGGTGATACGATAAATGGAATAAAATATGAAGGATATTATGGTGATGGAGTTCGGGCCGGTGAAGATTTAATTGTACCAAGTCGTGGTATATCTAAACATATGCACTTATTTAGATTGCCAATAATTGATTGCTATTTAGAAAAAGATTTTGATTTTGCACTTATAACAATGGGACCTTTATTAAATGATTCTGAAATTGATTCTATTCAAAATACATTAGATAAGTATTATAGAAATAAAAAAAAGAAATTTAATATAAATTTACGTATAATGTATGATCTATATAATAAAGCAATAAATAAATCTACACCTGAAAAAGAAGCACATAAAGCAGTTGATGAATTAAAAAAAATGAAATTATGATTTAGTTAATTTAATTTGATTTAGTTAATTTGATTTAGCCAATATATCCATAATATTATCAATAGTTTTTTGTTTACTTGTAGCATAATTTTGTAATCTAAATTTACTATCAACTATTTTTTTGGTTTTTTCATATTCAATAGAATTCATTTCTTTTAGTATTATTGATGGTGTATTATCGATACTATTTTTATACTCAAATGTTACATTACATTTATAACGTTTATCATACATTTTAACAGGTATTTTAATATCATCGGTTTTAATAAAAATTTTATTTTTATTTATTTTGTTTAATCTGTTTAGTCCATCTATCAGATTATTATTTGAATTACGAGTATCTATAATTAATTCGATACCTATTTTCTTATTAGACTCAAATACACTTTTAATAAAATATATAAAAATATCTCCCGATAAAGTAATGTCCATTATATTATTTGTAATATTATATCATGACAAATATGAATATTAAATAATAAAAAAATCAATTTTTTTTGTTGGTTATACTCCAAAATGGACATGAATATTTCTTCGTAAATGCATGACATTTAGTAAGAAATTCATACCCCTAAAAGAGGCATAAAAATTTCTTCGTTAGTTATAAATAACTAAATAAGAAATATTATATTCCTTTTTGATTATGTCTCCGATGAGACACAATCTATAGAGGCATAAAAATTTCTTCGTTATCTCTTTCGACAATATCTTTAGCAACATTATCAGTAATAATTTCAGTATATTGTTTATATTTATTTTCTTCTACATATTCAGATTTTTCAATCATATCTAAGTCTAAAATTACATCACAATAACCAGTACCGCCTTTGATAACTTGTCCACACATAATTCTAGATGATACACCTTTGAGATGATCGGTTTCATTAAATACACTTGCTGTGAGTAGTTGTTCGACTGGTTTTTCAAAAGATGCTCTTCCAAGAATTTCCATATCTGATTTACCCATACCATGACGATCAATAGACATTAAGATACCAGTATTTGTCATAATATCAGCTAATATTGAAATATGTGAATAGATTACATAATGACCCGAAATTTCATAAGCATCATTAAGTTCACGAATTAATCTTGCACGAGCAATTTCAATACCGAATGTCTTATAAACTTCAAAGATATCATTTGAAATACTATTTAATATATCAATTCCATTAATATATCTGATTTCATTTAGATTAATACCAGAAGTATAAATTACATATTCATCCTCAGATTTAATTTCTTTATCATCATTATCATATGAAATATATTTTTCTGTTTTAATAACTGGAATATCTACAATTTCTTCAATACCTTTAAGTTTAAATTTATCAATAATATGTTCGATAAATTCATTTAATGTTTCACGATTAAATTGATCTTTAACTTTATCAACATCTCTTACATTAAATCTAATATGAATTACAGGTTGAATATCATTATCAGAGTTACTAAGGATTGCAATATTTGTAATTTTATTTATAACTCTTTTTTCTTCTTTCTTAACATTTTTAATATCATTAAATCTTGTTTCCCACCAATGGCAAAACTTACTTTTAATATCTAATAGAGAGATTTCTTTGTCTAACATTTTTTCTTTAATGATTTCAATTCTCATAAGCCATGGCAATCCATCAATATTATTTTGGCAACTATTTTTACTTGCTTTTTGATTATAATATGCAGATTTTACATTATCAGATTTCATAATAGATTCTTCATCATTGGGAAATGGATCATAATATACACTGATACGCCCACGAATATCACTAAAATTAGTATATTTAAGATTTGATGCAATTTTATGAGCCATATCTTTACTCTTTTTATATTGTTTATCTAAACGTACAATTAATTGTGGTGTTTTTATATTTTTACTAACACTTAATATTTCTTGAATACGAGGAACACCTGCAGTTACCGTCTTCATAGTACTAAGACCAGCATTATGGAAAGAGTTCAAGTTCATCTGTGTAATAGTCTCTCCTAAAGCTTGTCCACTAAGTACTCCTACCATCATACCAGGTTCAACAATACTTTTATTATAAATTGATATAAATTCATCAATAATCTTATCAAATTGTTTTTTAGTAAGATTAAGATTATTTATACATATTTTAGGGGATAGTGCGTCAAATAATGTCATTTTAATAAATGTTTTTAATAAATCTTCGTCATAACGTTTAATAGATTTTTTATTAGCTTTTTCGGATTTTGTCATCAATAATAAATTTATATTTTTGTTATCTAATATGTTAATAATATTATCATATATATATTCTGGCATTACTTTTTCTCCAGTTTGTAATGATTTATCGTTAACCGCATTATCAATAACACGATTTAAGTTTATAGGAATAAATGGATTTGTTTGAAGTGCCATAAAATTACATGATGCTTTTTTCATAATATTTCTATATTCATCGCGCATTAATTTCATATCCTCAAATAATTTTTCATTGTGTTTATAGTTTTTATATAGACTCATTTCTTTTTCTGAAAATATATATTTTTCTTTTAGTTCTTTATTACCATAATTAACAAATTTAATATTATATCTATATTGTTTAGTAGTATCTGCACCACTATCTCCATATGAAATTTGTAAGAGAGAATTATTAGCTGTTCGTACAGTATTATCATATTTAATCATAACATCCTCCATACATTTAATTAGACGACGTTGAGCATATCCAGTAATAGCAGTTTTTAATGCACCATCAATGATACCCTCTCGACCAGCCATCAATAAGAATGAGAATGATTTAAAATCTAATCCATCAAAAAATGATTCTCTAATTAAACCTCTAGATTTTATACGGTCGTCATTTTGATGAAAATATGGTAATGTTCTGTTATTATATTTTTTAGGTGGTAAAATACCTTCAACTGCTTGAAAACACATACTACCACAAATTTGTGCAATATTTGCAACTGAGCCTTTAGAACCAGAAGAAACCATTCTATTAAAATTGTTTTCTGGACTAAGATTTTTCATAATGAGTTTACCAACTTCTGAAAGTGTAGTTTGTAATTCTTGCATAAGTTTAAATTCAAAAACATCTTTTTCCATAAGGTTTGGATTATTTTCAATTTCAGCAATCATATTATTAACCTTTTGTTCTTTTGTGGCAAACAGTTTATCAATATCTGATTTAATAATATCATCAATACATGCATCACCATAACCAACAGTAAAACCATTATATAAGTTAAAATTATGAATTAGACGTTTTGAATTGTCAATAAATTCTTTAGTTTCTTTAACACCATAACTATCCCAAATAATTTGATGAATAGCAAAGTTCTTCTTTTCTCCAAGTACATCTTTTGTGAGATGACCAGAATGTAATACAGAATCTTTAATAACTACACCAGCACTATTAATATTAATTGCAGGAGGTATAATAAGACTGAATAATTCATGACCGGTATAATTTTTATTTTTTTTAAATGTATCAAGTTTTTCAAATCCGGTATAAGATATAATATTCATTGAATTTTTCCAATTTATTCGCATTGTTGGAGCAGTTAAATTATATGCACCAACTAACCCATCTTGTGCAAGACCAATACTGGTACGAGAAGATGAAGGGGATATAATTTGTTTTTTTACATCAGCTAATTCTTCAAGTTCTATTTGTGATTGGATTGATTGAGGTATGAATAAATTCATTTCATCTCCATCAAAATCGGCATTGTATGGTTTTGTTATTTCTACTGATAAACCGTGAGTTTGCAGATTGGGATCTGGAATAACTTTTGCTCTATGACACATCATACTCTGTTTGTGGAGAGTAGGTTGACGATTAAGTATTACAGGATCACCCGTTTGTAGATGACGTTCTACAATATCACCATAACGAAGTTCAACTTGTTCTTTTTTAAAACGCAAATCAATTGGTTTAACTTGTTGTCCAGACACCATAGAACTTGTAGGAAATACAAAGTTAGCTCCAGGATAATTATATCTACCTTTTCTCACGAGAGAAGTTAAATATTCTATATTAGATGGACCAACAACTTCTGGGAATGTTGCAATCATTGCAATTTTAAGTGGAATGCGTACTTCATTAAAATCAATTACAGGATCGGAAGTAATAACAGTACGTGCAGTAAAATCTGTACGTTTACCCATAAGATTACCTCTTATACGTCCTTCTTTTGCTTTGATACCAGGAGCAAGTGAACGTTCTTTAGATTGATCGCCTTTAGGAGAACTAATTTGATCTTTATCGAAATATGCTGCAATATGAATTTGACATAAATTTGATGCATCGTTTGCAAATTTTGATATATTTTCCCCACCAGATTCTTTTTGTTTCATAATACGATAATTAGCACGAACAATTTCAACAAGACGATGTGTTAAACCATCTTCTTTTGTAGTGCCTCCAAGAAAATCTCCTTTTGCACTTGGTCTGATTGCAAGTGGTGGAATTAAAAATATCGTATGGATCATATTTTCGGGTCTTGTACGTTTTGGGTCCATACCCAGTAAAATACAATCATCATCTGAAATATTTTTTAGTTTTTCATGAACAATTTCTGGAGTAAGAATTAATTTAAGTTTTTTCTTTCCGAGTAATTGTATAGATTCATCTTTAATATTTTCTAAATCAGTTTCAGCAACAATTAAAAATGAACCAGAAGATTTTTTATCTTCTAATCTAATTTTTGATACAGTTGTACCACACTTTGGACAACTTGTAATATTTTTAACAGCATTATAAACTTCAGCTAATCTTTTAATACCATTTTTTGTTTTTAATATATCTGCAATTTTTGCTTCATTTTTATGAATTAAAACACGTGAACATTTTAGACAAATACAATCAAGAAATTTTTTAATATGACTTCTAAAACCAATATGAAAAAAAGGTTCTACAAGATTCATATGACCAGAATGACCTGGACAAAAATTAGTATCAAAACCACATGTAGGACATACGGTATTAATATCTACTGTACCTAAACGAGGATCTGCTAAACCATCTTTTCTAGGTTCGTTATTTTCATATAAATCAGGAAATAGAGTTCCTTGATTATCTTTACCAAATGCCGACCGGTTTCTAATTTCTTCATTAGGTAAAACATCAAAATCAATATGGTCTATTTGGTGAATATTACCATCATAAGCATATGTAGTATTGTCCATTAATATATATATATGATATAATTTTAAGTATATTTAAAATAATAATAAATATTTATTATTATGTTATTAATATTCAATTTTTATTTATAAATAAAAAAAATTGATAATATTTTTGACTATTAATATTATTTAAAACAATATTATTATATTAATTATATTACTTATGAAAAATATGTCGGATGAGTATATCATAGATATATCGAGATATGATGATATAGAAGATGGAAATAAAATGAACTATGAATCGACATTACCATGGGTAGAAAAATATCGCCCACACAAATTAAAAGATATAATGGGCAATGACAATATAAAATCATCATTGCAACATTATTTAGAAATAGGTAAATTACCACATTTATTATTTTACGGACAATCAGGAATTGGAAAAACATCTTTAATAAATGCATATGCAAAAGAAGCATATGGTGATTATCTTAGTTTAATGGTATTGCAAATTAATGCATCTGAAGAACGAGGAATAGAAATTATTCGTAACAAAGTAAAACCATTTGTATTATCAAGTTGTTTGTATAAAACTCAACCATTTAAACTTGTTATACTCGATGAAGTAGATTCAATGACAATTAGTGCACAATCGATGTTAAGACGAATTATAGAAGATTATACAGAAAATGCAAGATTTTGTTTGATATGTAATAAAATAAAAAATATTGATCCAGCAATTCAATCTAGATGTACATCATTTAAATTTGCAAATTTAGATGATAATATTATGAAAGAAAATTTAATAAATATTTGTAAACAAGAGAAAATAAATTATGATATGAGTGGGTTAGACATATTAATTAAAATTTCAAAAGGGGATATGAGAAAAGCGATTAATAATTTACAATCTTTGAGTATGGCATATGATAAATTAAATTATGATAATGTAATAAGATTTACAGGCTATCCTCCATTAAATACAATAAAAAATATATATGAAATGACACAAAAAAATCAATTGAATAAATGTTATGATAAAATAAAAGAATTAATAGATAATGAACAATATGCAGTATTAGAATTAATAACCGAAATGCATAACTATCTATTAGATTTATTTTTATCTGGAAAAATACAGATTAATAAATTTACAAATATCATAACAAAATTAAAAAAAATTGAACAAAATGTATTTTTGTGTCCACCAAATGATATGGCAATATCTGCATTTATATCTTGTTTTTTTTAAAATTTAAAAATTTTAATTTAGTTAACTTAATATAAAAAATTGAACTCATAAACTCGCCTAATTTTTTATTAAATCTATAGATCCAATAAAAATTGAACTCATAAACTCGCCTAATTTTTAAATTTTATTAAATCTATAGATCCAATAAAAATTGAACTCATAAACTCGCCTAATTTTTAAATTTTAATTTAGTTAACTTAATATAAAAAATTGAACTCATAAACTCGCCTAATTTTTTATTAAATCTAAAGATTCAATAAAAAATTGAATATTATATGTTTAGATATATAAAGAATAATTAATATAAATATCAATATAAGAATGCCTCCTAAAAAAAGTATGAAATCGGTTGTTGCCAATGAATCAAAAAGTGTTCCTAAAAATGTTTCTAAAAATATATTCTCAGCATTAATGAATGATGAAGAACAAGAAGTAGTACAAGAATTACAAAAAGTACAAAAAGTACAAAAAGTACAAGAAGTACAAGAAGTACAAAAAGTACAAGAAATACAAAAAGAAAACGGCGAAACAAAAAATAATATGTTTGATATAAATGATAATCAAACATCATTAAATGGTACAAGTAAAATAAATCTAGCAGAATTTGTATCAAATATTAAAAATCGTCGTGATAACCGTGATAACCGTGATAACCGTGATAACCGTGATAACCGTGATAACCGTGATAACCGTGATTCAAAATATCGTAATGTACGTAATGACGAAAAGATGCTTGAAAATAAACAAATATATGATGATACTTTAGAAAATCAAGATATGGGAAATGAATTAAAATTTAATTCTCCTTGGACCGTATGGGTACATAAATCAGATAATCAAGATTGGACACTACATGGATATCAAAAACGGTATATAATTAATAGTATTGGATCATTTTGGCGCTTTTTTAATAACTTTCAATTTTATGATTGCTATAAAAATCAGCTATTTATAATGCGAGGAGAAATTGCTCCAATATGGGAAGATATTAATAATAAATTTGGTGGAATATGTTCTATTAAAGTAGATTCTACTCAAAGAGGATTTAAAACAGATATCTCAACAGAAATATTTATAGCAATATGTATGCTTATTATGAATGAGACTTTTATTGCAAACAATGAGGATATTAATGGTATATCATATGCAGTAAAAAAGAAGAATATTCTTATAAAAATCTGGACAAAATCATTCTATGAAAATGATAAATTTAAAGACGAACTTCCAAAACCGCTTATGAATAAATTTAATTCTGAATTACAAAAACAATTATTCAATATATTTGGACCAGATTATAAGATGTCAGTTCAATATAAACAAATTAAACCAGAATATGAAATATAAATTTTTTTAGTAATAATATATTTTAGTATATATAAAATATACTAAAATTAAAATAAATAATTATTGTTAACTAAATAATTATTGTTAACTAAATAATTATTGTTATAAATAAATTTTAATAATAATTATTGTTAACTAAATAATTATTGTTAACTAAATAATTATTGTTTATAAACAACTTCTGACGTCTTATAAAATGGGTCAAATTTATTGTTATCATAATTTGCATGTTTATTAACCAGTTTTTCATTAGCTGGATTGAAACCGACATTCATATGACCATATGATGCAATATCATATCGAATAAACATAATATATTCATTTTTAAGAAGAATTTGAATGTTTGTACTAAGTGTTTTACATTTTTGAAACATACAAATATCATTTAAATCATATATTTCGCGAATAATAATTGGTTCATTCTTATTACGTTTTGGATTTACTTTAATATTTACTGTTTCATCTGAACCATTTGAATCATGTTCAAATTCTTTACGCGCATTACCTAAATTACCAGAAGAACTTTTACATTTAAATTCTATTTTTTTATCAGTACATTCGATAATAACAAATTGACCATATGTTAATAGATTTTTACACATATTATGAAAATCTTCTGTTTTCATCTCAACAATTATATCAAATTCCGGAGGAAGAGGTGCAATTTTACGTTCATCGAGATCCATAAGTTTAAAATCATATGATTCTTTACTTTTCTTTTCATTATTATGTAATTCTATATTTAATGTTTGTTTTGTAGCTTCATTAACATAAACTGTCATTTGACCATTTTTATCAATATTTTTTAATACATTATACATAGTTGTAGGATCAATTCCAATTGAATATTTTGGTTTTTTACAATCGAATTTAAAAAAGTTATTTTTTGCATATAATCTAATAATAATAATAATACTCTCAAAATCATTAACCTCTACAATTTTAATTCCTCCTTGCATTTTATCATCTTCATCTTGTTTTGATTTTTTATCTAATTGTTTATCTGATTGTTCTTTATCTGATTGTTCTGATTCTAAATTATCTGATTCTGAATTATCTGATTCTGAATTATCTGATTCTGAATTATCCGATTCTGAATTATCCGATTGTTCTGATTCTGAATTATCTGATTCAGAATTATCTGATTCAGAATTATCTGAGTTATCCGAGTTATCCGAGTTATCCGAGTTATCAGAGTTATCTGAATCATTATTTTTTGATGATTTAGCAGATTTAGCAGATTTAGATGATTTAGTTGATTTAGATGATTTAGTTGATTTAGATGATTTAGTTGATTTAGATGATTTAGTTGATTTAGATGATTTAGCATATTTAGTAGATTGAACTATTTTTTTTGATTTATTATTTTCTTCTTCGGATTCTGATTCTGATTCTGAAACTGATTCTGCTTCTTCTTTTTCAGCATCAATTGGTTTGGGTGGTTTTAAATGTATCATAACTAATTCATGCAGTACTCCAGATAATACTTCAAAAAGACTACGGAATACAGGGATATGATCAATTGTATATTCGAAAATACGGTCTTCTTTCATTTATATTATACTTTAACTATAATTATCCTTATATATGTTTATATATATTATAAAAATATATAAATTCAATTTTTTTAAAAAAATCTAAATGCATAATATATGAAATCATTTAAATTAGTAAACCCACTTATTGTTGGTAGTTTTAACACAGACTATAGATCTGAATCTGGCTTAGATGCTGCAAATCAATTTTGGAATGATTTTAGCACACATATTACTGGTAATTTACCAAATATTTACGTAACACTTCGTGAAGAGGGAACACAAGATTTATCACATTATAAAATTTCAGAAAAAGTTAATAAAGGATCCAAATCAACTGAATTTACAATTTCTGAATATAATGTAGATTTATCAGATTCTAAAAAAAATAAATTTCTTAAACAAATCAAAAAATATGAAACAAAAATAAATGTAAAAATATCTCGTCAAACAGGAGGCGATGATAAAAAAGATGGAGACAAAAAACCAGAAAAGAAACGTTATAAAGATAGTTCTAGTTCAAGTAGCAGTGATTCAGATTCAGATGATTATTATAATTTTGGTAAATATAGACGTCTTACTCAACCAATCACTATGTTTTATTATACACCATTATTATATAGAGTACCAAGTGTATTTATTCCAACATTTAATGTACCATTAACACCATATGTTAAATTATATATGCCAATGTTTTAAATAAATTTTATTTAAGTTTTAACAGATACATTAAATTTAAAATTATCTTCAAAATTAAATGTGATTTTTTGTTTTTCTTTATCATTAATTAATGACATTATATCTTGTTTTATATTTTTTTTGTCTTTTATATAGCTTAGTTTTGTTATAGATATATGTGATTTATAAGTTGTTTCATCTTCTGTAAATTTAAAGAATGATTTACTTATTTTATATAAAGCTTCTGATGATTCATTTGTAAAATAATACATATTATCCACACTGAATTTTGGTTCAGGTAATTTAATAAATTCACCTTTACCACTTACAGAACCATAATATGTATTAGTACCAAATAAAAATTTACATAATTCTGTTTTAGTTGTTTTAAATATTTCATTAATTAAAATATTTCCCTCAAATTTCTCAACGAAAAAACGGTCACCTATTTGCTTTGTAGGATCACCAAAAATTTCAAAATTATTATTAGATGTAAAAGATAAAAGATTTTTAATATCCAAGTATTTAGGATTATTATTTAATTGGTCAGTTAGACAATTTATATTATTTTTTAAATATTGTAATTTATCTGTGAAATTTTTAGATATAATATATGGATGATTTTTATAATAAATAATTGTAAATAAACTTATATGTAAATTATCCATAAATTTTGGTTTTGGGTCGTTACCTGTTATATTTT
>Ga0194129_10004184_pt1 | contig 19423 bp, 16 predicted proteins | sample TA2KigCa35mmetaG_FD_150862 | JGI IMG/M metagenome (GOLD analysis project Ga0194129, IMG submission 150862) | Freshwater microbial communities from Lake Tanganyika, Tanzania - TA2015038 Kigoma Deep Cast 35m | ecosystem: Environmental > Aquatic > Freshwater > Lake | place: Tanzania: Lake...
TAAGTTTTAAACTTTATAATGATTGTAAATCAATAAAGTTTGATCCTATTAATGATATTGGAATACTTATACATGTTCAAGGACATATGTGTTGCTTATATATATGTGAAGGAGAACAAAAATATTATGATGATAACAATAAAGTAGTTTATAAGTGTGATTGGATCGAAATATTACAAAAATCAGAAAATTTATACATTGAACAAGGAGAAAGATTAAGATTAATAGATTATAGTAGCTATAAATATAAACATAATTTAATAAAAATTAAAGATTTTCGAGTAGTATCTAAACATACTATAGATAGTGATTTAGATTTAGAAATTAAAAAAATACTAAATCTTACTGAATTTAATGTTTCCGATTTTAAAATCAGAGAAATACAAGATATTATAGGCAATATGTTCACTAATAAGGATAAAAATTTTGTAAAGTCTATAGAATGGTACCGACTTGCTGCTGAAAAAGGAGATTTAAATTCTATGATATCATTGGCTTATATTTTATTTGAAGGTAAAGATGGCATTGCACAAAATAAAGAAGAGGCTATACATTGGTATCAGATTGCATCAGAAAAAGGAGATGGAAGAGCTTCTTTAATATTAGCAGATATATATAATGAAAAAACTATGCAGTTTTACCGTCTTGCAGCAGAACAGACTAATGCAACTGCTCAATTCAAATTAGCTAAATTATTATTAAATGATCATAAAATTGACGAGGCTGAGCAATGGTTAACAAGATCAGCTGAAAAAGGTAATGTGGATGCCCAATACTACTTGGGTGATAATTACTATAAAGGTGATATTTTTGATAAAGATAACTATAGAGCTGTGTCTTGGTTAAAACAAGCAGCTAAAAATAAACATATAGAAGCTGAATTTAAATTAGGTGAATTTTACAATAGTGTTACAAAAAATGAAGATGCTTTAAATTGGTATCGATTAGCAGCAAATCATGGACATGCAGATGCCCAATTTAAATTAGGTGAAATGTATTATAGTGGTAAAGTCGCAGATATTGAACGTTATACTTGGAGACAACGAGCTAGTCTTTCAATGGTTTTTCAACTTTTTGGTAATGAAGAAAAACACAAAGGAGACCATAAGTTAAAGGCTATTGAATGGTATAGCCTTGCAGCAAAACAGGGGCATGTAGAAGCTCACAAAAAAATAGATATTATTAATTTTAATAAAGAACTTGAATTAGCAAATAAAGGTAACCCAGATTCTCAAAATAACGTAGGCATTATGTTCTGGAAAGGTAAAGGTGTTACATATAACTATTGTGAGGCTAAAAAATTTTTTCTTCTTGCTGTAGAACAAGGTAACTCAGAGGCTTCAAATAACTTAGGTTTGATGTTCTTGGAAAATGCAAATGATTATTATGGCAGCAATGTACAGCATGATTATAAGGAGGCTATAAAATTTTTTCGTATTGCTAAGACAAAACGTAACCCAAAAGCTTATGAAAACTTAGGTATCATGTACGAGTATGGTAAGGGTGTTGATAAAAACGATGATAAGGCTGAACGATATTATGGCCTTGCAGTAAAATACGGTCACCCCGAAGCTCAAAAAAAATTAGATAATCTTTTATTTAAAAAAGAAAGTATATTAGCAAATCAGGGTGATGCAGAAGCTCAATATCAATTATCGGGTATGTACTATTATGGTGAAGGTGTAACACAAAACCTGGAAGAGGCTGTACGATGGTGCAAACTTGCAGCTGAACAGGGACTTTCACGTGCTCAGTTCTTTTTAGGTCGCATGTTTGAGAATGGTTTAGGAGTTACACGTGACGAGTGTGAGGCTTTTCGATTATATCAACTTGCAGCAGATCAAATGCATCATGAAGCTTTATTAAAGATCTGGTCTAGAAATAAACCAAAATTGCGTCATGTAAGCCTTGACCTTGCAGCAATCACCTCACATTTGCGATAATACATTAGTACAGTTAAGTAAAATTTACACCCTTAAAGATTTATAATGAATATAAGAGACCTATAATTACTTTTTATCAAAGTTCCTGCTTTTTCTTATAAGAAAAGTTTTTAAGGTAGGAATAATAAAAGGCACCCGTATATAAATATTTTTATATTATAATTATATATATGATTAAAAATGCAGATGATGTTAAAAATTGGTTTTTGAGAAATACTTATAATACTAAAACAGTTAGATATGATAAATTAACTAGTCAAATATATTACATAGGTGCGATTTTATCAGATCCAATTAAAAATAAGATTTTAGAATTTAATGGAAATAAAACATTAGAATATTTAGGCGCTGTTTTATCTATTTCTGAAAATTCATATACAATATATGTTTATTTAGGTGGAAAAGCTGAATATAATGGATACTTAGTTGGTTATTTACAAGCAAATTTAGATAATGTAACTTTAGATTGGCAAAAATATATAAAATCTAAAGATTTTATTATAATTGATGTTCCAGTTGAAAATATAATTGTTACAAATGAAATAACTCAAGGATTTAAAAATAAAAAAATATTTACTAATACAAGGACAGTAATAAATAATTCTAATTCATATGCATATACTGATTTATTATCTAAAAAATATAGAGTTAGAAATATTAATACTATTTTTGACTCTAAAGGATATTTTTTAGAACCAAATTATTACAAATATTTTTATTTATCAAAAACTCCCTCTATTTGTATATTAGCTAACTTAATTTATAAATCTATAAAATCATGTGATAATAAGAATTCTGAATGTCCTGAAAATAATAATGAATGTAAAAATAATCATAAATGTTAAATAAATTATTTGATTTAGTATTTTTATTTATATATAAAATACATCATTGAAAATTTATACTTATTATATAATTATAAATTTGTAATTCCAAAATAATTTATATAATTTGATAATAATAAAAATTGATTTATAATATTAATATATAAAAAATAAATTTATATGTCAAATAATGATTTAGATATTTATAACGAAACTTTTTATTTTTGTGATAATAAAAAGATTGATGATATAACATTAGAAAGTATGAAAAAATCTAAAAGAATATATTTTACAAATCAATTTAATCAACCAGTAAATAATTTACCTTCTGAAATTCAGGAAATTAATTTTGGAGATAGTTTTAATCAATCAGTAGATTATTTACCATCTGGAGTTAAAAATATTACTTTTGGTTGTAAATTTAATAGACATATCGATAATTTACCTTATGAATTAAAAAAACTTTATTTTGTTATGTTTTCTGAATTTAATCAAACTGTTGATAATCTTCCTAGTGGATTACAAAGTATAATATTCGGATTAAATTTTAATCAGTGTATAGATAATTTACCAACATCATTAAAAAGTATAATTTTAGGTGATAATTTTAATCAGCTTGTTGATAATTTACCTTCTGGATTAAATTCAATTACATTTGGTAACACGTTTAATCAACCTATAAATAATTTACCTTCTGGATTAAATTCAATTACACTTGGAAAAAAATTTAATTATCCTGTAGATAATTTACCAACAGAATTAAATAAAATTATATTTGGAAATCATTTTAATCAATCAGTAGACAATTTACCATCTTTATTAAAGATTATTAGATTTGGAAAATCTTTTAATCAATCATTAGATAAATTACCTTCTGAACTACAAACTCTTATGCTAAGCACATATTATGATAAATCATTAAATAATCTACCAAGTTCTTTGATAATTGATAGAATATAATTTTTATAAAAACATATGATAATAAAAGTTGATAATTATAATATAAATTATTATAAATAAAAATGGATCTATCTCAACAAGAATTTATAGTAGATAAAGATACATATTATATATATGATGACAAACCTCTAAATGATGAAATGATAGAAGAAATGAAAAATTATAAAAAAATATTTTTTGGTAGTAATTATAATCAACCTATTGATAATTTACCTAATACGATTACACATTTAATTTTTGGTTATAATTTTAACCAATCACTTGACAACTTACCTTCTAGTATAAGAAGTATTTATTTTGATGTTAATAATAAATTTATTCATCCAATAGATAAATTACCTGAAGGACTTGTTGAACTTGATCTTACTTCGTGTATAAATTTTAATAATCCAATTAATAAATTACCTACTTCATTAGAAATATTAAAATTGGGTTGTGAATTTCAACAGAAAGTAGATAATTTACCTCTTAATTTAAAAAAGCTTTATTTTAGATGGTATTTTGATAAACCAATAGATAATTTACCAGATTCATTGGAAGAACTATATCTTGGTGAAAAATTTAATCAGAATGTTGATTTTTTACCAGTTGGATTGAAAAAACTTGTATTTGGCAGTTATTTTGACAAGTCAGTAGATAATTTACCACCTGAATTAGAATATTTGGCTTTTGGATTTTATTTTAATCAACCAATTAATAATTTACCAAAAAAAATAAAACAAATTATTTTTAAAAAAAATGGTGAATTTAATAAACTTTTAGATATAAATAAATTACCAAAAGGAATATTGATAGATTATTTATAATTAAATTTGTATAATTCATACCTATTATGTTAAAATAAAAGGTGATATTATATTTATATTTAACTTTTCATTTATAAAAATATTTAAATAAAAAATTAAGTTATTAATATTCTCGTATTTAAAAATTGATTTTATTTCGCAAATAATATTATTATAATAAAACTTATTATTTTTTTTTATTACTTTATAATCTTTAAATCCATAATTAAATGAACAAATAACATTTTTATTTGTTGTATCTTTTTTAATATCAATTTTTATATTAAATTTTGAATACAAATCATACAATCTATCTTTTTGACTTTCATATAATTTTTTTATATCATTATATAAACTTATATTAAAAACTTTATTATCTCTTGTATTATCATCTATTTCTTTATATATTTTATATAATAATATATGTTCTGAATTATCACAATCTTTGCTTAATTTTTTTAAAATACTTTCTCTTTCACTTTCCTCAATATCATCAAAAAATAAATCATTAATTGATTTTTTTAATAAAGAATATATGCAAATTATTTTAAATACTTTATTAAAAACTAATTTACTTATATTGTAGGCGTAAATTAAAGACAAACCATCTGTAATATCTAATCTTGAAGCAGTAATTAATCTTCCCTTATGACTTAATTTATTATTTTCAATACAATGATTATCAAAAAGAAAAGAAAACCCATCTTCAATATAACTTTGTAATGGTGGTTGAATAAATTCTGTAAGCATTCGAATAGTCTCTTCCGTATTAAAGTCTCTACGTATATCATAACCTAATTTAAATAATGATAAGCATAAATTCTTTATATCTATTTTTTTTATTTCTGGATCTGGAAAATCTATGGCATTTTTTTCTTCTTCTTCAGTATAAAGATGAAAACAATATCCATTTTGTGTTCTACCAGATCTACCTTTACGTTGTGATATTTGGGCTTTAGTTATAATATTGGGATCATATTTAACACTAATTTCTAATCCACTATCTATAACATATACTATGCCATCTATTGTTAAGGATGATTCGGCAACATTAGTTGAAATGAATATTCTTCTAGTAAAATCTGAATTTAATTCTTTATATTTTAATTGATCATTAATATATGGTTCCAAATCAGAGGGAAATCCACTATAAAGAGGCATAATAAAAGCTGTTTTTATTGTTTCTGTTAATTTTTCTGAAATTTCATTACATTCTTGCACGGTAGTAACAAAAAATAAAATATCACCAGTATTTTTATTATTTATTATTTTTTTATTTTTATTATTTACTATTTCATTAATTATTTTAATTCCTTCTTCAATATATAAGTTATTTTTACTAATAATACTTTCTTTTAAATAAAAGCTTTCAATAGGATAATTTGGTTTCCCTGATAAAAAAAGATAATCAAATTTAAAATCTTGATAATATGCTTTAAAAATTTCTTCATTTATTGTAGCACTCATTATAATTAATTTTAATGGTTTATGATTTTTTTCTTTTCGCATTTTAATGGCATTTTTTATCAAATATAATAAAAGATCTATTTGAACTTTTCTTTCATGTGCTTCATCGATTATTAATATATCAATATCCAATAAAAGTGGATCATTTTTAATCATTGAAATTATACTTCCATCAGTTGAATATAATAATACTGTATTTTTAGATTTATTATTTTCACCTTTATATTGAAACCCAACGTATTCTCCTAATTTTACATCAAGTGTTTTTGCAGCAAATTCGGCTGCTTTTTTAGTTATAATTTTCTTGGGTAAAGTTACTATAATTTTACCTTTATATTCATTTACATGTAATGCAAATTTAGGTATAAGAACAGTCTTTCCTGAACCTGTACCACTTGCTATTAATATTACATCGTTCTCTCTTATAGATTTTGTACATTTATCAATATATTCGTAACCTGGTAAATTAGACCAAAATTTTGAAAGTACTTTATATTCATCACTATAAGATAAATTATTTAGTGGATTTATTTTTGCACCTTTAATATCATATATACCAATAGAATTATCTATCATTATATACATCTTATAAATAATTTTTTTATTTAATATTTTTATAATTTAATAAATCAAATTTATATAAATATTATTATTAAATAACATCATAATCTAAATAAAACAGGTTAATATTAATTTGTATTTAATAATGATTTTAATTGAATATATTTATTTTTATATTTTAAATATTTTTCTTTATACATTTCTTCATTTTTCTCATTCATTTTCAAATATATATTATTTATATTACCACCACCAAGTAAAAAAACTGAAGCAAGATTACCGTCTTTAAAAGTCATACTTACACTTTGATCTTTAAATCTTTGATTTTTTTTTAGATCAAAGTAAATTTTTTGTTCTTTACTATTAAAGTAATAATTTCCCAGTTTTTTGTCAGGATCATACCATACTAGAGTACCTCTAACAATTTGTGAACCTATTGAACTTGCACTAGCACCATCTCTATGTTGTGAAACATGTTCTCGGGCTTGTCTTGGATTCGATGCGACTGCAGCTGCACCTTCTCTATGTTGTGAAGCATGTCCATGTTCTTGGGCTGGTCTACTACCCAATGCGACTGCAGCAGCACCATCTCTATGTTCTTGGGCTGGTCTACTACCCAATGCGACTGCAGCAGCACCATCTCTATGTTGTGCAACATCGCCTTGTTCTGAACTTAATCTCATATCTATTTGTTCATTCATTTTTATAAATAAGTTTTCAACTGTTCTTGCAATTTGTTCACTATTAATAAAATTCCTATCATTAATTAATTTAACTCGTGGTTGTAAAAAAGATTTATCATCAGTCATATGTATATTTAGACCAAATTGATGATTTAAAGTAGTAATAAGATCCTCTTCAAATCTAAAAAGATTATCAGTAAATGAACGTTCTATATCACCATTTAAATTTTCTTTTAATAATATTATTTTTTTTCTTTCACATGGTTCTAATGGTAATATTTGTAAATCTTCGTCCTTAAATCTAAATTTAGTTTTATAATTTCTAAATGAAAAATTTGGATTTTCATCTAATCTTGACCTAAAATCTTCTAACGTTGATACTAATTTATCATCTAATAATACGCGTATTCTCTGAGCAGTAAGACTAGTCTTTTTTATTTTATAAATATCTTTTTTATCTTGAAATATTATTATCAAAAATCCATTTTCTATTAGATTATTTATACCTCTTACTGCGCCAGTATTAATTTCATTTACTTCTTTTTTTTGGTAAATACTTTTAACTTCATGAGGTATACCACATTTACATTCTAAATCTACCGCTGATCTATGAGTTGATTGTAATTCATTTTTGCAACCTAAACAAGAAATTAAATAACTTATCAATAATTCAAAAAATGTTGATGATAAATCATAACAATGTGGATTACAACTTTCTGCTATTCTAAACTCCACATTTTTTTTTTTTGGATGTTTTATTAATAAGCGATATGCTATTTCTACTGCACTTTTATCAAATAAATAACTAAAAAAAGATTTATCATTTGTAAGATCATTTAAAAATATTTCTTTATATCTATTTAGTGTAGTTAAATATATATCATATATTCTAGATGCCCTTTCACTTGTATCTATCCAATTTAATCCAATATTACTCCATTCTAATTTCCAATTTTCATCTGGTAAATCCGGAGATTTTATTATACACCATTGATCAGGAGTATAATCCTCTTCCCTTCTTGGTGTAAATTCTTTTTTTCTTGACCATCCTGACATAATATATATATATATATATATTATAAAAGTTATTTTATAATAAAATTAGATTATATTATTTTTAATATATAAAAATAATTATTATAAAAAAAATTTAATATAAAACTAATATTATAAATAATGCTTATAAATAAAGAAAAAGAAAAAAAAACATATGAAGACCAAATGATAAATGAAATATATAAGAGAATACCAAAAGCTAAAATTGAATTAGTTGTTAGTTGTAAAAAATATTTTGAAAATAATATAGATAAATATTTGGAAAATAATTTAGATATGAATAAAATAGTTTTAGAATGTATTAAAAATAGTAATTAAATTTTTTAATATAATACATATATATATATTATGGGAAAGGAATACGAAGCAAAATTTTTAAATATTAATATTTCTCAAATAAGGAAAAAATTATTAAATGTTGGAGCAAATTTAATTCATGGTCCATTAAAATTTAGTAGGGTTGTTTTTACAAGATGTTCAGATAAAGAAAACTCACCAATTAAAGGTTTTGTAAGGATAAGAAATGAAGGGAAAAAAATAACAATGACTGTAAAAACATATAGGGATCCTAAATTTCCAGATGAATATGAAGTTAGTATAAATGAAGATTTTAACACTGGTCTTAATTTTTTAAAAACAATTGGAATAAATCAAAAATCATTTCAAGAATCATATAGAGAAAAATGGACACATCCGTTAGCACATGAAATTACAATTGATATAATACCAGGTCTTCCAATTTATATGGAAGTAGATTGTACTTCAGAGGAAAGTCTTGATAAAGTTATAAAATTATTAGGATTAGATGATAAATATAAAAGATATGGTGCATTTGATAAAACATATAATGAATATTATGGTATTGATCTAGAAGTTATAAATGATAAAACTGAATCTTTAACTTTTTCTAATATAAAAAATGAAATTAATCCAACAAAAAATTTAGAATTACTAGATGAAATTTCATTATTACATAAAGAATTACATAAATATCATGAAGCAAATAATATGAATGAATTTTATGATAAATATATGAAAATTTATAATAAATATCTTGCTAATATTGAACAAAATAGAACAAAACCAAATTTAGTAAGAAAACCATCTAAAAAAACATCCAAAAAACTCTCTAAAAAAACATCTAAAAAACCATCAAAAAAACCATCAAAAAAACCATCTAAAAAACCATCAAAAAAAACATCTAAAAAAGTTATTAAGAAGACATCTAGAAAAGTTATTAAGAAATAATTTATAAATTAAAAATATTTTGTATAGAATTAATAGATTTATTAAAGTCACCTAATTCATGATTAAATTCGACAACATCTAATCCAATTAATTTATCATTATTTAATGCTTCAATAATTATATTTCTAACATCAATTGGTGATAAACCATTTGGTGCAATAGTTCCGGTGCTATCTAAGAAAGATGGATCTAAAGCATCAACATCAAAACTAATATGTATTTTATTATTTGTTTTTTTTATAAATTCTACTACTTGAGATGGTGAAAAAACTTTAATATTATTTTTTTTTATTACATCCTTTTCAAAATCATCTATATCTCTAATACCTACATAAATTAAATTATTAAATTTTAATAAATTAGATAATGGTTCATCCCACCAAGCTTCTTCTAAACCTGTACACATAGCTAAAGGTGTTCCATGTTTATTTTTACTTTTAGATTCTAACATTGTGTTTATATCAGCGTGTGCATCGATCCATATTACAGTTGTATTCCTATTTTTATAAAGTGATGCCATTACTGTAGATGCACCAATTGAATGATCTCCACCTAGTACTAATGGATAATTTATTTTTCTACACGTATCATAAAGATTAAAATATGATAAATTTTCATTATTAAATAAACTATTTTTTTTATACAATATTTTATCATTATTTATATTATTAAAAATATTTTTATAAAGAAAATGTCCACCAAATTGTACACCTAATTTTTTTTGTCCTTGGTTACATTCAACAATAATTGGTAAAAATTTTTGAAAAAGTTTATTCATATATATAAGTAATTATATTTATATATATATAATGTTTCAAATTTTTAGAAAAAATATGGATTATATTCAATCATATCAAGTTTATCTATTTTAACTCTATAATATCTTTTTAAAATAGGAATGTAAACTATATCACCATCATATAATTCCTTTCTGTTTCTATTATGAACATTAATTTTGATTATCTTATTACCTTTACTAATTGATGTAAAATATCTATACCATTCGTTCGCTATTTTTTTACCTATTAATTCTAAAATATCATTATCACGATCAGTTAATTCTAATACAACATTATTTGGTATTATTTTATTTTTATAATTATCATTATTATAACTTTTAATATCACTATCATCAAGTGTACTAATATCCGAACTATTATCCTTATATCTATTAAATTTATTATTGTTTGAATTAGAACTACTATCTGAGTCTATGTTAAAAACTTTACCTGATTTATCTGTTTTTTCTATATTACCAAAATCTTCATAATCATTATGATTTCTTCTTTTTAAATTATTTTTATCATTATGATGATCGTTTATTGCTATTAATAATCCAACACGATGATATCTATCAATAATTCCTTGAGTAGGAAAATTTAATTGGGCTGCAACTTGAGGTGTAGGAATTTGATCTGCTGAACTTCTTCCTCTAGGATCTATTAAAGGATCTAATAATTTTTTTCTATCATATGCTTCAATTGGATCATAAATAATTGGAGGTGAAGGTGGTAAAATAATATTTGAATCTGGTGATTTAATATTTGTTTGTGGTAAGGTAATATTTGTTTCCGATGATACAATATTTGTTTGTGGTAAGGTAATATTTGTTTCAGATGATACAATCTTATTTTTAGATAAAATTTCTTCCTGATTAGGAGGTGCTGGATTATTAATATAAATAACTTCACTCATTTGTTTTTCTGGTTTAATAGAAATTAATTCATTTTTAAGTAATTGTAATTCATTTTTAAGATCATTAATTACATTACATTCATCATTTTCTTTTGATGAAATATTTGTAAATTTAGTTATAGAAAAATTATTAATGAGGATATAAAAACAAATAATTAAAAGAATAATTATTATAATATTAACGACATTAAAATATCCGCCTATACTTATTTCTGGTGGATTATATAAATAATCATATTTTGAATACATTATAATATTAATTGATAATATTTTTTTTATAAAATAATATTAAATTAATGGAAACAGAAAATAATAAAATTATTGATACATACAAAGTTATAGATAATATTATATCTATTATAGTAGGTATTTTAATTGGAGGAATTATAGGATATTTTTATTTTAGTAATATAACCTATGTTGGTCCAAATTCAAAAGATATAGTTTTTAAAAATTTTATAGATGATAATGGAAAAGAATTTATATTAGATCCAGTTGTAGTAATATGTCCAATTGATTATAGTATGAATAAATTACATGATCCTAATTTTAAATCAAAACATTAAAATACATATAAATAATTGATGTTATATAATTATATAAATGACAAATTTTTGTGTAATAAAAAAAAATAAAATTTATGAAGAACTATATGATAACGTTGAACAAGACGAACTTACAATGAATAATCCTAATCACGAAGATAAAATAAAATATTTAATTGAAAAAACAATTGAAAATAGTAATCAAATAGAATTTTTTAAAAATGAAAATACTGATATTAATAGTTCTTTTGAAGAAATGCTAGAAATTTTATTAAGTCATGATACACAAAAAAATTCACAAGGTAATACATTAATATTATATGCTGATTTAAATGAAATGTATGAAATGATTTTTATTGAACAAGATAATTATTTTGATGATAATGATTTAAATCAATTTGCATCTATTTCAAATTCGGATCTAAAAACTATTTATAATAGTTGTGGTATAATAAAAACAGTTTATAAAAATAATAAAATAAAAAATGATTTAATTACTTTAAAAGATATAAATAAAATTTTATATTATAATTTTTATCATATTGGATTGATGGTAGATCATCAAAATAATGAAAAAGAACTTTTATTTTCAGGAGAAATGCCTTTCAACTTTATTGGATCTAATTTTAAGATGTTAGGTTCTTTTGAAAGAGTAGGTTTACATATTGTGGTATATAAAGAAGATGGAACAATAAAAAATGATAAAGTTAGTAAATTATGTGAAATGGAAATTTTTGGTAGAGCATATATTACAGTGTTAAATCCACCGAATAATAAAAAATTTAGTAATTTTACAAAAGATTTATTTAATTTAATATTAACTATAATGGATAATAAAAATATTATTAATAAAATTGAAAATGAAATAATGGATGATAAATTAAAAAATCCATTTTTAATAATTAAAAAATATGCAAATAATTAAAAAATATTTTATTTTATATAATATATATAATGAATCATAACAATGATATATTAAAAAGAATGAATAATATAGACTATAAAAATAAAGAAAACTTTATAGATAATATTAGTTTAGAAGGAACTAATATTAATGATTTATCAACTCAAAAAATAGATTATGAAATTCCAAAAACTGAACCTATACATAAAGAACTAATTAAATCTATAACAAAAGAAATAATGAACAATATAAAAGAAAATAATCTATCATTTAATGATAATAATTCATTTATGTTAGATGAAAATATATCAAAAGATGATAACAGTTCATATTCTTCAAATAAATCTTGTTCAAAATCAACAAAAAAAGAAAAATTTAATAACATAATAAAAGATAAAATAGAAACTTTTGTAGATGAACAATTTCCAGTAAAAGGTGGAAGCAAAACAGTTATGTCATATATTTTTGATGATTGTTTTGGTATAAAAGATTTTATACTATTATTTTCAATATATTTTATTTTATCACAAGAAATGATAAAAGATTTATTTTCTAGTTATTTTACAAGTTTAAATCCAGATGATGATGGAAAAGTTGGTGTAAAGGGTGTAATATTATATGGATTAATATTAACAATTTTATTTATGTTATTAAAAAAATATTTAATATAGGAATTTTTTAATATCTGAAATATCTTTAGTTATAAAATAATTTTTATAATTATTATTAAATTGTTGTTCTATAAATAAAGTTTTTTCAGATAAATTATAAATATTTAAACTTACATTATCGTAATAAAAATCGTAATTATTTTTCCCTAAATTAGGTAATTTATTATTGTCAGTATTTTTATATTTAAATAAAAACATTGGTAACTTTGTATTTTCTGTTTCTTTTATAAATTCTTCTTGAAAAACAAATGTAAAAATATTATTGTCTATATTATTTATATATTGAATTATAGATCCTTTTAAATAAATATCACAATTAATAGGTGTATTTTTATACTTACTTAAATCAATATTAAAATTTGATGATCTATTAAAATCATAGCATGTGGAACTACAATCATATTTTTTATAATTAGTAAAAATTTGATAAAACATTACATCATTTTTTTTATTTTCCAGTAACCAAAACATTATATTATTATATATTTTATTACTTATATTTATTATTATCAATTTTTATTATATAAAAAAATTGATTTATATATATTATATTATAGTATTATACATATTACATGAGTTTAGTAGAAAGACATCTTAATCTTAATAATACAAATTTGCAGGAATTTTTGTCTGATCTGGATAATACTATTCAGGTTAATAATTTATGTGAATATCAAAATTTATACCTACAATATCAAAATAATACTGAAGAGGTATTTAAAGTCATTAAATTAAAAATTAATGAATATATAAAAAAAAATATAGAAAAGGTATTTGTTTCCAATGTTGATATAAATTATATTCTTGATAAAATTAGTTTTTATGAAAATATTAAATTTTATGTTATTTTAAAAAACTTACAAATAGATAATATAATTAATATGATGGATTATATTTCTAATGAAAAAAAAAAAAATTATAATCAAATAAAAAAGGATTATTATTTAGAATTAAATAATTTATTATGTAGTCAACTTTATCATAAAATTAATGATGATTGGAGTAAAATTAATATTGAAAATTTTATTAAATTTACCCTAATTATAAATAAACTTTCTCATAATCAGATTGATGTTGATAATTATAAAAATTTAATTTCTGAAAAATTTGATGATCAATCAACTATTTTAAAATTTATTGATTACTTAAAAAATAATTTTGTTAATAATGATAAAGATACTGATGACTTGGATGTTATTACAGAAAAAACAGATAAATTTAATTTTAGATTTATTTTAGATAATATGAAATCAAATGCTTATTTATTATTTGAAGAATTCTATAAAAGTATCAGAATTAAATATTCAAACTACAATGTTGTTACAATTGATGCACTTCGTAAAGATATAAGATTAACAAAATATTTTATCTATGTGATTGCTAATAAAGAAAAAAATAATATTAATAGATATGTTAATGAAATTCTATTAAAAACCAAAAATTTTCTCTATGATGTAGAAGATAGTTATAATAATAATTATGCATTTTATAAAATTAAGTTTAATGCTAGTTCTGAAAAATATAAGAATTTTAATTTGTCTTTATGTAAAAGAGATATTTCTACTTTTCAAATACTTAAATATAATTTTGCACCTGATAATTTAGTAAAAGTTAATACTTCATTTTCTAAATTAGAACCATATATTGATATGTATAAATCTTATTATGTAAATAGATATCCTGATCGTGATTTTGAAATAGATTTTATTAAATCAAACCTAATTGTAAAAATTAATTCATTGGGGAAAAATTATTTTATTCATTTAGCATTAATTCAATATATTGTTTTAGATATTATTATGAAAAATAAACAAGGAATTTGTGCTAAACAACTTGCTTCTGATATTAATGTTAGAATATCCAATCTTAATGAAACATTTAACAGTCTCCTTAAAATTAAACTTATTAAAAGAATTTCTGATACAATTTTTACATTTAATGAAGATTTCTCTTATGATAAACAAAAAATTTCTATATTTGGATTAATTAAGAAAGATGATAAACAAAATGAAAAAGCTGAACGAGAATTTTTACATGATAGAAGTGTAATATTATTATGTAACTTGGTTAATTATTCAAAACATAATAGTTTCTTCACTATTGATGTAGCACAAGAAAAACTAGGTTATAAGGTTCCTTTTAAATTTTCTAGAGAAGATTTAGAAAAAGCTATTTCTGAGGCAATCAAAGAAAACTATATCAAAGAAATAGATGTCCCTGATACTGAAGGCAATAGTAATCAAATATATTATCAATATGAAGAGTTAGAATAATTATATTTTTTTTATAAATTTATATTTAATTAAATATAATAACATTCTATCGTATCCTTATTTTTAATTCCGTATATTGATAAATATTTATCATCCTCAAGTAATTTATTTTTAAATTTAAGTTGTATACATCTAAATTCAAATAATTCATTAATATTTTCCATAATAATAAATTTAAAATTTAATACTGAAGTATTAGATACATCTAAACATATTTCTTTTGGGCCTACACCAACGCGCACATAATCAGGATCAAGTGGAATATCAATTATTTGGGATTTATAAATTATATTTATATATTCCATCTCTTTAACAAATATAGTTTTTTCTCCAAAAATATTATATTCATTAAAAGTTTTAGTATTATCCCATAATCTATTTTCTTCAAAATTTAGATATTGTAACTTCGTTTTTATATTAAATTCTTTCTCTATAATAGGTTGAATTTTCATAATTGTGTCATTCGGTGATAATATAATATCTATAATTTTTCCAGTTTTATTATTCTGTATAAAAATTTTAATTAAAAATATTATATTTATAAAACTATTATCTTTTATATTGTAATAACTTAATAATTTATTATCTTCAAGAAAAGTATTATTATGTTCAAGATTAATAATAAAATTTTCTATCTTGTAGGTATTTATAATAATATTTTTTAGATCTTTAACAGTTGCTTTTTCTGATATAATAATATTAAATAATTTTTCTCCCTTTTTATTATTTATATAAATAGTTAAAATATTTTCTTGTTTTATAAAAAGAAATAACGTACGTAAACTATAAATACCATAATTTTTAATAGTTTTACTATTTTCTAATATATTTTGTTCCTTATCAAGATATAATAATATTTGATTTTCTATTTCGATATTTGTTTTATCTTTAATTTTTTCTTTAATATTTAGAATTGTATCTATATCATTAACATTTAATATTATTTCTGTTTTATTATATATTATTTTAAGGTTAATACCACCGCCTAACAGTAAATTTTTTTCATAAATATATTTTTTTTTATATTTAAGATATTTCAAAAATATTCGTTATTCATTTTATATATTATATAATATATAAAAAAAGGCTAATATATATAAAAAATTGATATTTATATACAATATTATTAAATAATACTATTAAAATTATGACCTTTATATTATTCTCTGAAAATAAACAAGATAATGATATTAGTTATAATATCATGCCAATTAATAATAGATTATTTAAAAGATTGTTAAGTAATCAATTACATCAAAAATTTAAATATGAAATTGACAAAAAAAAATTTCAGGAAAAATTTAATTTAGAATTAAATTCTGAAAATGAAAAGGTAGAATTTATAGCAATGCCTGAATTAAATAAAAATCAATTAGAATTATATTTAAGCACTTTTGAAGATGAAGTAGATAATTTAGATAAATATTCTGAATACTTAACTATTGTAACTTATAATCTTGTACCAACAAAATATTTCAAAGTTACACAAAAATTAACTGATCTTTTAGAAAATCAAAGCACTTATTGGGAAGATAAATATAATTGTAATTTTACATTAACAGATAAATTTATTAATCGTAAATTTAATTTTGATATTATAAAACAAAAAATAAATACGAATGATACTACTATTGATAATAATATAATTAGTACATTAAAAAATATTAAAGATGATGAAATAGATTATATCAGAGAATTATATTTTGATAAAACAAATTATGTAGAGTTTTCTAAAGCAAATAATAATAATTATTTTATAGGAACAAATACTAAACACACAAATGAAGAAATAGTAGAAATTTATAAAAAAATTCCAACTACTTATTTAAAATATTCCTTTATTTGTAATATGATCTGTTCAAAATCACATTGTCATCTTATTTTAAATAACAAAGAATTACTAACATTATCTGAAGATATATTTAATACTTATAGTGGTATTTTTAAATATATTATTGGTTATGCATGGTTAAATTTTAGATTAGAAGAAAGTATTAAAAAAACAAATACCAGTGATGATGATCGTTTTATTTTTGATATTGATACAGCAAACAAATTACCAATATTCCCCTTTTCTGCAGATGATTTAAATCAAAACCCATATTCTTGTTTATTAATTGATTATAAATATGCAGATGTTAAGTATAATTGCTTATCTATGCCTATGATCAAAAATAATTATAAAAAATATTATGGTGTTTGCGATTCAAAGACATTTAAAAAAAGACTTAATATTTTTGTTAATGGTTCAAATAATGGAAAAATTTTAGATAAAATTGATTGGAATAAATTTGCTATTTCAGGTAGTGCATTAACAGCATGTGGTATGAAATATAATCCATTAATGGATTTATTTAAAAATAAAAATAATCAAGAAATATCTGATATAGAATTATCTAACTATTTCTATCACTATTATTCTAATTCAGATATTGATCTAATTTCTAATGAAAAATCAATTTATGAATTTATGGAAACCGTAAATAAATTAATCGAGGATATGACATTAGAATATAATTCTCCTATTAAATGTGATAAAGTTCATACAGCAAGTATTATATTTGATGATAATTTTCTCTTATATGAATTTGAAAATATTCAAAAGGTATTAAAATCAGAAGATATTAAAGATATTAACGATGTTAAAAAATTTTTTGATAATGATTTATTAAAAGGATATTTTTACACAAAATATTATATTCCATGGAAAGAACAACAAAATATTGACTTTGCTCATAAAAAAGGACAAATTACATTCGATAGTTATCTAAATAAAATTCCACAAAATGAATTTAGATTATATTCACTAAATTATGAGTTAAATGAAACAAATATTGATAAACAAGATTATGAAAAATATTATTATGGAAAGGATATTGGTATAGATAATAATAATCTTGTTTGCAAATTAGCTGAAAATATAAGATTTAAACTTTCTTCACCAAATATGTGTAGACAATTTGAAGTATTTAAATCTAGAAATAAAAATTTCTTTTCTATTATTTCAAAATTTCATATGGGGTTTGTAAGAGCTTATTGGAATGGTACTACTGTAAAATGTTTACCAAGTTATATTAGTTCAATGATGTTACAATTAACAACTGATTATAATTATTTCGCTTCTATTAGAGATCCAATAGAAATTATTAATAAATATAGATCTAGAGGTTTTGGTATTATATTAAATGATGTAGAAAAAATTCACATGGTGTATTATAATAGTTTAAAACCAAAAAATGAAGAAAATAAATGGAATAATATGTATAATGTAAATATTAAAAATAAACAATCTGTTTTAAATATTTTTGGATCAAAAGATATTAACAATAATATTTTTAAACCATCTAAATATTTTATGGGTAGCGATGATGAGTGTTTTCACATTGTAAATCATGAATATGTAAATAATTTTAATCAAGGTTTTGATCATTTATATTCAAAATCAAATGAATTTATGGCTAAACTTAAATCTATTAATGATAAAGGATATATAATACCTTTACAAAAAGAATATATTAAATTATTTTGGAATACCATAAATAATCAATCATCTGATTTAATTACAAATAAAAATAGAGAAATTATTTCAGCCTAATATATCAATAATGTTATTATTGTATATTAAATATGTATTAGAAAAATTATCATTTATTTTTATAATTAAATTTTAATTAAATAATTTTTTTAATGTATTATTTATTTTATCCATAAAACTATTTTCATGATCCAAGTCTATTATTGGATTTGTTACTTGTTTTAATATATAAAATTCATCTGAAAGATATTTATTTTCTATATATTCATATGG
>Ga0194129_10004185_pt1 | contig 19420 bp, 22 predicted proteins | sample TA2KigCa35mmetaG_FD_150862 | JGI IMG/M metagenome (GOLD analysis project Ga0194129, IMG submission 150862) | Freshwater microbial communities from Lake Tanganyika, Tanzania - TA2015038 Kigoma Deep Cast 35m | ecosystem: Environmental > Aquatic > Freshwater > Lake | place: Tanzania: Lake...
GCCCATTGGGGCCAACTACCTGTGCAAAGGCACCTTTGACGCCACGGAGGTGCGTGCGCTCTTCTTCAACAACCCTCCCAGCGAAGTGATTCTGCTCACGGGCACGGAAGGGGCTTCACGACTGCTGCAACAGCGCTCAGGCAGTGGCGCCCGCTATGCCGACGGCGACGAGGTGTTCTGGATCAAGGGAGACCGGGCCAGCTGGCAACGGGGCAAGGCACGGGCGCTGGACTGCGAAGTGCGGCCGACCCCCGCGCGTTGAAGCGGGGCCAGGCCAGAACAATGGCGTCTGCTCAAGGGAATCAGCTCAGGGGGTCAGTTCAGACTCCCCGGGGCCCACTCGGTGATCAGCCGCTCGAGCTTCACCAGCTGATAGCGGGTGTGCTCACTGGGGTGGTGCTCATAACGCAGGCGCGACTCCCGCAGCTGAGCCTCGAGAGCATTCAGAACAGGATGGTTGTCATTCACAAGCGCACTGCGCTGGGATGCCTCAAATCTTAAGCGAAAGCGAAGAAGGCCGCGCTGGTCCTGTCTGGGATTGGTAACGGTTGCGACCGGAACCGGGCAAACTCGCATCAATCGTCACCATGGCCATGGTCCGTCGAGCCTCCCGCCCAGCAGCCCGCCAAGGCGCCGGCAACGGTGAACCCTCACCCGTGGTGATCAAGCTGCAGATCGCCGGGGCCGTGTTCGTGCCGATGCTGCTGCTGGGCCTGTGGCTGCGCAGCCAGGGCTTCTGGTGAGGTGATGCACCGCATGGATCACCACCCCCCAGATCAACAGGTGGGGGTCCCCGCCATCAAGGGGCAACGGCACGACCTGCGGGTCATCAGCCACCAGCCGCCAACGGGGTGAGCAACCCTCAAGCCGGCGCAGCAGCAGCTGACCGCCATGCACCACCACCACCGTGGAACCGCGGCGGGGCGCCACGCTGCGATCAACCACCAGCAGATCGCCATCGGCGATGCCCGAGGCGGCCATGGCGTCCCCTTGCACGCGCAGGAAAAAGGTGGAACTGGGATGGGGCACCAGCTCCACATTGAGATCGATCGTGGCCTCCACATAGTCGGCCGCGGGACTGGGGAAGCCCGCCGCCACCGTCTCCAGCGCCAGGGGCAGCAGCACCGGCGCCGCCGACACCGCAGGGGGCCCCAGCAGCTCCAGATCCGAACATGCAGCCGCTGCTGGAACAGGCGTCTCCAGAACAGCCCTCGCTGGAACAGCCATCACAGGAGCAGTCAATCCAGGCAAATAGTACACCTGTTCGCCCTGGCGAATGCCCGCTCCGGCTCAGCCATGGCGCGGCTCCTGACCCGGCACCACCAACGGCCGGCGGTGGGGCAGGCTGCCGAAGTGCTCGCGGGCCAGGGCCAGCAGCTGGGCCTCGGTGAGCGCCGAGGTGTCGACGGTCTCGCTGGCCTCCAGGCGCTGCAGCAAGGCGGGGTGTCGGGTCTTGAGATGGCGCAGCAGCAGCGTGCGCAGGTCGCTCTGGCCATGGCCATGGCCGAGCAGCAGCACCGCATCCGCCCCCTGCAGAGCGTGGGCAATCTGCTCGAGGTAGGTGTGGTCAAGGGGAGCCCGCTGGCCGGCGATGTCGCGGTCATGGCGATGGCTGAGGTTCTCGCCGCTGCCCCAGAGACCATGGGGGTGCAGCACAGCCCGGTCCACGCTCTCGCCGTCGAAGCGAAACAGGCGGGTCTGGTGGTGATCGAGCACCAGCACCAGCCGCAGCGCCTGATCGCCGCGCGGAGCATCGCGCAGCGGTTGCGGATGGTCGGGGGTGATCCCGGCCTCAGCAAGCAGATGGCGCAGGCGCTGAATCGCCTCGGGGGCAAGATCCCCCTGCTGCAATCCGCCGCCACCGGCATGGATCCAGGTGAGCGGTCCTTCGGGGAAACGGACCTCCAGCCGGCTCCCCTGCCGCTGCAAGCTGGCGCCAAGGGCGAGCAGCAGCGCTTCGAGTTCGGCCAGACGCAGGCCATGGGGCAGCGGATGGCTCCACAGCAGCGCCAGGGTGCGCTGGTGTTGACGACTGAGTTCAGGCATCGCCCGGCGGAACAGCACGACTGCCGGGATGCTGACGAGGAAACCCGGCCCTGGCGCCATCGCGGAGCCAGTCCGCCCAAGCACAGAACAGGCATCGATACCTATGGTCAGTGGCTCGAGCGCTGTGGAGACTGAAAGCAAGAACCCGGAGGTCCAGCAATGGAAGACACTCCACCCCGTCAGGCGTCAGGAGTGCGCTGACCGCAGGCCCCTGCTCCAACAGTCTGGTCCTGATCTGCGGCTCCCCGGCCCCATGGGCCACCCGATGCATCGCCGCAGGTGCCCCCGGGTTTGCGGGAACCGATCCTTGGACACCATGGCCCCAGGTGCCGCCCTGAGCAGCTCCGACCCATCAATCAAAGGCTCAGCAACAACACTGAGCGAGAACGAAGCACTTTTCGACGCACCATTGCGCGGTGAACACCTGTCTGCGGCCAAGCCGCGGCATGCCCCCCGCTGAGGCCCGTTTGGCCATCGCGTCAGATCGCTGGTTTGCTTCAGCCTTTTCGAACTTGTCGAGGTTCAAAACCCTCGAAACCCATCGTTCTCCATCCGGAGGTTCTGATCCAGTTCTGATCTAGTTCTGATTCACATCTGAATTCACATCTGAATTCGCCTTCGAATTCACACGTTCGAATTCACGTCTCATTCACCAACCGGGTCCGGGGCCACAGGCGCCGGACCTTTTGTTGTGCTGGCAGCGTGGGGTGCCGGCGCGCCGGCGTGCAGGCATGCAGCCTCATGCAGAAGGTTCTGCGTCACCGCAACCGCGCTGCAGCAGGTCACGGCGCAGCGCCTGCAGCGCGTCGGAGGACGGTGATTGCGGGGCGTAGAGCAGGGTCCAGGCGAGCGGCACATCCCCACTGGTCAGGGCCGTGTGCACCGCCGCCAGCCAGGCGTCACCGCTGCGGCCGAGGGTGCTGATCAGGGTCGCCGTCGCCTTGAGGCGGGCCCCATCACCGGCACGCAGGCGCACATGGGCATAGGCGTCATCGGCCGCACCCACGGGTTGCAGGCGCAGCACCACCTCCTGATCGGGCTTCAACGGTGGCAGCGGCCAGGGGAGGGGACGCTCCAGCGCCCCCGAGGCAGGTGCTTGGCTGCTCCACAGCAGGTGGCCCTCGGCGCTCTCGATGCGCACCTGCCGCAATGGTTCAACGACCAGCAGCACGGGCGTGGCCGTGGGCAATTCACCCACGGCTTCGCCCTCATCGACCGCCTCGACCCGCGGCACCAGCACGCAGACCTCGACCGGCTCAGCCTGCCGCACCCGGGCCGGCGCCGGCAACGGCGTCAGGCCGAGCAGAAGCAGCGGCAGCAGCCAGCGCCTCAGCATCAGCAGCACGGCACATCAGCGGCCGTGTTCACCGCAGCGGTTTGGAAGGGCAGCCCACCCCCGCAGCCGGCAAACAGGCCGAAATGACGCGCCGCATCGCCCTCAAAGGCGAAATGGGGGGCCAAGCGGGACTGGCTCAGCATCCGGTAGGTGTTGCCACAGACCGGCACACAGCGACCAGTCTCAAAGTGATGGTGATCATCCAGATCAAAACCATGGGGCTGACCGGGCACCGTGCCGAGATACCGCACCGCCTGGCCATGGTCTTCGCAGGCATCCTCCAGTTCAGGGATCTGGAACAGGCGGTAGGTCGCTGAAAAGAACCGCGTGGCACCGGTGCGTGCGGCCAGCTCGGGGTCGCTGATGGCCAGGGGCCGACTGCTCACCAGGCGCGGATCGGCAAAACCGCTCTGCCTGGCCATGCGCAGGAAATCGTTCCAATAGAGGGCGCCGCTGAGGCACTCGCCATAGAGCACCGGGTCGTCGCGCAGCGAGGCATCGATGCGGCGATCGGCGTAGACATCAGCGAAATGAAACTCGCCGCCGGGTTTGAGCAGGCGCCGCACCCCCTCCAGCACAGCCCCCTTGTCGGTGGCCAGGTTGACCACGCAGTTGGAGACCACCACATCAAAGCTGGCGGGTTCGAGATCGAGCTGGTCAAGCTGCTCGATCAGCCCCTCAAGAAACTGCACGTTGGCGTAGCCGAACTGCTCGGCATGCCAACCCTGATGGCCCCGGGCCACGGCCAGTTGCTCAGGGGTCATGTCGACCCCCACCACGGCACCGCTCGCTCCCACCAACTGGGCCAGCAGGTAGACATCGCGGCCACTGCCGCAGCCCAGATCGAGCACCCGCGCCCCGTCGAGCAGGGCCGGCGCCACCAGCCCGCAGCCGTAATAGCGGGCACTCACCTCCGGGTGAATGCGGGCCAGCAGGGGTTTCAGGGCCGCGGGCACGCTGCTGGCATCGCAGCAGGCCGTGGTGCGCAGGTCGGCGCTGCTGCTCAAGGTGGTGCCGTAGTAGTGCCTGACGCCCTGCTGCAGGGCCTCGGCGCTGGCTGCGCTCATGGGAGGGGCTGATCTGTTCCCAGGATGCCGGCTCAGCGGGCCGCTGGCGCGGCGCGTGCCTGGCGCCCAGCCATCAACGCAGGGATCCGCCGCAGCTCGATCCGCTGCCGGCGGTGCAGCCGAAGCAATGGGCAGCCACCGCAATCGGCGCCGCGGCCAGATCCTGCTGCTGCAGATCCTGCAGCTGCAGCGGCCGCCATGGCTGACCGGGTTCCCCCGCAGCCGCGGCCGGGATGCCCAGCATCTGGTTGAAATCGCAGTCGAACAGACGCCCCTGCCAGTCGACGCTGATCAGGGTGCGGCACATCACCTGGGCCAGGTTGGCGGGGTTGTGGCTGCGCTCAAGCAACCGCTGGTAGGCCTCCAGCTCACCGCTGCGCTCGAGTTGCTGAGCGAAGCGGGCAATCGGCATGTTGGCCAGGGCCAGCAACCGGTTGAAGACGATGCCGTAGGCATCGCCCAGATGGCGGCGGTAATCAGCCTCCAGCTGCGTCTGGGACGGCGGCAGGCTCGGCCCCTGGGGATTGAACACCAGATCCAGCTCCAGAGCCGAACCCGCATGGCCGTACCCCAGCGCATTGAGCTGACGCAGGCCGGCGATGCTGCGCGCGAACACACCCTCACCCCGCTGGCGATCGACATTGTCGGCGCTGTAGCAGGGCAGCGACGCCACCACCCTCACGCCCTGTTCGGCCAGAAAGACCGCAAGACCCTCCTGATCCGGCTCGCTCAGGATCGTGAGATTGCAGCGGTCGATCACCGCCACGCCCAGCTGCCGGGCCCGCCGCACCAGCCCACGGAAGCCCGGGTGCAGCTCCGGGGCTCCACCGGTGAGATCGAGGGTGGTGATCTGCCGCTCCACCAGCACCCTGGGGATCAGTTCCAGGGTGGGCCCATCCATCTGTTCGGTGCGCGTGGGGCCGGCATTGACGTGGCAATGGCTGCAAGCCTGGTTGCAGCGGTAGCCCAGGTTCACCTGCAGGGTGGTCAGGGCAGCGCGCTGAAGCGGCGGGAACTCGGTTGAGACCACAGACAACCCAGGTTTGGTCGCAGGATGGAATCATCCATCCTGCTGCGTTCGGGTCGATGGCTGATGTTCTGGTGCTCGCCGCCAGCAATGGCGAAAACCTGAAGCTGGCGGAGCGCTTTGCGGCGGCCGCCCGCGCCGACGGCCTGCACGCGGCGGTCATCGATCTCACCGCCCTCGAGCTACCCCTGTTCACCCCCCGGGCTCTGGCGAGCGGCACCCCGGCTGCGCTAGAGGCCCTCGAGCAGCAGCTGAACGCGGCGCCTCGATGGGTGATCTGCGCCCCCGAATACAACGGCTCGATCCCACCGGTGCTCACCAGCGCGATCGCCTGGCTGTCGGTGCAGGGCGACGATTTCCGCGCCCTGTTCAACGGCCGAGCGATCGCCATGGCCACCCACTCCGGTGGCGGTGGCCACACGCTGCTGGCGGCCTTGCGCCTGCAGCTGGCCCACCTGGGTGCCCATGTGGTGGGCCGGCAGCTGGTGAGCACCAGCGCCAACCCGGCCAAGGACGCATCGATCGTCGATCTGCTGCAGCGCCTGCAGCACCTCGCCGCCCCTCAGAGCTGACCCTGATCACCGATGCCGCCAGCCACCATGACCACCAGCAGTGGCACCCAGCGGGTGCTTCGCCGAGCGAGCGAGCGCTTCCACAGCCAGCTCGAGTGGCTCGACAGCTGGCACACGTTCTCGTTTGCCGGCCACCACGACCCGGACTGGATGGGGTTTGGCCCATTGCGGGTGATCAACGACGACACCATCGCCGCCGGCCACGGTTTCGGCATGCACCCCCACCGCGACATGGAGATCGTCACGGTGATGGTTGAAGGGCAGCTCAGCCACCGCGACTCGATGGGCCATGCCGAGGTGCTGCGCGCCGGCGAGGTGCAGCGCATGAGCGCCTGCAGCGGCATCGTGCACAGCGAGATCAACGACGGCGATCAGCCCTGCCGGCTGCTGCAGATCTGGATCGAACCCAGCCACGCCGGCATCACACCGGCCTATGAACAGAAGCCGTTCGGCCTCGGCGACGACTGGACGCCGCTACTGGATCCCCAACGGCGGGCCGGGGCAATGGCGATTCACCGCCCCTTGCGTCTGTGGCGCGCCAGGCCGGCCGCAAGCGCCAGCCTGGTGCTGCCGCTGCAGCCCGGGAGCCTGGGCTGGCTGCAACTGATCAGCGGTGAGGGCCGCTGGTCTCCAGCTCACCCCGATGCCCCCAAGGATCCCCCGCATGCCCCGCCCGTGGCCCTGGGCCAGGGGGATGGGCTGGGCTGGCAAGCCGCGACGGAGGCTTGGACAGTGGCTGCGACATGGACCACCGGGGCGAGGGGGGCCGACCTGCTGCTGTTTGAACTTCGCTGAGCTGAGCTGAGCCCACCCAGGCTCACAATGGTGGTTCGCCCAGCCACGCAGCCATGCTGAATCCGCCGCGCGGCTACCTGACCCTGGCCTGGCTGGGGCTGGTGGCCAATGTTCTGGTGCTGCCGCTGGCGGTTGCCGCTATCCTGGCCGATCGCAGCTGGTTGGCCACCAACATCGCCGTTGGCGCCGGGGGGGTGCTGCCCACCGCCGTGGTGGGCATCGTCGCCAGCATCGCCCTGCTGCGTTGGCGCCGCTGGGGGCAGATCCTGGCAATCGTGGCTTTGGCGATGGCCCTGGCCGTGGGGCTTCCATACGGCATCGTGCGGTTGGTGCTGGTGGAGCAGAACCGTGCGCTCATGGCTGTGCTGGCGCCGCTGCACTGGGCCAGCTGCACTGCAGCGCTGGTGTTCTGGTGCCGGCCCGCGATTCGCCGTTACCTCACGTAACCAAGTGGCGCCATCACCCAAAGATGTTGTGAAGACGACAGACCGAGGCTCAGGCTCTGCAGATGATGGAGTCACTGGACGTTTATAAACAGGGTTGCGGCGATGACGAGTGGGCTGATGAATGGGGCTGCCATGGCGGGCGCGCTGTGGGGCGGTGGTGTTGCGTCCCGCAGCAGCAACCCTGCCCGCCACTACAGGTTGGTGGACCAGCAGGGCTGCCCCCATCCGGTGCTCGATGACCTCTACGACTCCCTGGATGCCGCCTGGGAGGAAGCGCGCCGCTGGTGGTGCGAGCAGATGGGCAGCGACCGCGAGCCCGTTGGCATTGGCATCGAGGTCAGCACCGGTTGTGGCAGCTGGCGCACCCTGCGTCATCCCGGCAGCTGAGGTCAGGGCGAAGCCCTGATCAGGGGCGCGCCGCCGTCAGCGCTGGCGGTGGCTGCAGCGGCGGAAGGTGGGGCGTGGGGTCGAGGGCCAGTGGCAGCTCTGCCTGACGCCGCAGTTCAAAGTGCAGGTGGGGCCCGGTGGCGGTGCCGGTCATGCCCACCCGGCCCAGGGGCTCTCCCTCGTTGAGGCTGCTGCCCACGGTCACCTCGATCTGCTGCAGATGGGCATACAGGGTATGAAGGCCTCGGCCGTGGTCCAGGATCACGGTGAGGCCGTAGCCGCTGAGGGATTCGGCCAGCACCACCGTTCCGCTCAGCGCCGCCAGTACCGGTGTGCCGCTGGGGGCGGCGAAATCGACGCCGGTGTGCATGCGCCAGGCGCCACGGCTTTCGGAATAGCGCCAGCCCCAGGGATCAATCTGCAGGGCCAGGACCGCCAGGGGGTAGGCCAATGGCGGCACCGCAGGCTCCCCACCCATCTCGGGGGCACCAAGGCTGCTGCTGAGCCACCGTTCGGGCGGCAGCAGGGGGGCCACGGGCACCTGTGGCGGCACCTCCGCCGGCATGGAGACCGGCAGCGTGGCTCCAACTTCAGCGGCACGCATCGGGATGGCGGCGAGCATCATCAGGCCCAACGCGCCACTGCGCAGCAGCGGCCACCAACGGCAGGGCTTCAAGACGTGGTTCAGAACCGATCGGGCATGTAGATCCGCAGGGTGCCGTATCCAAGCGGCGTTGGCGAGGGGTCTGGGCCAGCCGGGAAGGCCGTCACCTGAAACATGTAGGTGTCGGCCATCGCCGGATTGTTCCAGGGCTTGAGCACCACGGTGACGGTGCTGCCAGGGGGCACCGGCTGCGGAAAGGTGATGGCAAACGTGCGGCTGGCCTGCTCAAAGCTGGCGCGCACCGGCACGGCCGCCCCCAGCTGCCGCGGCCGCCCCAGGAAGGCGCGGGTGGCCTCCACGTTGAAGGGGAACTGGCGGTCGACACCGCGGGTCTGGGCAATGCGAAGCGCGGCCAGAGGGGCCCCGGCTGCGGGGTCGAGCTGCACGGTGAAGTAGTACTCGGCCCAGGGCTCCCAGACCGTGGTGTAGTAACTGATCAGATCAACCGACCAGGGCGGCTTGCTGAAGTAGGTCTTGCCGCGCAGTTCGAGACCCTCGGCCGCCCCATCGCCCAGCGTGCCCAGGGCCAGCAGCAGGGGAGCGGCCAGGCGAACGGGGTCTGGCCAGCGGCGGCAGGCCTTGAGCCCGGCAATCGCGGCGGCGGCAGCCATGGCGCCCATCCTCAACTGTGCCGACCCTAAGCAGGGTGCACGAATGGGGCTGGATCCTGATCGCGGCGGTGCTGCAGCGGCAGCGGCGGCCCTGGCGCCCCAGTGTCGACCGGGTCCAGGCTGGCAGTGGCTTCTAGCGCGGCCCGCAGCACACGGGCGGCATGCAGACCCATGTCGCGCGGCACGCTGATGCGATCGCGCAGGTAGCGAAGTCCTGGGGCGGTGTGCGGTGGCGGCGCAGCAGCCTCCGACGGCGCAGCGTCCAAAGGGGCACGCAAACGCGTGAGTGCCAACCGCAGGGCTGCATCGAGGGCGGCGGGGTCGCCCGCGGTGCCAGCCGCCAGGCGCGCCACCAGGGTGGCCCCATGGCGCACCACCCGTCCCACCGCCTCGCGCGCGGGGTCGATTGCGGCGGGCGCTGAGGTCTCGGGATCCGGCTGCTGCAGCGGCCAGTGGCCCGCATCGATCTGGGCAGCCCAGCGCTGCTGTTCAGGACTGCCACTGGCGTAGCAGCCCCCCATCTGCGGCGGCAGGTCGTGGGCGTGGGTGTGAAAGTCGCTCTGGGTGCCCAGGTAGCTGGAACGCCGCTCCAACGCCTGGAACCAGCGGTCGATGCCAGGGTGCTGCTGCCGCAGCGCAAAACCCTTGTAGTAGGCCAGGCTGGCGTTCATGCGCTCGAGGTAGGGCACGAACACCAGATCGGCCGTGGCCGGTTCCTCGCCCAGCAGAAACGCCCCGGGGGCAGCCGCCAGAGCCTCCTCCATGGCCGAGGCGAAACGCTGGAACTGCTGCTGAGCGCGCTGCTCTTCGCTGGAGGAGAGCCCCGGAGTGCACAACCACAGGCACCAGGCGCGAAACAGCAAGCGCTCGAGCTGGCGCAGCTGCAGCACCGTGGGGTCCTCGAAACCCAGCGGGCCCAGGGGCCCGTAGGCCTGTTCCAGGGCGGCCAAGATCCGATCGCTTTCAGTGATCAGCCGGCCGTCGAGATCCAGGGCCGGCAGCATTCCCGAGGGCACCAGGCGGGAGTACCAGGCTTCTTTCTGCCCGTAGCAGAACATCGTGACCTTGCGGATCCGGTACGGAATCCGCCGCTCCTCGAGCCACAGCCAGATCTTCTGGCAGTAGGGGCACCAGGCGTGATGATCGCGATAGAGCGTTACCCGCACATCGGATTCACGGGCGCCGAACAAGCGCAGCGTGGCCTGGGCACTGGTGGGCCCGTCACGCCGCAGAAGCTCCAGCGCCTCGCCCTCGGCGGCAGCCGCCCACTGGCGCAGCTGCTGCCAGCTGAGGGCGCCGTCGGGATGGTCGGACTGCATGACTGTTGGGACGATCCAGGCTGCCGGGAGCTGCAGTCTGGCGGCTCGCGTTCCGCTGCAGCACTCCTTGGATTCGGCCGATACTCCCTTGAACAGCAATGTTCGACGCCTTCACCAAGGTCGTTGCCCAGGCTGACGCCCGCGGCGAATTCATCAATGCCGGCCAGATCGATGCTCTGGCTGCCATGGTTGCTGACAGCAACAAGCGCATGGATTCCGTCAACCGGATCACCTCCAACGCGTCCGCCATCGTCACCAACGCCGCTCGCGAACTGTTCGCCCAGCAGCCCGCTCTGATCGCCCCCGGCGGCAACGCTTACACCCACCGCCGCATGGCTGCCTGCCTGCGCGACATGGAGATCGTTCTCCGCTACATCACCTACGCCACCTTCACCGGTGATGCTTCGGTGCTGGAAGACCGTTGCCTCAACGGCCTGCGTGAGACCTACCTCGCCCTCGGCGTGCCCGGCGCTTCGGTGGCAGAAGGCATCCGCAAGATGAAGGACGCCGCCATTGCCATCGCCAACGATCGCAACGGCATCACCCCCGGTGACTGCTCCGCTCTGATGAGCGAAATCGGCACCTACTTCGATCGCGCTGCCGCTGCTGTCGCCTGATTCAGGCCGCCTGAGCCTGATCGAGCCCCGGGCTGATGGTCAGCCCGGGGCTTTTTGATGACACGGCTTTGCTGCATTGGCTCAGCGCTCGTTCGATCAGCCGGCGATGGGCCTGGGCGCCTGAAATCAGCTCACCTGGAGCCCGGCCGCCACGGCATCGGCACACAGGGAAACACGACTGGCGGCGCTGAGACGCACGCTCCCCGAACAGAGCCGCTCCCAGGCCTGCGGTTCGAAATGGGTCTGCAACCAGAGCAGCCCCAGAATCGATTGGGGCTCAAGCCGATAGGACGCACCCAGTTCGACCAGCGCCAGGTCCATCGCAGCCACAAAAAAGCTCTACCCATTGCACTGGGTAGAGCTCACGGTGATTGTCGCGATTGGCACCGTTCAGGAGATCGATCGTGTCAACCGCTGCAGCATTCAGCCGTTGTTGACCTGGGCCGCAGCCTCGGCAGCCTGGTGGTGGTAGTGGTGGCCGCGGTACTGAAGCTCCACATCGGTGTCGACGGGGGCTGCTTCGTGGTTCAGCGGGGCGTCAAAGTGCTGCCCCCGGTAGGTGTGCTCCATAGGAGCGGTGGGGGGGTGCTCGTGGGTGGCGTTGTCGTAGGCAACACCGCGGTACTGAAGTTTGGTCATGGGATTCGGGCCTCGAAGGGTCGGTTGGTCAAGTCCGCTTCGTGGAAAGGAGCGTTGCTTCGCCTTGCGGGGGGCTACTTCCGGTGAACCAGGGCCCGGGGGCGGATCACCCAACGTTTTGTCCTTCGATACAAAGGTAGCCAAAAGAAAATGTTCACAGTGAACAAATCAGGGCCTTTGTTACATAAAGGCCGCTCAAGTGTGTATCCCGATGCACAATCAGCCCTGGAAAAACCGGCTCCAGGCCAATGTCGCTGGACGTCGAGTTTGCTTTTTTGTATCAGGCGCAACCGAACTGACGCGCGCATTCACGAATGATCAGCCTTGTCCGACGGAATCCTCCGTCGCCCCAACACCCCATCAACATGACCGTTGCCTCGCCTCAGCCGCGGCAGCGCCAGCCACGGAGCCTGCAGCAAGCAAGCCTGCTTGAAGCTCCGGCACTGCTGCTGCGCAAAGTCCGCGGGCTCACCTCCGCCCGCTCCCTCACCTGGCTGGCCTGCGTGCCCATTGCCCTGGTGGGCCTTGGACTCTTCAACCTTTCGGCCCATGCTGCCGAGCTCCCCGAGCTCAATGCAGCTTTCCTGGCCAACAACATGTTCCTGTTCGTGTGCGCCGTCCTGGTGATCTTCATGAACGCCGGCTTCGCCATGGTGGAAGCGGGCATGTGCCGCCAGAAAAACGCCGTCAACATCCTGGCCAAGAACCTGCTGGTGTTCGCCCTGGCGGTGACTGCCTACTGGTTCATCGGCTACAAGATCATGTACAACGCCAGCTGGGTGATTCCCGGTTGGTTCAAGTTTGGTGGACTGTTCTTTGATCCCACCGTCACCCCGGAGATGGTGACCGACGCCAAGCTTGTCCCGAGCGTTGATTTTCTGTTCCAGGCCGCGTTCGCCGGCACCGCCGCGACGATCGTTTCGGGTCTGGTGGCCGAGCGCATCAAGTTCGGCGAGTTTGTGGTCTTCTCGCTGATTCTGGTCGGCGTTCTCTATCCGATCTCCGGCTCTTGGCAATGGAACGTTGGTGAAGGTTGGCTCAACAAGCTGGGTTTCATCGATTTCGCCGGCTCCACCGTGGTGCACTCCTTCGGCGCCTGGACCGGACTGATCGGTGCCATGCTGCTGGGTCCCCGCATCGGCAAATTTGTCGATGGCAAGGCCCAGGCCATCCCAGGCCACAACCTGTCGATTGCCACCTTGGGTTGCCTGATCCTGTGGATCGGCTGGTACGGCTTCAACCCCGGCTCCTGGCTGTCGATGGCGCCGGAAGTGCCCTACATCGCCGTGACCACGACCCTGGGCGCTGCAGGCGGCGGCATCGCGGCCACCCTGTTTAGCCAGTTCACCGGTGGCAAACCGGACCTGACCATGACCATCAACGGCATCCTGGCCGGTCTGGTGGGCGTGACCGCCGGTTGCGACGGATTCTCCATGGCCGGTTCCTGGGTGGTGGGCTTCATCGCCGGCATCCTGGTGGTCTATTCCGTGGCCTTCATTGATGGCCTGAAAATCGACGATCCGGTCGGCGCCTTTTCGGTGCACGGCACCTGCGGGATCTGGGGCACCCTGGCCGTGGGCCTGTTCAACATGGACAAGGGCCTGCTCACCGGCCATGGCTTTGCCCAGCTCGGCTATCAGATCGTCGGCGTCGTGGCTTTCGCGGTCTTTGCGATCGTGACCAGCTGGATTGCCTGGTCGATCATCGGTGCCATGTTCGGCGGTATTCGGGTCACCGAAACTGAAGAGAAGGAAGGCCTCGACATCGGCGAGCACGGCATGGAGGCCTACCCCGATTTCGCTTCCGCGAAATAGGGTTCAGTCCTTCCACGCGTTTGCCACGCTGACCTTGAGCACCCACCGGAAGGTGGGTGCTTTTTGACAGGCTTCACAGTGCGACCCCGCAGCAAAGCCAACGCTGCAAACACTCGTAGCTGTTGTTACGAGCGATGGCGACTTTGGTCGTGATTGTGACAACGCCATCCATTGTTTTGTGCTGTGGCCCACGTCAAGGCGGTGCTGATCTCCTACGGTTTTGTGGGCTTTGGCAGCGCCATCATCCTCTGGATCGTGGGCGCCACCTGCGGCCTGCGGGTGAGCCCCGGACTGGAACAGCGTGGCCTCGACGTCGTCGCCCACGGTGAAGAGGCATATGACCCCATGCCCTACTGAACTCCACACCATGAAACTCATCACCGCCGTCGTTCGACCCACCACCGTCGACGCCATCAAGGACGCCTTGGTCGCCATTGAGGTGGTCGGCATGACCGTGCGCGATGTGCGCGGTTTCGGCCGCCAAAAAGGGCAGGTCGAGCGCTACCGGGGCACGACGTTCACCGTCGACTTCATACCCAAGGCCAGCATCACCGTGGTCGTCAATGACGACAAACTCGAGGCGGCGATCGGTGCCATCTCAGGCACCGCCCACACCGGCGAGATCGGTGACGGCAAGATCTTCATCACCCCGGTCGAAGAGGTGGTGCGGATCCGCACCGGTGAACGGGGCAGCGCCGCCCTCTGAGCACCGCCTTGCGGTCATCGACCCCAGCAGCCCCCTGTCTACAGGGGGCTTTTTCATCTGGCGGTATGGGCTCTGCGCGGCTACTAGGTGCCTACGCTGGAAGCGTTTGTGCGTCAAGGCCAGGTGTTCCAGGTGCTGCCAGACCAGCGGCTGCCGTGGACGTCTCTGGCCAGCGGGCTGGGCCTGCTGCTGGCCCCTCTGCTGGGGGCGGGGTTGGCCTGGGGCAACAGCAGCGGGTCAGCGCCGGGGGCCGAGACCCCTGGGCTGCCTCCGATGCCGGCGCCGGTGGTGCCCCAGCTGCCGCCTGCTGCCAGCGAGCGCAGCCTGCAGCCCCCGCTGCGGCCCGATGCCCGCAGCCTGCGCCACAAGCAACCCCGCAGTTTTAATGCCTCGCTCGATGAGCTCGTGCGCCAGGGCGTGGTCACCCCACAGGAGCGCCTCCGCTTTCGCAGTGGATCAGTGGCCACACCCTTTGACGTGCCAGCCCACCAGCAGGCCTGCCGCAGCGGTGCGCTCTCGGCCCAGGAGTGCCGCACCGGTGTGGTGCTGCGCTGGCGCGGCCGTTTTGGCGGCGACGGCGGCTTGCTCGGCGACGGCACCAGGCGGCTGGGCGCCGATGGGCGTCCCTTGCCGCCGCTCACGGTGCCGGTGTCGGCGCTGCTGGCCGGAGCGGGGGGCAATTTCAGGCTCAGCGATGTGTTTGGCATCACGCCCCGGCCCGCGCCGATCCTCGGCAACGGCAACCGGCGGCTGCTGTTTCCGCTGATCGGCTCGGCCGCCACCAGCAGCAGCTTCGGCTGGCGCCTGCATCCGATCCTCGGCAGCTGGTTGCTGCATGCGGGCAAGGATCTGGCCGCCCCGGAGGGCACGCCGGTGGTGGCCGCCCTGGGCGGCCGGGTGGTGAGCAGCGGCCTGGCCGGCGGCTACGGCCTGGCGATCGAAATCGAGCATGAGCGTCCGCGACGGCGCACCCTGTATGGCCACCTCAGCGAGCTCTATGTGAAAGCCGGCGAGCCGGTGCGCCAAGGCGAGGTGATCGGCCGGGTGGGCAGCACGGGGCTCAGCACCGGGCCGCACCTGCACTTTGAACTGCGGCTGCCGGGCAGCGGCGGCTGGGTGGCGGTCGACCCAGGCGACCTCGACCCGGGCAGCGGCGCCCGCGGCAGTGATGCCGTTGCCCTGCTGATGGGCGAGCTGGTCAAAGCGCTGCAGCGCCCGACCCCAGCACGCGGCTGAAGCCGGCCAAGCTGGCGCCTGCTCAGGCAGCGATGCGCCCGTCGCGAAAATGGATCACCTGCTCGGCCCGGGCGGCAACCTCGTCTTCGTGGGTCACCATCACCACGGTGATGCCGCTGCGGTGCAGGTCATCAAAAATGTCCAGCACCTCGGCGGTGGTGCGGGAGTCGAGGGCCCCGGTGGGCTCGTCGGCCAACAGCAGGGCCGGGTTGTTGATGATTGCGCGGGCGATCGCCACCCGCTGCTGCTGGCCCCCCGAGAGCTGGTTGGGCTTGTTGGCCAGCCGCTGGGCCAGCCCCACCCGGGTGAGCGCCAGCCGTGCCCGCTCCTGCCGCTCCTCATGGGGCACGCCGGCATAGATCATCGGCAGCACGACGTTGTCGAGGGCGCTCAGATGGGCCAGCAGGTGGAACTGCTGAAACACAAAGCCCAGCTCGCGGTTGCGCAGGTCGGCCAGCGCATCGTCATCAAGGCTTTCCACGGGAATGCCGTTGAGCCGGTAGCTGCCGGAGGTGGGCCGATCCAGGCAACCGAGAATGTTCATGGCCGTGCTCTTGCCCGAGCCTGAGGCCCCCATCACCGCCAGGTAGTCGCCCCGATTCACCCGCAGGCTGAGGTGATCGAGGGCGTGAACCAAGGCATCACTGCTGCCATAGACCTTGCACACATCCTGCAGGTCAGCCACACAGGCAAGCGGCTGTGGCTGGTCCTGCCCCGTGGGGGTGGCTGGGGCGGAAGCCAAGGCAGCCACGTCAGGCCAGGGGCAACGCTGTGCTCACAGCGGCAATGGCCTGCTGCAGCATCGGTGTGCCCGTGACCGCTTCGCCGGCCCAGTTGAACAGCGGATTCGACAGGATGCCGCCCACCGCCGTGGCCACCACGCAGGTCACCAGGGCGGCACGCAGGGCGGGCATGCCGCGCAGGCTCCAGCGCACCTCGGGGTAAGCCTTGACCACATCGGAGGCGTCCTGGGGCTCCTTCACCACCATCATCTTGATCACCGAGATGTAGTAGTAGATCGAGACCACCGAGGTCACCAGACCGACGACCACCAGCAAATATTGGTGATCGGCCCAACCCGCGAAGAACAGGTAAATCTTGCCGAAGAAGCCCAGCATCGGCGGAATCCCACCCAGCGACAGCAGGCAGAGGCTCAGGCCCAGGGTGATCAGCGGGTCCTTCTGGTACAGACCGGCGTAATCAGCGATGCGATCGGAACCCGTGCGCAGCGAAAATAGAATGATGCAGGCGAAGGCGCCCAGGTTCATGAACAGGTAAGCCGCCATGTACAACACCATGGCCGCATAGCCATCCTCGGTGCCGCACACCAGGCCGATCATCACGAAGCCGGCCTGGCCGATCGAGCTGTAGGCCAGCATCCGCTTCATCGAGGTCTGGGCCAGGGCCACCACATTGCCCAGCACCATGCTGAGCACCGCCAGCACGGTAAAAAGGAGCTTCCACTGCACCGAGAAGCTCTCAAAGCAGCCCACCAGGATGCGCAGGGCCAGGGCAAAACCTGCTGCCTTGGAGCCCACCGACAGGAAGGCCACCACCGGCGTGGGGGAGCCCTCATAGACGTCGGGGGTCCACTGGTGGAAGGGAACGGCGGCAATCTTGAAGGCCACCGTCGCCAGCACGAACACCAGGGCCAGGGCCGCCACCGGGGTGGTGCTGCTCTGCAGGGCAAGGGCCACCGCATCGAGGCCGGTGGCTCCTCCCGTCAGGCCATACAGCAGGGAAGCGCCATACAGAAACACCGCCGCCGCGGCCGAACCCACCAGCAGATACTTGAGCGCCGCCTCGCTGCTGCGGGCGTCGCGCTTCATGTAGCCCGACAGCAGATAGCTGGAGACCGAGAGGGTTTCCAGGGAGACGAAGATGCTCACCAGGTCGGTGGAGCCGCACAGCAGCATCGCCCCCAGGGTGGCCGCCAGGAGAATCGCCGCGTATTCCCCCAGGGGGGTGCCGCTGCGCTCCACGTAACGCCAGCTGAGCATCAGCGAGATCAGCGTCGACGCCGCCACCACGGCCCGGAAGGCGATCGCCAAGTTGTCGGCCAGAAAGGCCCCCAGAAAGGAGGGTTCAGCGGCGGTGTTCCACTGCAGGGCGAGCAGCACCAGGGCGCCGCCCAGGCCCCCATAACAAAGGGGGGGCACCCAGCGGGTGGCCGTCTCCTCGCCCGCCAGATCCACCAGAAGGCTGAGCAACAGAGCCACCAGCACCAGTCCTTCGGGCGCGATGGCACCTGCATTGAGCTGGAGCGACAGGGTGCCGATGTCCACCAGACGGAAGACCTTGGTTGCTGGGCGCGACTGTAGCGGCGCTGGCCACCGGATCAGTCACGAGCATGCCCGTTTCGAGAGGCAACACGCTGCAGCAGGGACGACGGTGCGATAAAGAGGGAAGCGGTTCATTGCCTGATCTGTGGGTCACACCCTGGTCATCGTCGAAAGCCCCACCAAGGCCCGCACCATCCGCGGCTTCCTGCCCAAGGACTTTCGGGTGGAGGCCTCGATGGGCCATGTGCGCGACCTGCCCAACAACGCCAGCGAGATCCCGGCGTCGTTCAAGGGCGAGAAGTGGGCGAACCTGGGCGTCAACACCGCCAACAACTTCGAGCCCCTCTACGTGGTGCCGAAGGACAAGAAGAAGATCGTCAAGGAGCTCAAGGACGCCCTCAAGGGTGCCGACCAGCTGCTGCTGGCCACCGACGAAGACCGCGAGGGCGAAAGCATCAGCTGGCACCTGTTGCAGCTGCTGGCCCCCAAGGTGCCGGCCAAGCGCATGGTGTTCCACGAGATCACCAAGGAAGCCATCGGCCGCGCCCTCGAGCAAACCCGCGAGCTCGACATGGAGCTGGTGCACGCCCAGGAGACCCGCCGCATCCTCGATCGGCTGGTGGGCTACACGCTCTCGCCGCTGCTGTGGAAAAAGGTGGCGTGGGGGCTCAGCGCCGGCCGCGTGCAGTCGGTGGCGGTGCGCCTGCTCGTGCAGCGCGAGCGGGCCCGCCGGGCCTTCAGAAGCGGCAGCTACTGGGACCTTAAGGCCCGGCTCGAGCAGGGCGGCAGCGGCTTTGAGGCCAAGCTCAGCCAGTTGAAGGGCGAGCGCATCGCCGGCGGCTCCGACTTCGACGAGAGCACCGGAGGCCTCAAGGCCGGCAGCAAGGTCAGGCTGCTCAGCGAAGCCGACGCCAGGGCCCTGCAGGCCGCCATTGAGACGGCCGGCTGGCGTGTGGCCGCTGTGGAGGAAAAGCCCACCGTGCGCAAACCGGTGGCCCCCTTCACCACCAGCACCCTGCAGCAGGAGGCCAACCGCAAGCTGCGCCTCTCGGCCCGCGAAACCATGCGCACCGCCCAGGGGCTCTACGAGCGCGGCTTCATCACCTACATGCGCACCGACTCGGTGCACCTCAGCGAGCAGGCGATCGGCGCCGCCCGCACTTGCGTCGAAGCCAAGTACGGCAAGGCCTACCTGAGCCCCAGCCCGCGCCAATTCTCCACCAAGGCCCGCAATGCCCAGGAGGCCCACGAGGCGATCCGCCCGGCCGGTGAAAGCTTCCGTGACCCTGCCGGCACCGGCCTCGACGGCCGCGACCTGGCCCTCTACGAGCTGATCTGGAAGCGCACCGTGGCCTCCCAGATGGCCGACGCCAAACTCACCATGCTGGCCGTCGATCTGGAGGTCGACGGCGGCAGCCTGGGCACCGCTGGCTTCCGCGCCAGCGGCAAGCGCATCGACTTCGCCGGCTTCTTTCGGGCCTATGTGGAGGGATCCGACGATCCCGATGCGGCCCTTGAGGGCCAGGAGGTGTTGCTGCCGGCCCTCAAAACGGGCGATGCACCAGCCTGCAAGGGTGTCGAAGCCCTCGGCCACCAGACCCAGCCCCCGGCCCGTTACAGCGAGGCCGCCCTGGTCAAGATGCTGGAGAAGGAGGGCATCGGCCGGCCCTCGACCTACGCCTCGATCATCGGCACGATCGTGGATCGGGGCTACGCCACCCTGGCCAACAACAGCCTCACCCCCAGCTTCACCGCCTTTGCCGTGACGGCTCTGCTGGAGGAGCACTTCCCCGATCTGGTCGACACGGGCTTCACCGCCCGCATGGAGAACACCCTCGACGCGATCTCCCATGGCC
>Ga0194129_10004188_pt1 | contig 19411 bp, 23 predicted proteins | sample TA2KigCa35mmetaG_FD_150862 | JGI IMG/M metagenome (GOLD analysis project Ga0194129, IMG submission 150862) | Freshwater microbial communities from Lake Tanganyika, Tanzania - TA2015038 Kigoma Deep Cast 35m | ecosystem: Environmental > Aquatic > Freshwater > Lake | place: Tanzania: Lake...
ACGCAGCCTTTGTTACCGGTGTGGCGCAGAGGAAGCGCGCTGTTAAACACCGTCCTCTACCTTTTCAACCACTTGTGGTACGATTTGAGGATGGTTATTGGCTTACAACCCAGAGGACGTAGGATCGAAACCTACCGCCGGTATTTTTTTTTAACACATTCCGTTTGCAGGCAGCCGCTGATGAACTTGTTGGAGTGTGTCTTTTCTTTATATATTCATTATTCAAATACTTTTTATTATGATGCTGTCGCTCTATGTGTCTTCTTCATATACTTTGCTTTACTTATTATTATTGTAAATACATCTACCGTCTAATTTTACCCTTGCTCATTCGCTTCGCTCATTCACTGCTATCACCGGTCTATTTTTACGGCGATAATGCCGGGGGGAGGGGAGGGGAGGGGAGGGAGGTCCATTTTTTTCGTTTTATGTCCAAAGGTGTAAAATTCTCCAGACTCTCGACACTTCATTTTTTAACCTTCTATTTCGATGGAATGATTACTTCACTTTCATTTCATGCATCATCATATTTCGTCTTTCTCATTCTCTACCCATATATCCACTATCATACCATCGATAACCGGAAATCGGTGACATAACCTTTTTTGGCTCATTATCCTATTTTCCACATATTGTTTTGTATAAACCACGTTTTATTTAAAAAAAAAGTGTTAGTAAAACACACACACACATATTTACTTACCTTTCTTTACTCTGCATCTATCCCTTGTGTTTCCTCGTTCCATCGGCCTATCTCTTCGCTCGTCTCAATGTCGTAGATTATGCCTTTTGCCGACCTCAAGTACGTGACGCCGTCGTACTCGATTTCCTCCACTTCCACTTCTTCCTCATCATCCTTAGTGGTTTCTTCTGCTACCACCACTGGTGCTGGTGCTGGTGCTGGTGGTAGTGGTGCTTGTTCCGGTACTTTCACAGTCTTTTCCTTTTTCGCTTTTTTGGGCTCGCCTTCGGTTTTTTCTTTTTGCTTTCGGGGCGCTTTTGCCTTTGCCTTTGGTTCTTCTTTGGCGGTCACAGTCGTGGTAGTGGTCGTGGTCGTGGTCGTGGTCGTGGCGGCTGCGGCATCGGGGTTTGTTGTTTCTGGTTTCGCCTTCGGCTTTCGTGGTGCTTTTGGTTTGGTTTGTTTTGGTTCTTCTTTGGTTTCGACGACGACAACAGCTGCTGCAACTTCTTCATCTGATGCTGATGCTGATGCTGATGCTGCTGATGATGCAACTTCTTCATTGTTGTTGCCGCTCACTTCGTTCGCTTCCACTTCTGCTGTTGTTGCTTTTGCCTTTGGCTTTCGTGTTGCTTTTGCTTTTGTTTCTTTTTCTTTTCCTTCTTCTTTTGCCTTCGGCTTTCTTTCCGTCTTCGGTTTCTTCTCCTCTCCCAGTAGTCTTTTCATTGCATTCAATTCGATTTCCATCTCTGTTATCTCTTCCCTCAGTATTTCCCTCAATTCACCTGAGGGTTTTCCTGTCATTTCGCTCATCTTTCTCAATATCGCTTCCATTCTTTCTTTGCTTCTTTGTTTCTACACTACATGTCATCTTTCTTTCACAAATCATTTCAATTTTTTTTACTTTACTCTTCTCTCTCCTCTTCTTCATTCTTTTTCTTTTTTCTATGTCGGCTCTATCTTTTCTCCCGCCAAGTTTCTACTATGCCGGAGGTGACGGCGGCGGACTATTTAATTCTCCGTAAAACGCTTTGACACGCTTATTCACAAGTATCTTCGTCACGTCGTAACTCAATATACTTACCCCTTCTAATGATTTTATTCGGGATAATGCTACGTAACTCTGTCCTGCTTCAAATACCCTGTCGCAGAAGAACTATTTATAAGTTCTCATATAAAATGGGCGTTTTAAATGAGAAAAGGTGTAAAAAAAGTGTTAGCTGAACACACACACACACACACTTACCTTAGATACTTACCCTGCCGGCCTTCTAAAAGTTCACGTATCGACGATATATAGTTATGTAGATTTCCTTCTCAATGTAAAGCGAAGTTTTTCCGGTCTCCGTGTTCTCGGCAACATCCACCTGAGACGCCATCGTCGACGCTCCATTGCATTCAAGAACAAATTCCCTCTCCTCATCCAGTTCCTCTTTGTATTTTTCCAAAGCTGCTTCGCGTGCAGCTTCATATGAAGCGTGAAGCTCCGCATGCATTTCATTGTTTTCAATCACGATGTAAACAGCCTTTCCTGACATTTGGTTTCTTAACTTGAGAATGACAACTGATGGTTATTTCTCAGGGAAAAACATTTCAATTTTTTTTACTTTACTCTTCTCTCTTCTCTTCTTCATTCTTTTTCTTTTTCCTCTTCTTCATTTCGGCTCTATCTTTTCTCCCTTATATCTCCTAACAATAATACCGCCTTCTATACTTTCAGTTATTTTTTCATTATCATCATTCTTGGCTGTCGATTTTTTACGCGACGATGACGAGCTTTGCTTTGCAGCTGGGTCCATGTTAGATATACGATGAAATCGTTCCTTGTATATCTATCTATTCACTCATAACAAATCAATTTATTCATGTATTTACAACTTGATTGCCACTATTATCTGTTTGTATTGTTCCTAGTGGAAGTGATGAATTACTTCTTGCGCTTCCGCTAGGAGATACTGATGGAACTATAATATCTGTTATTTCTACGTCAATTGGTACTATAACATCTGATGGTATATTAGATGCTGCAGGTACATGTGGAGGTGACGGTGCTTGTGAATAAACCTGCGAATTGACATTAGAACGTACTGGTATATTTGGTTGCAGTTGCGAATTACCAAGTATCCCAGTACCTATACCCTGTTGCTGTAATTGGTTCAATAGTAGTAATAATTGTTGATTGTCTAATGGTTGGTTTGATTGTTGAACCGGTACAGAAACCGGCACAGATGATGACATTGTTGGTAACATTTGTATATTCACTACCGGATTTGTTAATGACGGACTTTTACGAACAGATGGAGTACTATTTATCACTCGATTATTCATTTCCGTCACATTTGTATTTATAATTGTAGGCTGAACTGGCTCAACGCTATGATTGTCGTCGTCTTGATTGTCTAATGAATTAAAAATACCATTCTGTTTTTGAATTGAACTTTGGCGTTGTTGTTTTTCTTCTAATCGTTCATCGAGTGATGGTAATTGCAGTTGGTCCTTTTCACTTTCAGGTTCTTGTGATGAAAGTCTAGGTTCATTTTGCGTATTTGATGGACTTGCTTCTCGACTGCCCTGACGGCTCGCATACTCATACTCATTTTCATTATTATGCGGATTTACCTTCACTTCTGTTAAACCATTCACGAAATTCGGTTTCTTTACACGTTTGTACTTACGATACTTTGCATTATATACATGTATAACATCGTCATCAATTAATGGTGCAATGTCCTGCATATTTTTAATATCTGTCTTAATAATATTCATCATATTTTCCGCAGTAAGGCGTTGGTCTCTATGAAGCGTCAGTTCAACCTGCATCTTCTTCGAAATCTGGGAAAATTGCAATGAACATATACGGTGAGACTCCGCTCGTTTTGCTAACTGAAAGTAGGTATCCACTGATTTTATAATTCCAACAAATACGCTACCTACACCTAATATAATATTCATCTGGTCATATTGTAAATCGATACCGGTAATAAACCCAATCGCGCTACTCAAAATAATAACGGGAATGTTAATGTAATTTGAACGCCGGTTATATTTTTCATAAGACATCCGATGCAATATCGAAAGCGACTCACATTCTTCCGAATTTTCTTTAAGTAGGCGTTCTAATTCATTATTATATGTGATCGGTTTTGGAGGCATTATACACTATACGCGTATATATGTATCTTCTACTTTTAATCTTCTAAATAACCGAACTTTGTCTTCGTGGTAGAACAATTACAAAAATACCGATAGCAATAAACCATAATAGATAACTTATATAAAATACGAACTCAATGTCAAAAAAATTCATAATCTGAACAATAATGGCACTTACAAAAAATAGTATGATAAAATTATAAAATTTATTATCAAATAACCCCATGTTCACTTATGAATATCGTGATATATATATCCTCGAATATTTTACATAATCTTATATTTCGAATAGTCCGGATCATATGTATGTGGTAAATTCTGTGTATCAACTTCATAATAAGACAATAATTGGAAATTTTGGTGGTCACATACACACCAAACTGGACGTATTAATTTCGTATTATCATAAAATCCATTATATATTGTATCGTACCTTGACGTCCATGTATAATCATGGCTATAAATACTATCATACATATCATGATGATATACTTCTTGGGTCTGTCGATATTCATTGATTTTAGTCTCAAATATGTTTTTTCGTTCAATAAATTTCTTCACCATATCGATATCATAGTCATCATCGTGAAATACAGTCTTCATTTTCTTTGTAAAAACTGCATACCGTGAAATACCACCTTCTGTATTTCTCTCTATCTTATCATGTTTGCTTGTATTATGATAACACGCCCAATAATAGGAATGGTCCAATGTTGTAAAGTAGTAAAACGGTCCAAACCTGGTAGTTAACGGTTCTCTCTTCAACCCGTATACTGCAGTATTTTCCGCATAACACAACGTAGACCCATAATATAATATAGACGGTACTTCAATATTCACGGTTTTAAATCTCTCTACCTCATCCTTACTACTTTTGCGATGCATGTATTGATGTTCGTCTCGGCGAACGCGTACATTTTCTAATGGTATAGTCGCTTGAAGTACACCGATTAACGGATATGCGTTAAATAATTCGATTGTATCATCATCGATGTCCAGTGACATATACTTTTTTTGATATATTATTTCCGCTGTACATACCCAATACCAATTATGTGCATGTTGTAATGATATCAACTCCGGTTGCGTATTATTTTCTCGGAAGTACTTTTCACAAAAAATATAACACTTTTCAGTAAGTTCATCATGAAGATAACCTCGATACCGATATTTTCCAGAAAACAATTGCTTCATAATATTGTCGCATTCTTTACGTATATGTTTCTTTGGTGCATGTTTATAATACGGGAACTTACATATAGAATTATCGTAATAAAGCAAAAACTCAAGGAATGGGTTCAACGATTTTGTATTTATTCGATAAATTACCATTTCGTAATGTTTTATTTCCGGATGATGTTCGGCGAATTCTTCAATATCATAATCTAACTCATCTTCAATAAATGTATAACGATGGTGAAGCCCATCCGTCTTAATACTTCCGATGGATGTGATGTAGTCATGATTTTCTTCAACAGTATTAGGGTCTGCATCCGCGTTTTGCTCATCACTGTCACTGATTTCGGTTTCATTATCATCATCATCATCATCATCATCATCATCGTCATCGCTTCTGTTTATAAAATTGGTTCTGGAACGGGAACGGGAACGGGACCTTGACCTTGACTCACTTTTATTATCTTGTGTTAGACTATCATCGTCGTCGACATTGCGATATTTCTTTTTAACATCTGATACTTTGAAAATATCTCGTAATGCTTTTTTTTTATCTACTGCTCCGCCGCCATTAATATAATACATAGTGTCTAATGTTATATATAAAACTAATATTCATATAACATATATATTTATTTGATTTTTGGAATTTTCATTTTTATGGCTTCTCGGGTCTTTTCGACACGCGATGCAAGTAAAAATTCGGTAAGACTGTTGGCCTTTTCAACATCATCTTTATAGTATGATGTAAGAGCGGTCTTGAGTTGTCCGTTATTAAGAGGAGCTCGAACTTTTGTTTTCGAATATACGATACGACCGTTTGCAATATCAAAACAGTCAATTTCATTCTTGCGCATCACGTCTAAAAGAGACTTTGATAATTGTTGATGAATTAACTTTCGCTTTTTTATTTCAACAGTAAGCGTGCTAATCTCATTTTCAACACGAACCCATTGACGCAGATAGTCTTTTAATTGTTCTTTTGTTATACTAGGCTGATTGGATACTTGTAACTGTTGTTCATCACCAGTCGCATGTGACTTTATCATATCCATACATACAGAAGATTGATTGGATTGTTGTTGGGATTGTTGTTGGGATTGTTGTTGGGATTGTTGTTGGGATTGTTGTTGGGATTGTTGTTGGGATTGTTGTTGGTATTGTGAAATGCCTGAACCTATCTGTGGTTGTATATTAACTCCTGGAAGAGGATATTGTTGGATGTTCATTTTGATTATATGTATAAATATACAAAAAAATGTGCTATTCTATTCGCAATAATGTTAATTACTATGTTTTTGTGCTAAACGATATGCTAGTTTGCGATGGTCGCATTCTTTATCTATTATATGAAAATCTATTGCAGAAGCATTTCCTCCAGTAATTGCACTCGCAAGACGCGCATATCCCCATGATTGTGGTGTTTGGTTTGGTCGGGAACCAGATGAATAATATGCGCCTTCACCTTTTCGGACAATTTGCCTCAATCCCTTCATAGAACACCCCGTTTTGTTTGATAATTCTCTCGACGGGCGTATTTTATCAACATTATACAATTTTTGAGCATGTGTTACATGTTTAGATGGTTTGGATGTAAATGATTTTAGTACCTTTCGTGTATAGTATTTGCGATTTTTATACAATTTACGGGATTTGATTAACTCTTTACGCTGTCGCACCTTATCACGTCGTGATAATGTATCTGGTAAATAACGCTTTATAAATTGCATATTTAATATAATACTCTGATATTTTTTTTAGGGTATTATATAAAGTATTTCAATTATGTTGAAACGTTCGCGATTAACTTTGATGGCAGATGTCCATAACAACAATAAGAACGCTTCTTATACTGCAGGTTCTGGGGTTGGTGCTTCATCTATTTCGGTTCGGCGCGCAAAATTGCAAAAATCAAGCCCACCAGTTGCATCTCTCTGTCATCTTCAGCCACTCCCAGGTAATTCTCGTGTGAATAATTTTTTTATGAAGATGTAGAGATACACACATGCTGTCATTATTCTAACTGCTTGATTATTTAATTATTATTAGAAAAAATATTCTTATATTCATCGCAAATACTCACTTTCATACCTAATTTATTATACATATCATTCACTTCCTTACTATATTTATCGTCATTATAAAACGTATTTCTTTTTACTTGTTCACCTTCTATTGTTGAAGATGCTTTAATGAAATATGAATGCGTAAATTTTACTTGAATATCATCAGGATTTACCGTTACACAATCAGTGTTTTTGTTCATTTTTCCTGTTGATATTTTTTCATTATAGGTATCGATTGAACATGATATGATAAATGGATCATCATTGAACATTTGTGTCAAATATTCAATATTTTCATTTTTCGATACTATAACAACTTCATCGTAAAAAAAAGAATAGTATCGTATTGCGCCATTCAGAATACGAATAGTATCATCATCACAATTCAATATAACAGTCAATACACGCAGATTATAACCTTTTTGTTCTTTTAATTTCGAATTGCATATTTCATTGATTTTCTTTTTTACTAGGTATCTCGAGTCATTCAAATTTAATATTTCATCACAAATAGTGTAAAAATCACATTTATTACAAGTTTCTGAACGAAGAACATCTTGTAATTCCCAAATTTCTAGATTTGTTTTTTTTAAAATTTTATAATAGTAATCGTAATTATTTACATATGTCTTCAATTCGGATAATAAATAATTATATTCATTCTCAACGTGAGTTCTTCTATCATCTTTAATCTTATCTTTTTTAATATCGAGAATAGTTAATTTATCTATTGCTTCACTCAAACTAATTTCTAATTGAATAGACATAAACAATTAGGTATTATAGAATTATAAATTAGTATAAGCTTATTTATTTATATATATTCTATAAATAATCATGGTACATATAGTTGAAATTAACGAAGACAATATTGTTCATTTGAAAAAATTTTTAATAAATGTACTACCTTCGACTTTCAGATATTTCAACACAAGAAATATAGATGTAATAAAAAATCATATTATAACAATTATATTACTTGATAATGAAATACCAATTGGATATGCACACATTGATTATGAACATAAGTATTGGTTTGGCATATGTGTATTAGAAGAGTATCATGGAATGGGGTACGGAAATCTATTGATGGACTACATTTTTAATAATGAAAAAATAAAAAGTTTGAATGAAATACACCTATGCGTGGACAAGATAAACATAAATGCTATAAATTTATACAAAAAATTTAATTTTCAAATTATCGATGAAAATGAATATTTATATGTTATGAAAAAATTAATATCTTGACTATGTAAAAAATGAAATTTATAATGTCACTGAATAATTATTACACTATTATGCAAATACGCGCGTGTATTTGCATAATATATTGTTTTAGTAAATTATACAATATATGAATAAACATAATACTGCATACTTTGTTTCGCATAATGGTTTAGGAGATAATATTACGAACATCGGTGCAGTTCATTTCTTATTGCAATACTATGATACAATACATTTTTTATGTAAAGATATATATGAAAAAAATGTCGAATATTTATTTTCAAAGAATGCTGCTGTTATAATTCATCCATTCGATAGTTTCAATGAATATGCTCAAATAAAATATATTTTAAATAACACAAGTGACGATATTTTTGCATCAGGTATTCATAAAAAGTATATACAAAACAGAATTAGACATCCAGGTTTATTGGCATATAAACAAAATGACAAAAACTACACAATCGATTTCTGCCATATACGTGATTTTTATTATGATATTGGATTAGACCTTTCAATCTATTATGATTACTTTGAAATAAAAAGTACAGACGTAAGTATAAAATATTACGATGACCTGAAAGAATACAAAATTATTTTCATACATTCAAAGGCATCAAATCGCGAAATAAATGTGGATAATGTCTATGAAGCATACAAAAATAATACAGAATATATTATGATTTGTGCGAATAAAAATATGTATATCAGAGAACACCCGTTACACGAGCTCGCTGATAAATATGTGAATTTATATGTTGCACACTATATTGACATTATCAAACATGCAGAAATATTTCATATTATCGACTCATGTTTTTCATGTATAGTTTATCCACTCATGATGAAAGGGTTGATTTCAAAAGACAAAGTTCATTTACATACTAGACAACTATAATAAATATAATAAATATAACATTATAAGTAATATACGTAAAAGGTTCAATATATAAATACTTTTTACATATATACATATGACACTTATTCCCATCTATAAACCATATTTGTCAAAATATAAAACATCGCCAATCGATGCAATTAATTCTGAATGGATTAGTAACCATGGCAAATACATCGAACTCGCTACTAATAAGCTTAAACATATTTTAAACGCAAAACACGTTATTTTAATGGCAAATGGAACATTGGCGACACATTGCCTCTTCATATCTTTACGATATAAACATCCGAATATTACCAAAATATATGTACCAAACAATGTTTATGTCGCTGTTTACAATTCTGCTCTTATGGAATATGATATGAGTAATTTAGAGATTTTAAAGATAAACAAAAATACATGGAATATGGAAGAAGATGCTGACTATATAATGTCTCTTGAAACAAATTCTGCAATAGTTATCGTTCATAATTTAGGTGGCGTCATTGATGTCGACAGAATAAAACAACTTCGTCCTGATATTGTGTTATTAGAAGATAATTGCGAAGGTTTATTTGGTACATATAATAATAAATATACAGGAACATCCGATAATGTTTTATGCTCATCTGTGTCATTCTATGGAAATAAAACAATAACTACCGGCGAAGGAGGGGCATTTATTACAAACGATACAGAATTATATGAACATATGAAAAGACTTTATAGTCAAGGCATGTCAAGCAAACGGTTCGTACATGATATACATGCTTATAATTATAGAATGACAAATGTCGAGGCAGCATTTTTGTATGAACAACTTAATGATATAGAGTGCATTTTAAATTTAAAAAAAGGTATTTTTATGAACTATAAGCTATTATTACATGATGAAATACAGAATAATCGAATTTTTTTACAATCAAATCATCCGAATTGTATGAATGCGAATTGGATGTTTGCAATAGGTTTGACAAACAATAATAAAACGATTGATGAATTGAATTCGTATTTTACCGAAAATGGTATTGAAATTCGACCATTTTTTTATCCATATTATTCACACAATCATCTGAAAACCATCATGGATAAAACAGATGATTGGTATGTTAGTAATACGCTTAACAAAGAAATTATAATGTTACCTTCATATCCAGAGTTAACATTCGAACAACAACAATATATTGTTAGTAAAATTAAATTACTCTTACAAGAAATATAGTTACCGTCATATATTATTATTTTTTATTATACCTTTCTCATAATGCGCCTTACAATATGCAGTGTTTGCTGAACCAAAATTAAAGTTAAAATCATTTACTTTTGGAAACCATATCGGTCTTCCACACACACAACCTTTACGAGGACCAGCTAATAAAATAAAACCGCACATAGTAGTTGCTGGGTTATGATGTGAAATAATTAGATTTTCACTGTCAATGGTATCTTCTATTGTTTTCTTAGAACGTCGTCGCAGTATTCTTTCTGTATTGCCGTTTTCTTTCTGCGGTTTTATATTACATTCCATTGTTGGTTCTACTTCCATTTTATTAAAATGCTTCTTACATAACATTAAGTCGTATTTTTCGTAATACATGCAGCTAGTCCGACAAACGCTTTGCGTGTGTGGTTCCTTGTGTGTATGATATTCACATGACAATGTACCTGGTAACGATAAATCTGCCGGTGTATTTATATACTTAATTTTAGTTACTTCAGGATACGAGTAATAAGGTAGAATATGAGATGTAATTGACCTGCAATACGGACATTTTATTTCATTGTATTGTACCTTTGTAGTTTCTAGATTGTATGAGCTATTATACGTTATGGTATTTATATTCGATGAATTGGTCGCGCTTGAACTGTTAGTAGAATATGTTGGAAGCGTGGTTGTAATAGGCTGTTGTGACTGCGTATGCGGTATTGTATTCTTTACATAATTTGTAACAATTGTTGATGATACATTTTTAGGCAATAATGAGCATTTTTGAAATACCACATCTTTGAAAAGAGGAACATAATTGAATTTGTGGCCACAATTTAATGTTATATGGTCTTTATGCAATTTTTGGTCGCTTATTAAGCATTTTGTATCTTCAATGTTCAAAGATACAGACGACGATAATCCTCGTGAATTATTTTCTTTTTTTTCGGTTATAGTTTTCAACTCTTTGAAAAAATCAAGGTTTCCATCAATTTCGTAAACAACGTTGGATGTCATAATCTATATATATGACTATCAAATTTTTTTTATATTCATATATAACAAGTATATCAATTCAGATTATTATGGTTTCAAAAAGTGTATGGGGTCCATCTGTATGGTATTTATTTCATACACTAGCATATAAGGCCATTCCTGAAAATTTCACAGAAATAAAAAATGACCTTATTCAGTATATACAGCGTATCTGCGCCAATCTACCATGTCCAGAATGTACACAACATGCGACCGAATATATGAAACAAAATTCGCGCATATTGTCAATCATAACAACAAAGGAACAATTACATTTTTTCTTAGTTGATTTTCATAATGCAGTAAATGCGCGGAAACAAAAAGCAAAATTTACATATGAACAAGCAAATGAAAAATATTCTCGTGCAAAAACTGGAGATGTTGTTCAGTACTTCTTCAAAATCTACGGTGAGCGTTCAACTGGCGGCAATCTGAAAATGTTTGTCAACGGGTTTCAAAAGCAATTATTACTATCTGAGTTTTCAGCATGGATAGTACGAAATTACTCAAATTTTTATGGTTAACTAATAATACTATGATTTTCTTCATGAATAACATTTGCACGGCATACATTAACCTGGATACATTACTTTACGTTGAGCAGGAATACCCTTTTCTATCAAATCCTCTGGCATAGGCCCGTAAGATTTAAAAAATTTCCTGTAATGACGGATGATATAATCAACATCATGGTCTTTTGCTTTTGGATATAAATAGATTTCATATGCATCACCTGACATATTTGATGATAAAACTGCTACAACATTAGGGTCGGCATCGTAACTATCAAAAAATGCTCGCTTTGCAGATTTGCTATTTGGTACATTCATTATCTTATGCGAACCGTTGGCATATATAATTACTACCTTTCGCCCCGAAGCCAACTCTTTCCAAAAATTTTCAAGCTCTATATTTTTCCCCCATACACTTTCATGGTCGGTATCTATGGCTAGTATCTTAGCAGATTTTCGCTGTTTTTTTGTCTTGGTTGTAATCTTCTGCCAACGACGTGTCCCACGTTTATTAGTAACAATTATCCATTTATTACCATCGCTTCCTTTTTTTACAGTTCCACTTGTAAATAAAGTTGCGCTTTCATATGGCGCCTTACGTGTTTTGTTGTAGGGCATATTATTATGGTGTTATGTATATATTATGAAGAGATATTATAATATATACGTGGTTCGTAAAACTGAATAATGACAGCATATCATGCACGAGATTGTTTTGCAATTTTATAAATCCTGTATCACCTGCCCATTTTTATATACAGAGCATTTGAATGTCTGATTTTTTGGACGGTTGCACACCACATTATTACTTGTTAGGTCATTGAAAAATAGAAGACTTTCAAAATTATTCAACTTCAGCAAAAAATACCACACCGCGCCGAGAGATAATCCAACAATACCACCGATTGTGATACCGCGAGGAACCGTACAATAATACTGCACTTTTACATATGCATCTACTGCAAATATACTAACAATTGTTCCTATAATCCAAAAGTTGATTTGATTATTCGTAAGCATAGGAAGAAGCAGATACATCAGTGTAAATCCAATAAACATACTATTGTAATTCGGTACATTATATCTTGATGGTATAAGCGGAAATTCTACAAGATTACAAATTGGACCTTCATTATCGAGAGGCTCACTTCCAATAACCATACTTATCATATAATTAATCACTGATGCAATTAATACACCACCTAGATATATCAATCCTTTAATGTTCTGGTTGAATATCGAAACAAGAACAAGAAAGGTTCCTAAAAATAAAGGTGCGAATATAGTAAATATTTGGACGACATTCGAAAATGTAAGTTGAAGTGTCATGTGTGATATCGTTATATAATGGTAGTATTTTAATTCATACATATGCAGACAAATTGATATTAAACACAATAAATGAATATATATAATTGTTATTCACATCGTCGTATTTGCTATTTGATTGCCGGTTAAATGGGTATTCCAAGTTATTTTTCTAATATTATAAAACGACACAAGGCTATTATTAAAAATCTATCAGGACTTCCAAAACTACATAATCTGTATATGGATACAAACGGACTAATCTATGATGCTGTTCGCGTACTTGGAAGTAATCATGGATTATCAAATGATGAATATGAGAACCGCATTATCGATACAGTTTGCAATAAAATTAATGAATACGTGAATATGTTCATGCCAAGTAACAAGTTGATGATTGCATTCGATGGTGTGGCACCGGTTGCTAAATTAAATCAACAACGCGAGAGGCGGTATAAATCATGGTTTACTTCTGTAGTTGAACAAACTATACATAAGAAAAATGCATTAATCGACCCAACAAAAACTGTTATCGCAATGTCGAAAGCATGGAATACTTCAGCAATTACACCTGGCACTAAATTCATGACCAAATTAAATTCCCGAATGCGAGACTTTTGCGAAATGAATTCACGTGAAATTAATACCACATTAGAATACATATATTCCGGTACTGATACTCCTGGCGAAGGTGAGCATAAGATTTTCGAATATATTCGAGACAATGCCGACTATCATAAAGATACGACTACCTTAATCTATGGACTAGACGCTGACTTGATAATGTTATGTTTGAACCATCTTCATATTTCGCAGAATATATACTTATTTCGCGAGACGCCTGAGTTCATTCAGTCATTGGATAGCACACTTTCGTGTAATGAACAATATTATCTGGATATTCCTGAGTTTGCATGTTCTCTAGAAGGGATTATGCGAGAAACCAAACACACAGGTGATGCGTCGAACATTACAACTACATACGTATCAGACTCTAAAACAGCAGCGGCTGCTGTGATGACTTCAACAAATTTGTCAACAAAACCACAAATTACACCGGAAGTGGTAGCAGCAATCGATGATTATATTGTCATGACATTTATGCTTGGTAACGATTTTATGCCACATTTCCCATCTTTAAATCTACGCACTAATGGTATGACCGTGTTACTTCAAACATATGCGAATATGTTTAAAGACAGTAATGAATATTTGATATCGCGAGAGTCGGGACGGCCGACCATTATATGGAAAACGATGCGCACATTCATCGGACTATTAGCAGAAACTGAACACAATCGATTTATGGATGAACACAAAACGCGTGACCGGCAAGGAAAGGTAAGAAACAATGTACCAAGTGGTTCTAACAGTGCTGCCAGTACAGCTAAATTAACGAATATTCCACCGCCGCAGCCACCGTCGTTACCACCTATTTCGGTCGACATAAAAGAACTCACAAAAATTGCATGCAGTCGGGTTGTTGAATTAGTTAAAAATATAGAACGTTGTCATTCTTTGAATGAATTCATGTCAATTCCTATCCAGGAGCGTGCTGCAGAGAAGTATATTGACCCTTTTCGAGAGAATTGGGAGTTTCGTTATTACGATGCATTATTTGGAATTGATATTTATGCTAAGGAACGTGGAAACCGTGGCGGTGCAATTGACCGACTTCAAATGATTTGCGTCAATTATATTGAAGGGTTAGAATGGACGATGCGTTATTATTCGAGTGGTTGTGTAGATTGGCGTTGGAGCTACAAATATCCTTATGCACCACTTCTTGCCGATTTAATGCGTTATATGCCGCATTTAGATACAGCGTTGTTTTCAAATTCGACATCCGTGAAGAACCCGGTGCGCGATCTGGTACAACTCTGTTATGTTCTTCCAATGGCATCACACGGATTGTTACCTACGGTATTAGCTGAGAAATTGAAGCGTTCTTACTCTCATTATTATTGTGATAAACTGGAGTTTAAGTGGTCGTATTGCAAATACTTCTGGGAAGCCCATACAGAGTTGCCTCACATCCGTATTTCAGAATTGGAGAGAGTTGTTGCTGGGATGTAAATAGATAAAAGATAAAGTGTAATTACATGATATAAATTTATTATATCATATAATAAATACAAGGGTAAACCATGATAGAATATCTTCCTTTAGTAACAGCCGGTGGATATATAATATATATTCTAACAATAGACTTGATAAATTATATAAACACTGTACAATAATTTATATTATAAACTTCAATTTAGATAACTAGATGAATAAACAGAAGATAATTGTACCAATCGGAGTTGATTGTGGAATTGCCGACTTTTTAATAAAACACAATTTACGAACATATTCTTTTCCATTTGACTGGACTGTTACATATAATGGTGTATCTGATTGTATAAATGATGAGTTCAAATTTTTTACAGAACCATTGAAAGACCAAATAAATCAATACGATGTTTATTTTCACCACGATTTTGTACATAATCATTTAATGCAACAGGATAAGGAAAAATATGTTAGAAGATATGAACGTTTACTGGATATATTAAAATCAGGAAATGCAGAAATAATATTTTGTAGAAAGGGACATGCATCACATCAACATGAAGAACATCATGGAAAATTTACCAATATTAAAAGCGATATTGATGATGCGGAAAACTTAGATGTAGTTCTTCAAAAAAAGTATCCAGATTTAAAGTATAAGATAATTGTAATTCTAGTTTGTGGTAATTGTTTCAACCCAACTGAAAAATATAAAAGCAAATCAACTAACATCGAAATATATAATATAGCGTCGGCACAAGCGGACACTGCTGCATTTGAAAATGTATGTCGAGAAATATTTGACCTATAATATATTATTTAGTTAATGATTACAATTGATATATTAATTCAAAGTATATTTTTACTTTGCTTTCAGATGATAAAATTGTTATTATTATAATATCTATCTATAATTTATAATAATAATAATATATAATATATAATATATAACAGTTAACACAATTTCACGCGTATGGACCAAGCGTATACATTGAACGTGTTCGCACATGACAATTCCGATATAACTGGTATAATATCTGAAATATGCGATAACACGCGAACCAACCCTGATTATGATGAGAAACCCCACCTAGAGAAAATTCAAAAATTAGTTATAAGCAAAGATGGTAATAACAAAATATATAAACTATCCAACCCACCTTTTTTTATATATGGAGGCCTTGGAATAGTATTTGGATTGAATGATTTCGATGATACTGGTATTTCCGGTATACAATATGTTTTGAAGGTCGATTGTCCACAACGTAAAGAAGGTCTTTACGGTTTAACGATGAAAACTGCTATCAGTATTAATGAAGCATTTCAAACTTATCCAAATGCTTATGATAGTAATTTGGCACAAGAATATGGTAATCTTCATGGTATGACGAAATTTACATTCGCAATATATAAATATCTTGGTATAGAATTAGGTAATATTATATACAAGACAGTTCCTGAAAAAAGAGAAACACATCAAAATGAGAGGCTTGTAAAACTTATTCTCCGTAACGTAATTTCATGTCTACGTAGGTTTAATGAACATTATTTTAATCACGGTGATTTTTGTACTGAAAATTTGGTTATTAATCTTCAAAATTATCATGTAGATTTAATTGATTTCGATACTATGAGACATTTTGCCCATTTATTAGAGGCCGAGAGATGCAGCTTGAAATATGTTCAAGATACAACTACTGGCAAACAGTTTTATACATTATGTCCTCCACATTCAAGTTCTATAGCACAAAAATGTGTAAATTATGAAGAACAAATGGCCCGTTCTCTTTTTCCAACATTTTCTCAGTTGCTTGGTTTAAGCCGGGATGATATACAAACTTTATTAAGTGGTTACGCTATTAACCTTGACACAACAAATACTGTTAATAAGATTATGATGGCTGATAGATATGGATTATTCTGGGTTATAATAAAGATTTTACTTACAGCAAGTGGATACCATGAAGACGAGATTGAGATGTCATTCAAAATAGATTATCGACAACCAACTACATATGTTAAATTTTATAAAGATATTAAAATCAATTCTCAGGCACGGAATTTTTACATACGTCATATTAAAACATATACACCTTATATCAAGTCTGAATTATTTGAGAAGTTTATTGGGGTAGTATTTGAATTAATAACAAACACTTCATTAGGAAATACACAAGTTTTTGATAAATTACTACAAGACCCTTTCTTAACAGAGAGTGAACAAATACAAACATCAGAAGTCCCTCTGCCTGTATTAGAACAAACACAAGAACTAGCACTCGCACAAAATGGACAATCAGCGCCTGAAACAACTATACCAGAACAATCGCATGAACCAGCTGCAGCAGTACCCATATCGGCAAAAGGCGGTTATTATAACAAAAAACGTAGACCATCACGCTCAACTCGACATACCAAGAAACAGAAATCACGAAACAAACAAACTCACCGGAACCGTTCAAAAAAAGTAAAATCAAAACAATCCCGAAAATAACATATAACTTATTAACCTATTACTATTGACAGGATTGAATGTTGCATTAGTACAGTAGTTTCGAGTTGCTTTTAATTTACACCCTTGAAATTTTCAAAATGGCTGCAACAGTATAAAACAGTAAAAGGAGGTTTGTTATAAACGGTTAGTTGACTATACTATGTTTATTACGTTACCCATAGCGGGGTGATGAGAGCATTGATAGTAGAGCGTAGATGGAGCATTCATCGGTACTACAAATGTTTGAGTTCCTTCTTGACTACCAGTTATACCTAGGCCATATGATAATCCACCGTTACTTACTCTTATGTTAAATGGATGGGCTGAACCGGTGTTGTTTTGAAATATATATGTAAATCCTCGGTAGAGATATAGCACAGGATCATCCGTATTACCTGGAACTATTCCAGGACCTGCAAAGACATAGTGAGAAGACCCATTACTACTTATCTGCCATGTGATACCGACACTTCCTGCTGGTCCTGCTGGTCCTTGTGGTCCTTGTGGTCCTTGTGTTCCTGCTGCTCCTGCTGGTCCTTGTGGTCCTGCTGGTCCAGCTGGTCCTTGTGTTCCTGCTGCTCCTGCTGCTCCTGCTGCTCCTGCTGCTCCTGCTGGTCCTTGTGGTCCTGCTGGTCCAGCTGGTCCTTGTGTTCCTGCTGCTCCTGCTGCTCCTTGCGGTCCTGCTGCTCCTTGCGGTCCTGTTGGTCCAGCTGGTCCTAAATTAGTAACATTTATAGTTCCCTTCATTGAAGTATGATGTTGGCATACGTAATACAGCGTCGGCGCGTTGAACGCTACATCAATTATAATGGTTCCATTTTCAGCACCATTACCGGTTACTCCTATATTATAAATATTTCCTATACTATACGCATCTGGAACAGTTTGTATCCAAAATGGATGCCCAGAAGCGTTTACATTTATTGTATAACGATGACCTCTTATGAAGGATAATGTGGGATTATTTGTTCCATTTATTACGTATGAGCCACTAGATGCTGTTACATTGAATGTAATTCCTCCCGTCGGCCCAGCTGGTCCAGCTGGGCCAGTCGGACCGCCAGCAGGTCCAGGTGCTCCAGGTGCTCCAGGTGCTCCCGGTGGCCCTTGTGGTCCAACTCCACTAGTTAAAAATTTTTCAGGGCTAGATTTATATATATTTTTATTTATTGAACCCGACCGAAAAGACAATATACGAGACATTTTATAATATAATTTATTATTATAAAATCATGAATTTAAATGCCGAATGTAAGAAAGACCCCCACCCTCAAAAAAACATCGCGGTTCGTGTGTAGCGCATTTATCGGTTATATTTATACACAACTCACACTTCTTCCCGAAGATACTGACTGGAGTATGCTGTATCCGGGATTCTTTTCTAGCGAAAATCCGGCGTTACGCCTCCTTCATGATTCGCATCTCTCGAGAGAAGAACTCATTCATGTGTAAAGGTCATCAATATTATACAGTTATATTATATATTTCATTTCATTTCATTTCATTTCATTTCATTTCATTTCATTTCATTTCATGTCCTACGCTATTTCATTCGTTTGTAGTTGTCGAAATGATAACTATGGAGAGAATTTATTAGAACGTGTCTGCTATTTTCT
>Ga0194129_10004189_pt1 | contig 19407 bp, 32 predicted proteins | sample TA2KigCa35mmetaG_FD_150862 | JGI IMG/M metagenome (GOLD analysis project Ga0194129, IMG submission 150862) | Freshwater microbial communities from Lake Tanganyika, Tanzania - TA2015038 Kigoma Deep Cast 35m | ecosystem: Environmental > Aquatic > Freshwater > Lake | place: Tanzania: Lake...
GCGTATGGACACAGATTCTTTAATATCTGCTCAGTTATCATGGCGACCTCTTTTAAAAGTATTTATAAAGACATAATGGTCCGAGTGGAGAGATTTGAACTCCCGACCCACTGCTCCCAAAGCAGTTGCGCTACCAAGCTGCGCTACACTCGGAATGGTGCTGCGAGTAGGTTTCGAACCCACGACCTGAGGTTTACAAAACCTCTGCTCTACCAACTGAGCTATCGCAGCGGTTGGCTCCATCTCCTGGGCTCGAACCAGGGACCGGGCGATTAACAGTCGCCTGCTCTACCACTGAGCTAAGATGGATAAAAAAAGCGCGGCTTACGAGTTCATCACTCTGCGCGCTCAATGTACTCTATATATACACTACTCTCAATGCGTCAAACCCGCAGCACTGGCACCGAGCAGTGCAAAACCAGCCGCAACCATATGACGCGTCGGACGACCCAAGCGATACTTGGTATACGTCTGACCCAGAGAATTAGTCACCTCGTTCGCATAGATGGCATAGCCATCACGGCGAAGGAAATTGATCATGGCCGTCGGGTTAGCTACCCCGAAACGCGAGGCGATCTGGCTCGCGGTATACTCAGAACCGTTCTTGAACGAACGGACAAGCTTGGCCTTTTGAGTCTTGCTGTGGCTCATCAATTGTCTCCTATATTACAGCATGTCAATCAGTCGATCATTCTTATCGACCGTTCGAACGCGGAGATCCGGATAGATCTCCTTCACGCTCTTCATCTCGCTGATAATTATCTGCGAGTCGTTAAGGCAAGACCTGACGGTCTGCCAAACACCGGTGTTCTGAATCTGAATATTAACATAATCCATAGCTGAACATCTCCAATCTTGAAGTATATTATACCATTAAATTGATGTATTGTACACTACAAAATACACTCAATTAAATACATTAAATTGATGTATTTACAAAATACACTCAATTAAATATATTACAGTATATCTAAATATATTACAGTATATCGATAGCACTATAGAAGCTCCAAGCAATGCCGGTTTCCTCTAGCATAGCTCTAGAGTACTGCCAAGAAGCATTCCATGTTACCCCGCGTTCAGAGGTATGATCATAAGCTGATACCACCCTGCTTACTCCAGATTGAATAACTCCCTTGGCACATTCATGGCAAATAGGAAGCCCATATACATAGAGACTAGAGTTCTTAAGAGATATACCGGAAAGAGAAGCATTGTAAATACAATTCATTTCGGCATGAATGGTATATCTATATTTGAGCTCACGGTCGTTGAGAATGGTCTCTACATCCGCCACACCGCGAGGAAACCCATTATAGCCCTGCGATAGTATCTGACCATGCTCACCTACCGCTACTGCTCCAACTTTTGTCGACGGGTCTTTAGACCAGCTAGATACTAGCTTGGCTAGAGAGAGATATCTAGTGTCCCACTTCGTTTGGCGAGCACTCATAGAATCTTTCTGGCATTAGAGATTGACTGCTCAATCTCACACAGCATGTTAATGAGTTTATCTTCTCTCATTTTGTATGACAAGAGAAGAGTAGCTGCATCTATGAGTGTTTGACCACCGGGAAGGTAGCTATTATCTATCATGTAATCGTTCTGAGCGATCTCGATGAGTTCATGCGCCAAGTGATCTAGATTCTCTGTCAATTTTCTCTCCTGTTGGTGCCCACTGCCGGGATCGAACCGGCACTCCTAAGAAAGCGATTTTAAGTCGCTTGCGTCTACCGATTCCGCCAAGCGGGCTAAATTTGGTCGGCGCGGTGGGATTCGAACCCACAAGAAACAGTCGTCCACTGCTAAAGGCTTTATAAGAGCCTCCCCACCATCCCGGTGTCACGCCGATTAGTAAATTATATAATATCTATTCACTCATGTAAACTAAAATATTTGGCGCGCCCTGCTGGACTCGAACCAGCGACCCACAGCTTAGAAGGCTGTTGCTCTATCCACTGAGCTAAGGACGCAGCTGGTGCCTCAGAAGGGACTCGAACCCCCACGGTCTCCCGCCAGTACCTAAAACTGGTGCGTCTACCAATTCCGCCACTGAGGCCTAACGCTTAGCATCTTCAACTATACGCCTGTATCCCTCCCAGCTGGGATGAATCTTATCAGGCTGCACGCTGGTGATTTCGATAACGGTATCTCCATAGATCGCCGCTACTTCTCTCACGATCTTTTGAATCTGCTCGATCGTGACCTTTGAGGCCGGGTTGTTACCGAACGGAAGGATCCAATATACTCGTCTAGCGACGATCTTATTCCTCGCCTTTATGAGCTCCGACTTAGTGTTTACGCCGATGTGGTCGTTGGTGCCGAGGCTTATTACTGCTCGGTCGGCGTTTTTTGTAAGCACGTTCCATGACTGATTCCACTGCCAGGAGTTGATACCTCCCTTGCCGTATAACGCGCACTCTTTCCAGAACATCTGAGTGCCAACAGCTATTGAGTCACCAATTATCATACAGTCTAACATCAAAATCTCCGTGTTTGTGTTTGGCGGAAGGGGTGAGATTCGAACTCACGGTACCTTGCGATACGTCGGTTTTCAAGACCGGTGCTTTAAACCACTCAGCCACCCTTCCGAACCATGGTGAGCTCTGTCGGGATCGAACCGACGACCGGCGGATTAAAAGTCCGCTGCTCTACCTCTGAGCTAAGAGCTCTTATATGGTGCCCAGCAACGGGTTCGAACCGCTGACATTCTCCGTGTAAAGGAGACGCTCTACCGCTGAGCTAGCTGGGCTCTCGCGTGCGCATTGATAGCGTCTATAGAAGTTATCATAGATTACCGGACTGGGCTTGGACTTGAACGGCCATGACCAGCAGTAGAGCACTGAGGAGAGCAATAGCCCTCATTTAATTCTTCATTATAGTACAAAGGCGCGACAATCAGCCTATATGAAGAATATTTATGAATTAGTCCTATGCCATAGTAGTGCTCGTGAAGCTCTACATTTTTTTGACAAACCGCACAACTGCTAGATATAATCTTATCTATCTGCATTAAACCTTACCGGATGATGTTTCTAACACCTAGTGGTTGGATCAACTTAAGGTGCTATGTTTTTTGGAGGCCGGTCAGGTTGTGGTGTTGCCCAAAACATGAATTCAGACTCAAGATCGCTGTTTGAAAACACAGGCCTTCTCATAGTGAATCTAACAGCGCCGTCTCTACCGTTTCCTTGGGCCTCTTCACCTGCTTTTCTAATCTGCTCCGCGGTCTTGATATTCCAAGGAAGAGCATAACTTCGAGGTGGTTTATTATCAAGTGAAACCCATAGGTAGATCGCATTGGGTTCATCAAATTGCCAAGATATCAAGGTTGCATCTTTTATGCTGCGCCATTCAGTGCGAATATGTCTGAAAGTTCCGGTAGCTTCAAGCAGAGCCGCCATGATTATTACAAGAAACACGCAATAACTAATTGCAGCAACAAGTTTTTTGTTGACTGCGTCAATCATTAAAATAAACCCTAACGCCACGGAAATTACAACATATAGAATCAATAGCATAGTCATCTCGGCGGCCCTCCTATCCCGAGCCCGGGCGAGGCAGTGTCGCTTCTGAGATCTTTAAAAACTTTGTTGAACGCACCCGGTACCAGATCGCCGTTTTTATCCAGCGTGAATCGAATAGCTGTCAACTGTTCGCCGTTGCGAGTCAGTGTGACTTTTTCACGAGCAATAACTGTTGCTATAGAACTTGATGCTTGGTCGTGTGACTTCTTATCTAAGGTAACCGTCACACGCGCGTCAAAGGGCAAACTGTCTCGCGCGCTATACAGATGAACATTGACTATGTATTCACCTGGCCTCAGGCCGCGTCCTACCGCCAGTTCGTGATTGCGTGACTCTGGATCTGAGCTATAACCTAGATCGTCACGTAATAAATTGAACACCACACTACTTTTATTGGAGTAGCCAACTGCTCTTTCACCTGGCGCCTGTACCCAAAGATCAACGTCAGCGTTCTTGGTCCTGTCCCATGTCATCTCTATCAGAATATTGCCAGGACTGACTGTTTCAATTTTTGTTATCTTCGAAGTTATGATGAGAGCCATGGCCGCCATGGCCATGTAGGCTACCATCATCGTAAAGAGCAAATCGCGATAAGACCACTCAAATCCCGTATTATATTTCTTCACCGCCACACCACATCGCAATTTCTCTTAACCATACCATAAAAAATACGCCAATGACATTTGGTGCAAGGGCAAGGGCAAGATTCTTAAAGACCTGGATCAATTGCTCGGTAGAGTTACCCGTAAGTCCTACAGCGGCATTGATGATGCCTAATCCTGTAAAAGCAAGAGCCCACATCGGTAGACCATTTGCAGCATGCTTTACGATATCCCATCGCTGGCGCACCGCGGCTATTGCGCCGCCCATGAAATACGTAAACAAAACGCCACTCATGATCAGCTCAACGTATCCCAGCGCAAAGAAACCCGTAAACCAATTGCTCATTGCTGCGGCAACCAGCATAGCCGCTATGATTCCATTCGTGACAATAAACCTGGCCTTGAAATTACTGAGCTCGGTTAGCAACATCAGGGTTCTCCTTTTTTGTTACTATATAGCGTAAATAGGACATGTAACATGTGTTTCGTCCTATCTGCATTAAACCTTAAACGACTCTCCACAGCCGCATCTGCCCTTTTCATTAGGATTAGTGAATGAAAATCCAGACTTAAACATGTCCTCCACATAGTCCATCTCTGATCCTATCACAAACATAAGCGCGGTAGAATCTATAAACACCTTGACTTCGTCAATCTCAATCATTTCATCTTTTGGATCAATCTGATCTACAAACTCGACGCGATATGATAAACCAGAACAACCACCAGACTTTACATATATTCTAATTCCGGTCGTTGGTTTATCCCGCGTCTCCATAAGCTTCTTCATTCTCTCTATCGCGCGGTGAGTCACTGTTATCGCTGGTGGTTTCTGACGCATTGGTTTTCTTTTCTCTATAGTTTTTTATTGCTGCTTTAATCGCATCCTCGGCCAGAACCGAGCAGTGGATCTTTACCGGCGGCAGCGCTAGATGCTTGGCGATGTCGGTGTTCTTGATCGTCTCAGCCTCATCTAGCGTCTTGCCTTTTACCCATTCTGTAACTAGCGAGCTCGAGGCGATCGCCGAGCCGCAGCCAAAGGTCTTGAACCTCGCGTCCTCGATTAATCCATCAGCATTAACCTTGATCTGCAGCCGCATGACATCGCCGCACGCCGGCGCACCAACTAGCCCCGTGCCGACTTCGTCTGAATTTTTGTCTAATGACCCCACGTTACGAGGGTTTTCATAGTGGTTTATTAGATTATGCGAGTATGTCATAGCTATATTTATGGTAGGCCCGGCAGGACTCGAACCTGCGACATAACCGTTATGAGCGGCTCGTTCTTACCAACTGAACTACGGGCCTAAAACTCTATTCTTCTACTATCCAATCATGGCGCCAGTCTCTACGATACTTCATCGAAGATTCTATTTGCACTATTCCTAGATCATAAAGAATCGATAATATTATCGATAATACCGCTAGCGAGAGCATAATCCTCACTCATCACGCTCCATGCGAGTGAGCATGGTGAAGATCCATTCCTCTGCGCCCTCACCGATAAGAGCCTCGAGCTCGAGGATGTGCTGAGTGAGGTCATCGCGACTGTACATTAGCCCATCCTCGAGCATCGAGATATACTCTAGAACTTGAAGATTGTGCCGATAGACACGACGTTCTGATTATTCTGGTTCCACAGCCCCTGGACATAGCGATAACGAGCGTCGAGATCGACTCCCTTTGCGAGCTCCACCTTGACACCGCCGCCCACGCTCCACACGCCCTGGTTGGCGTTCCGCTGCCACTGATAGCCAAGGCCAGCCAGAGCATATGGTTTAACTTTGGTTCCATCGATCGGATAGCCCGCGACCATGTTGGCAGACCACAGATTGATTGGACTTGCTGTGTTGAACACGCGATCATACGCGGTCTCGACAGCGAGATACTTATTGACCTGGTAACCGCCGTTAAAGCCCAAAGCTGTCCCGTGCGTCCACGTAGATCCGACTGTTGGGCCCGCGAACCACTTCTTGTCCTGGGCCGCGGCCGGAGACGCGACCATTGCTAGAGCCGCAGCTACTGCGGTGGTTAGTACATACTTCTTCATTTACTCTTCTCCTCTGTTGTTGAAATTATATCTACATTGCTATCTAATTATACTTCAGGTTAACTCTCGTGTAAACTACTTTTTACACCTAAGTTCTCTCTCCACCACTTCATAGTTTGAGATATTCCATCTTCAATAGATGTCTCTGGTTGCCAACCAAAGTCTGATAGTGCTTTATCGCAGCACACGGTGAAAGATGTCTTAATTGACGGCTTTGATATGTCGTTTAATATGTCTATTTTTTTGCCGGAAGCAGCAATAATCTTATGCACTAGATTTTTAATCTTGATTGTTTTACCGAGACCAACGTTGTATAGCTCATATGGTGTATTCTGCTTATTAATACAAGCTTCTATGAATTTAACTACATCTGAGACATAAATCAAGTCGCGCTCTTCCTCGCCGTCTCCCCACATGACGTGTGTTCCAGAATCATTAGTCATTACTTTAGTAACAGTGGCGCCGAAGACATGACTTCTCTCTAAATCATACTTATCATGTGGTCCATAGGTGTTGGTATGTCTAACAACAGTGTGTTTAGTAACTCCAAGTTTACTGTAAAACTCGCACATTTTTTCTATATAAATTTTAGTCCAGCCTGCTCCAAAATAATTATCGTGGAATTTTATTCCAGGAAACCATTCTCTTTCTTTCCACGGCACAGAGCGAGATGGATACATAACGCAGCAACTCATAAAGATAAAGTGTGACACCCGATTGGTGTGACACGCGCGCAAAATCAACGAATTCATAATCGCGTTATCAGTTATGTGTATATATGGTTTCTCTACTATATCACGAGAGCCAGAAGTAATTGCTGCGGCTTGAACTACGACGTCGACATCTAAAGTTATTTTATCAATGAATTTAGGGTCGCATAGATTACCCGTGTACCAAGTTACATTTGGTATGTTTACTGGAGGTTTAGTAAAAGCAGTGGCATAAACTTCTATGTCATGTTGGCGAGACAGAGATTCTATTATATTTCTTCCTATGAATCCCGTGCCGCCGCATATTAATACTTTCATTGTTTCCTATCGCGCTATTGATCACGAATTGATGTAATTGGATTTGATATCGGCCACCATATTTTAAGATCAGGATCATTCCAGCGCAGGGTAAACTGCGCGTCTCGGGCGTATAAAGTACTTTGTTTATAGTGAAATATAGCCTGCTGACTCATCACGAGATGACCATTACCAAAGTTTGGCGGCACTAAAACTTGAAGTCTATTTGTGTCAGATAGAGTGAATGATTCCCACTGACGATACTGAGACGATTTAGGATCATTGTTAATTACTACCATATATAAACTGCCATATAGACATGATATGAGCTTCCAGGTCTTGCTGTCCCCGTGAATACCACGAAGCACGTGTTGTCGTGATACAGAAATATCGTCTTGAATAAAATCAATAGGTATACCGGCGGCAAAGTATTCATTTCGATTATATGTCTCTACATACTGACCGCGGAAGTCTTCGAATACTGTCGGAGGATTTATCAATAGCACAGAATTTAAATTAGTGGTAAAAACTTTCATCTGTCTTTCCTTTCATATATAATCTTCGAGCCGGTAAAGTCTACTCGTACTGGAACTCTTATAAGATCTTGCAGCGCAGCAGATACTGCTAACTGATTATCTGGTGGAACTATAAAAGCCATAAATCCGGTTCCGCCGGCGCCAAGAAGCTTACCTCCACACGCACCAGCCCGGAACGCCTCATCATATACTCGATCAATAACACTGTTGGTAGTACCAACCGCTAAAGATCTCTTCAACATCCACGACTCATGCAGAAGCCTACCAAAGTAATTAAGTTGCCCAAGTCTAAGCAGCTTAACTCCTTCATCTACCATTTCGTGCATTTTTCGCATGTGAGCTGTGTTTAAGTCGATATTATTAATTATTCTCTTAGCGAAGTCCGATGAAAGTCTGCTATTTCCTGTGTAAAACAGCATGAGCCAACTCTCGAGCTTATTAATCGTACTTTCTGGTATGTCTAGAGGTGTTACTGAAAATGTGTCATCGCGATTAAATCGTACAACGTTTAACCCGCCATAAGCTGCAGCTATTTGGTCTTGACAGCCAACGACGTCGCCTATCACATTTTGCTCTAAATCAATTGCCTTGAGAGCCAAATCTCTAGAGTCTAGACACCGTCCTCTCATAGACGACAAAGCATTGATGAGGCCGACGGCGAATGACGAGCTCGAGCCGATTCCTGATCGAGCCGGAAGATCTCCGTGATGAAATAATTCTACGCCGCTGCTGTCGTCATAACCAGTATATTTTAGACCGTGTCTGACAACGGGATGCTTGATGTCTGCGATAGAGTCAACAGTTTCTATGTGAGACCATACGACCTTATGCTTAACACTAAAAAATGGCTCAAGATATCCGGCTGAGATGTAACAATATTTATCTATAGCCATTGACAATACGGCCCCTCCGTGTTGTCTGTACCAAGCAGAATAGTCTGTGCCGCCGCCGAAGAATGATATTCTGTATGGAGTTCTAGATATCGTAGTCAGCATTTGGTCATCTTGTTAGAAAGCGATCACCCTCGCGAGCTATTCGTTTTCTCCAGTAGTCTAATAAATCTCTCATCGTCTTGTCAAAAGAAATCTGAGGAGACCAACCGGTATGTTTCTCAAACTTAGATGTATTTGGTATCTGAAGATCGGCGTCTATTGGGCGAAGACGTTCTTGGTCGATCTCTACTCTAATCAAGCCACTAGCGTTAGACAGAGATATCAATTTGTCTAATACGTCTCGCATCTTACAGGTATGAGTACCTCCGATATTATAATAAGCGCCGGGAATAGGATTCACGGTCACCAACATGTAATATGCGCGCACCGCGTCACGTACGTCTGCTATCGTCCTAAGAGAGTCTAGATTACCAACCTTAACGACCGGCGGGATCATCCCTCTCTCGATCATGGCTATCTGCTTGGCAAAAGTAGACTCAGCGAAGACATCTCCTCGCCTAGGCCCAGTGTGAGTAAACATTCTGGTGGTCATCACGGTCATTCCATACGCTTCCGCGTAGAATCTACCGATAAGATCAGTGCCAACCTTTGAGATAGCGTATGGAGAGGCTGGATGAAACGTGCACTCTTCGTCGATTGGCAGCTTGTCCTTGCTCACTCTGCCGAAGACTTCTGAAGATGAGCACACGTGAATAATAGCCTTCGGAGAGAACTGTCTCAGCGACTCCAGCACTCGAGCCGTGCCCTGAACGTTAGTATCCAGAGTGTCTAGCGGAGAGTCGAAGCTAACGCGCGGGAAGCTCTGAGCCGCGAGATGAAAGACGTAGTTGGGATTGGCCTCGCGCACGACGTTTTGAATTGACAGAGAATCGCTGAGGTCGCCGTAGAGCAGTGAAATTCTATTCTTAGCGTTAATTCTCGTGGTCAATTCAGACAGGTTGTCCAGCGGGCTTCTCCAGCGGCACATACCCACGACGTCCCAGTCGGTTTGCCTCAACAGGTACTCGGCCAGGTGAGATCCTACCATGCCGGTTATACCGGTGATGAGAGCGCGTTTCTTCATTAGAATGGTCCCTTAAAGCGTTTGTACGCATCAGTCATAGACGCCTCGGTTGGTAGCTCCACGCCGTGGCCAGAACCAATGGTCTGGTTTAGAATGGCATCTATGAGATCTCTCTGCCTGGGATAGTAGACGTCCTCTAGACTTTTGGCGGTAGGGCAAGGCGCTGGAGACATGCCCAGCATCGCCGGCGGCTTTTTCAGCACCGCAGGATCTCTAGACACTACCTGTCTGCAGGCTTCGGCCGCGACTCCATACTCAACCCAAGACGTGTCGGCTATCACAAGCCGCCGAGTCTTGCTCAAGCTGTCGAAGACTAGATTCCAATCAGGATGACTGATAGAGTTGAGATCTATGATCTCGACCTCGACGCCATGGCGCGAGCAAAATTCCGCAGCTCTAAGAGACTCAAGCACCATCACCGACGTCGCTACTACTGTGACGTCGGTTCCCTCTCTAGCGGTGTAGCTAGTCATCGGCACTCGCGCCGACGTCGACACCTTAAAATCTAGATCGTAGAGCAGCCTGTGCTCGATGCTGATGACCGGGCCTGGATGCCTGTTGATAATCGCTGGATACATGTCGAGAACAGACTGACTCGTCGACGGCATCACTACCGTAAGTCCTGGATAGTGAGCAAACGTGGACTGCGGGCTCTGAGAGTGCTGAGCGCCCTGGCCCCAGCTGCGCCCAACCATCATTCGAATCAGCATCGGGCAGCGCATGGTGCCTCCAAACATGTAGCTGTACTTAGAGGCGAGGTTTACGATCTGGTTCATGGCCAGAAAGCTAAAGTCCGCGCGAATGTGCGTCGTGATAGGATAGTCGCCGACAAGAGACGCGCCGATGGCCGCTCCAGTCATGCCCTCCTCCATCAGCGGCATGTCAAACACGCGGTTGGACCCGTGCTTCTCGGCCAGACCAACGGTCGACCCAAAGATTCCCTTGAAGTCGTCTACGCCCTGCCCCATGATGAACGCGTTGGAGTGCTCGGTCAGAGCGTCATCCATAGTCTTAAGAATGGCGGCGGAGTATTTCATCGACGGCGCGATCATATGACGTCCTCGAGAAGATGGCTTAAGCCGGGCGGCGGGCTGTTCTCAGCAAACCTCACCGCGTCCTCTATCTCCGCCTCTAGCTCCGGCCTCAGTCGCTCGGCAAGAACCGCGTCGACCAGCAGAGGGTCCATGCTTATGAACTGCTCCAAGTCGCTGAGCGCGCGATACCCGCGGTGAAAGTCTTCCTCGATTCCAACGTGCTCTCTATATCGCGCCGTCTTTATCTCCAGCACGTGAGGCTCGCCGCGGCGCACCTGCTCTACGATATCTAGCGCGGTCTCACGAATTCGCCGCATGTTCCACCCGTCAGCGATCGCGCTGTAGTCTAACCCATATGAGCGAGAGTGGCGCGCGCCGTCGTACGACTGTCGAGCTCCGCGTCGACTGTGCACGGCTAGACCGTTGTTCTCGCAGACAAACAGCACGGGAAGCCGCATGAGCGAGGCTAGATTTAGACTCTCGTGATATACTCCCTCCTCGGTGGCGCCGTCTCCAAACACCGCCACCGCGACTCTATCAATCCCTCGCCTCTTGAAACTCATTGCTGAGCCCACCGCGTGAGGTATTGAGCTAGCCACCACCGCCGAGGACCCCATGAGACCAACCTCCGGAGCGCAGAGATGTCTCCAAACACCGCCACCGCGACTCTATCAATCCCTCGCCTCTTGAAACTCATTGCTGAGCCCACCGCGTGAGGTATTGAGCTAGCCACCACCGCCGAGGACCCCATGAGGCCAACCTCCGGAGCGCAGAGATGCATCGATCCAGCCTTGCCCTTCGACACGCCGCCTACTCTGCCGTATAGCTCGGCAAACATAGCGCGAAGAGACCCGCCCTTTGCGATATAGAACCCATGGCTTCTATATGTGGCGTAGACCAGATCATCAAGCCGCAGGGCCTCGCACACGCCCACGGCCACAGCTTCTTGACCTATCGAGAGGTGTACCGGGCTCTGTATCTTGTCTGTTGGATAGATGTCGACGATGCGCTTCTCGACCATTCTGATAAGAAGCGCGGCGCGAAACATACGCTCATAGATCTCATCGCTCAACTCACTCTCCATTAATAATCTATAACATTATTTATCACGCGTCTCTAGCTCGACTATCAGCCTGAGTCCCGGACGCATGCCTTCCACGACGCAGTCGCCGTCGTCTAGATAGTTGTAGAAGAGCGTCTCGCCGTTCAGCTCGCCTCGCACGACCGCGCGCAGCCCCGTGTTGCTGACGTTCTGCACCATGACGTCGAGTATCTTCATAGCAGGGCTCTCATCGCTCTCAACCTAGGGACTCTCTCGCTCACGTAGCTCAGCAGGCTTCCGCCTTGAAAGAGATGGCCCGACACTCCAGCGGCCTTGGCGGTCTCGACGTCAGTCTCGCGATCGCCGATCATCATCGACGCCGATGTATCGATACTCCACTCCGACATGAGCTTTCTCAGCATTCCGGCTCGCGGCTTGCGCATCTCTGAGTCTAAGTCGACGCAGTACTCATAGGCGTCGACGTGCGCGCCCGCCTTTGCCAGCTCTTGGCTCATCCACGCGTGGAGATGATCTACGTCTCTAGATGTGTACAGCCCGCGCGCCACGCCTCCCTGATTAGTAACCACCAGGGCTAGATAGCCGGCGTCGTTTATCCACCGTACAGCCCGCGCGCCACGCCTCCCTGGTTAGTAACCACCAGGGCTAGATAGCCGGCGTCGTTTATCCACCGCACGGCCTCTCTAGCGCCCTCCACCCACTCAAACCGATCTACAGAGCTCACGTGCCCGTGATCGACGTTCAGCACTCCGTCTCTGTCTAAAAATACGGCCGGGCGTCGCGCGATGGCCGGCACCAGAGACTGCGCGCGCTCTAGATCTTCCGGAACGCCAATGTCGATGAAGGAGCCGCTGGAGCAGACGCCGTCGACTAAGCCGCGCTCCATCATCAAGGGCAGGACGTCGCTCTCAAGCGAGCACGGCCTCGACAGAAAGCCGCGCGTCAAGTCGCGCCGCACGTGGTAGAGTCCAGCAGATATCGGGCCGGCCGCGGCCTTAGTCGACACCACGCGCCGGCCCCACGCGCCGTTTAGCCGCACTCTGTCATAGCGATCGCCATCCACGCGGTCGGCGAGAGCCATGGTTATGGGAGCCGAACTCACCAGCGAGAGCCAGTTGCAGTCAAACAGAGTATCGCCGTTGGCTAGAAAGAACGTCTCCTCGAGAAGGCCGCTCTCAAGCGCGAGAGCCACGGCGCCTCCCGTGCCCATGGGGCTTGGCTCGACCGTGGCCTCTACGCGCATGCCTCTCACGGTGACGCCGCGATAAGCCGCGGCCATCTCGGCGCCGCGATACCCGCACAGGAGTAGAGCGCTTCGCGCTCCGTGCCGCGCAGCCTCGTCCAGAAGGTAGCTTAGAAAGGGCCGGCCTCTTATCTCTAGAGTCGGCTTTGCCGCGAGATCGGTGGCCGCGCCTAGGCGTGATCCACGGCCTCCGACTAGAAAGACCGCTTGACTCACTCCCACGGCCTCAGGATCGCGTCGGCCAAGACGTCGGCCGCCGGAAAATTGAGCGCTCGAGCGGAGTTTCGAAGCATGGAGTCGCGGTTCTCTCGCACGGCTCTCTCCACGAGAGTGAGATCCTGCGCGTGCCTCACCATGTCGTCAGCGATCACCGCCTGCCTGTCCATGAAGTGCTCCAGAGAGTCATACCTCTCGTCAAACAGGAAGTCGCACGTCTCAAAGCCCCAGCGCCTGATGACCTTGAGACACTCCGGGCCGCCGTTCACGGCGTAGGGGCGCGCGAACAGCAGGCTCTTGACCGTCTTCTCGGTGACCACGGCCATGTCCACCACCGTGTCCAGCACGTCGTAGCGAGTGCCGGTCTCCTGAACCAGATCGTACCACGACGAGCGCATGACGTCCAGAGGCAGCACTCCGCCCAAGCCCTCCACGATGAAGGCGTCGCGCTCGCGCTCAGAGGCCTCTACGTCGTCCGCGCGCATCAGAGGAAGATCTCCAGCCAGCGTCATGTCGCTCACCACTCGCTCAGCGTAGTCGGACTTGACGGCGGCGGCGGCATCGGAGGTGTACGGCTTGGGCATGAGGTTTGAGACGTGGCCCTTGCTCAAGAGGTCGAGCGATCGAAGCGCGTGCATCATCGTCACGCGATGGTACTTCTGATCGCGAGTGAGCGAGGCGTAGAGCTTAGTCTTGGGCGCGTCTAGATACTCGGCGATGAAGCCGGCCACCAGCTCGTCGAGATTGACTCCGGCCGCAGCCGTGCGCCGGCGAAGCTGCCCGACGCTGTAGCTCACGAGAAGAGGGCTGTGGACGAGGTTGATGTCGCCGTGAAAGGCGCGTCGAATGGCAAACTTCTGCTTCTTCTCCATGCCGGCGGCCATGGCGAAGTACAGCGGTATCTGCGAGAACGAGTGAGCGTCGCGGCAGAGCCTTACCCAGCCGAGGTAGTTTCCCAGAAAGTTGATGTTCATGTTGGGATACATCTCGAAGTCCTGGCAGAAGTAGAACCCCACGCGGTTGCGCGCGAACTCCAGCTGAATATTCTTATCTAGAAGGAAAAAGTACTGCTGCGCCGTGCAGTGCCAGTCGTTCATCGGTATGAAGTAGAAGTAGCGCTTGTTGGAATCGTAGGACGTGACGTCTCTCAGCCGCGCGAACTTGACTCGATCGCCGGCTAGCTCTAGATAGTAGCGCTTGTTGTCCTCGTATACGTTGGGCTGCCAGTTGTCGGATATCGACCTAAGCCTGTCCGTAGCCGTCACCAGCTCGCCGCTGGGAAGTATGTCGTCGACCAGAAACACTATATCAGTCATTATCTAATCCTCTACGCGCACTCTATATAAATATTATCTTTCAGAGCGTCAAGATGTATAAAAAGTTAATCTTATGCGCCGCGCTACTCATGGCACCAGCGCTTGGACTCGCGCAGACCACCGCGCCCGCGCCTGAGCCTATTTACACAGTCAAAGAAGTTACGTGCGGGTCGACGCCGCAGCTGCTTGAATATATTCAGAGTAAATTTAAAGAACAACCCCTTTGGTTTGGCAGGGACGCCGTCACCAGCTATGTTCTTATGGTTAACGCAGAGACTAGAGAGTGGACGCTGGTTCAGTTTAACGACGAGATCGCCTGCATAATTGGCGTCGGTAAAGACCACACGCTCGTTTCAAAATCACGCGGCTTATAGCAAGATCACAAACTAGCCTAGAGCGTGAATTTTATTACTCTGTCGACAGAATCACGAAGACGCTCTAGCTCCGCTCTCAGCCTCTGTATTTCCTCAAACGCGGCGTCCATCGCTATCATTTCCTCATAGCGACCTTCCTCCTCGGCGCGCCTGATTTCGGCGGCGAGGTAGTCTAGAATATTACGAGAGTAACTCGAGCTCATCGCTTAACCTCCATGAAACCTAGAAAAAACAGTGACGGCGATGGTGACCGTCACTCGCCAAGAAAAAGGACCGAAGCTCCCTTGCTCTCAGGCCGCGTTGGCCATCTCGACTGCAGTCTCTAGAGCCAGCGTCTTGAGCTTCTTGTTATGGCCATACCAGGCGTTGGTGAGCCGATTGTCGGCAGTGCGGCCAAGGGTGTGGTCAGTCATATAAGTGACCGTGTTGAAGAGCTGCCAGAAGGTGCCCTTTGCAAAGTCAGCGCCGGGCTGAACGTCCATGATCTCGAGAGCCGTCTTGGCGTTACGAGAGACCTTGATCTCGCCGTCGCTAGCGGTCGCCGCGGTCGGAAAGATAGTAGTAAAGTAGTCCATGGCCTTTTCCTTGGTGGCGCGGCGGCTGCCCAGGAACTGAGCCATCTCCTTGTACTTCGACAGCTTGTCGGTAGCGATGCCAAGCATGGACTTGACGTCCTCGGGCTGGAACTCACGGCGGTGAGAGATCTTGACCATGCGCTCAACGGTGGAGTTGAGCGAGAGAGTCAGCGTGTTCTTACAGACCACGCGAATCGGCGTGAAGCGCACGTCGGTCGAGAAGCCGTACTTGTGAAAGTTGGAGAAGAGCAGATAGGAGTCGATGCGATCGCCCTTGAAGAGCTCAAAGGACTCCTTGACCCTGGCGAGACCCCACACGATCTGGCCGCCGCGGAGCGACCCGGCCGTATGCATGTCCATGTCGCCGGCCATCACGAACTCGTTGAAGAACTCAAAGGCCTCTCGATTCTGAACCGGATTCCAGTCCTCAGAGACCACGTCAATGACCGCGTTGTCCACATCGCGAACCAGGGCCGATCGACCAACCGCCACCTTCTTACCGGCGACAGTCGCGTAGGCGGGAATCTTCTCGACCGTCCAGTCAAGACTTGCGGCCTTGAGCATCTGCTCCGGAGTGAGATCGGGCGGAACCTCTTTGCCAAGACCATGCCAGGGTACCTGTCCGGTATAGGCCATTGAAGCCTCACCGTTACGCTGTTCAATCTGATGTGCCATGATATAGTTCTCTCTTGTTAAGGATGTCAGCCATTCAACTCAGCGGCAGTAGCGATAGTAGATCGGAATGCCCTCAGGGCTATATCCACCCGCCGCCACGACGCAGCCCGGGCCGGACTGGTACATCGGCGCCTGATAGACGGGAGCCGGCGCCTGATAGACTGGCTGCTGCGAAGTGATCAGCGAGCTGATCACCGCGGCTCCTGCGGCGATCGCGGTGACCGCAATCGCTGAGTCGTACGGGCCGGACCCCGGCCACCTGCCGACGCCGCCGCTGTGATGCCCATGTTGGTAGCCGCGGCCGCGGCCGTTATAGACGTTGGTGTTGGTGATAACCGTGCTGCGGTTGATGACTGCCTGGCGGTGCTGGCCCTGCTGATAGTGCTGGCCGCGATGCTGACCGTGGTGGTGATGCTGAGGCACGGCGCAGGCCGAGCAGACCGCTACGATCGCGATGGCTGCAGCAGTTGCTGTTAGAGTACGAATCATCTATAACTCCATAGTTGATATATCAATTATATCATAATTATGAGCGATGTACACTACTATCTTACAGATCAATAACACGCTCACTGGCGCTCGACCTGAAGGCGCCGGAGGGCCGCGCCGCGCTGCTCACGATCCGTCTCGCCGGCGAGATCTCGCTGCATGGAGTCGAAGAGCTCATGAAGCTGAGCGTCGTTCATCTCGCGCACGCGCTCGAACTGGCCCTGAGACGGGCGGTAGCCGTACGCGTCCTTGTGGAGGTCGGAGAAGAGAGAGAGGTTTTGATTTGTAATCATATGATTATACTACTCTATTTAAGATAGAGTGTACATCATTAAGAGTGAAATAAAGTATCAAAGATGCCAGATTTCGAGCACTTTTATGTCAAGATGGTAGGCTATCCTATCTCGCGCACATATGCACTTTTGCGCATTTTTTTATCGTTTAGAACCAATGGCTTAGAGAGGGCATTTTTGATTTCCGGCGATCCTGCGAGCGAGCTAGGGTATTCAGAAATAAAGAGGGGGTGAGGCGATCGACTTCCTCACCCCCTCAGGAGTGGCCGGCGCCGTTTCCATCACCAGCGCCGGCCGGCTCAGCCGGCCGCCATGTCATCGGCCGACTGTGTTTCTCGAGCTCAGTATCGTCGCGCCAGCTCTGCCACCAGCAGCGCGGTCGGCACCGTCGCTAAAGAAGGGCTATTCTTTGCCGAGATGGACTCGACTCGTTGATACCGCTTGGCTCCGGTCGTACCATCGATCTCATAGAGCTCCTCAATTCGACCGGCCTCCTTCTCGTCGAGCACGATAGAGCCGACGTACGTCTTGAAGCACCTGAAGTCATTGGTGGCGCTGAGACCGGCGTTCTTCCATCGTGGCCAGAGCTGTTCCGCCACGTCGCGCTTCTTGAACGCGCTGCCTCGGTGAGCGATGTACGAGCGTACATCGCGGCTGATGCTTTTGGTCATGTTACAGGAGCTCCTTGAGATCTCGCATGGTAAGCTTCTCGGGGGCGGCCAAGCCGAGAGGGTCGTCGCGCGGATCGGGACGTCGGCCGACGCGCGCCCTGTCCTTCATCTCTTCCGTCACGGCGTCGATTTCACGTCGGATGGTGAGATAGTCGGGATCGTCGGACGAGGTCCTGTAGATGCCGGCGCGCTTGGCGGCAGCCTTGAGGACGTCGAGGCGGTCGGCCGGAGCCTTGGGAGCCGCCGACTTCGGAGCAGCCGCGACCCTCTTTGCCTTGACCATGTCGATCTCGCCCGGCGCCCTGGCGCGCTTCACGAGATAGACGTAGGCGGTCTTGGCCTCGCCGACGCTGAGCTTTTCGCCCTTGCGGTTGCTAACTCGCTGCGCGAGAGCCCTGACCACGTCGACCATCGGGCTGCCCTTCATCTCCTCCATCACGGCGATGCAGTGCGCCGTGGCGCTCTTGTACTTGTCACTCATGTTTGACTCCTTGGTTTGCTTAGCGTTGATCATGTTGTTATTCTACTCTAGTCTTGAGCCGATGTACACGGCGGAGATGGGTAATATTGTTTCTTTGTTGCGCGCGGCGGTTGAAACTTTGTTACTCAGCCCCAGTCTTTCTTATCGCCGTACCTCTCGTTATACTCGTAGCCGGCTAGATACTCATCCCTTTCCGACGGCGTCAGATCGGTGATCATCTCGCCTTTACCGGTGCCGTACGGCCACCAGTGAGGGCTGCGCGGCCGGTGGTAGTAAGAGTCGGCCGAGCCGCGGTCGAACAGGCCGCCGTGGCGCTTACGGTCGAACTGGCAGCCGGGCCTGAGCGATACGTCAGGATGAAGCTTCATCCTGCTGTCTTGAAATACGTTCTTCATTTACAGCGCCAGAAGGAGACAGATCCAGCCGGCGAGAAGTACGCCCAGCAGGAAGGACACGGCGCACTCGATGAGTACCATTTGCACTTGAGCTCTCCTCGCTATCGCCAGCCGTTGGTCGATCGCAGGTATAGATCAAATCTAGACCCGTGCTCGCGCTTGATGGTTTGACTGGACGTCCGGTAGAGAGGACCACCTCGAGCGTAGAGGTGCTTGAACGGGCTGTCCTTGCCGAGCCGAGGGCGAATCACCAGCCGGACACGCTTGGGCGCGCCCGTCAGCTGATTGAGCATCGCCCAATCGCGATTGAGCAGGTTCTGCTTGGTGATCACGTCTCGAATAGTCGCGATCTTCTCCTCGGCGCCGTGCCTGGAGAGAGTGCAGAGGTAGGTGCTGGTGCGAGTCATGCCGTTTCCTTCAATCTTCATCATATGATCATACTACCATATGATATCAAGGATGTACACTAAAGAAGTGAGTAATATTGTTTCAAAGATGAGTTAGATCTTGAAACTCTAATCTTCCAACTCATCGCGATCATCGCCCCATTCGCCCGGCGAGAAGCCGTCGCGCCTCGACTAGATGCGTGCGAACGCGTTCAGAGCTTGACAGATAGAAAGTATACGAGCCAGCCTGGCGACGATCCTCGTCATCGATATACTCGAAGCCGCCATAGTAATCCAGGTTTCTGGTTGGGCCCTTTACTGCGATAAACTCAGATGAGCAATAGAGAGTCGTATAGCAGCGCTCATCGAGCCCAAGCGCGCTCGGCTTTACCGGAGTCGCGTTTTCCTTAACATATGAGCTCACAGTGTCATCGATATCATCGAGCAAATCTAAAAGCTGC
>Ga0194129_10004194_pt1 | contig 19395 bp, 28 predicted proteins | sample TA2KigCa35mmetaG_FD_150862 | JGI IMG/M metagenome (GOLD analysis project Ga0194129, IMG submission 150862) | Freshwater microbial communities from Lake Tanganyika, Tanzania - TA2015038 Kigoma Deep Cast 35m | ecosystem: Environmental > Aquatic > Freshwater > Lake | place: Tanzania: Lake...
AACCAATAAGTATAACTGACATTACAAAGGATGGTAAATTTTTTAAGCCAATTGGCACTGCTTATTTAGTCGACTATGATTGTAAAACAAATAAGTTTTCAAATTGGTCTTCATTTACCTATCCATATGGTGTTAATTTTGTTACTCATTTTGAAGGCATTAGCAGAAGTAAATCTGGAGCGTATCAATTGTCTGCAACATCAGGTGAAGCTGGTGGTGATGTAAACACTATTCAGGGTTCCTGGGTTGAAGTTTCCAAAGATAGAAAAAATCAAAGATGGGTAAATGTAAATTACAATAATGACCCAAATAATATAACAACAAATGATTCTGTTGCCGGAAATTACATTGTTGGTATAACATTGTCTGACCCCGTCTTATCTTATCAAGCGATTATTGAATAAATTATAAATATTTTTTTATGGAATAATATTTAACTCTTGGCGACATATTGGGCAAGTTGAGTTTTCCCGAATCCATGGGATAATACAATTACCATGAAATTTGTGTTCACATTGTAAAATATTCCAGATTATTTGATCCAAACAAATAGAAAATTCTTCATCAATTACTCCGATATTTTTTATTTCCAGAGGAATATGTTCAACAACAGGAATAATTGTATTTGCTGTATTATTTATCTCTAACATTTCAAAATTACTTTTGAAATATGAATAACATCCTATTACAAGAACTTGACATATTATTTGAATAAAATATATTTTAAGAGTTACTGTTGACAAATCATAAAAAAATTTTATAGTATAAATTGATACAAGTGTATAAATTAAATTTTTAAAATAAAATATAAATGTTTTTATTGTATAAAACAGACTAATTTTTTCCCAGAGATAAAATTCAATTTGATTATTAAATTCTCTTCCCATATTTGTAAAATATCTCTCCATATAAAACATTCCAATAATTTGTTCAATAAAAGATAAAAATAATGCAATATATAAAAGTACATTGTGAACTATTAAATTACTTGATAAAGAAATACCGATACCAATATGTAATAATTCAATAACAATTATAATTTTTTTCAAAACTATAAATTTATTATTTATTATCATTTTTTATTCCAAATAAATATCTCAATAAAATTTCATTTTTTTATTGGAAAATTATGAGTGTTTTTATCTAGAAAATGATTACCATTTTCTTCATTTTGTTTCTGAGTAAAAGGTTTAATTTCTTTTTCGCGTTCTTTTAAAATAGATTTGAAAGAACGGTTTATGTTAACATTTGTTTTTTCTTCACCTATATTTTTAAATGCCTCGTCTAATGATGCCATTATAATATATCCAGATAGAATAATTATTCTTGTAAAACCTAAATTATTTTCAAATTTCTTAATACAATAAATATTACAAAATTTCGTTATATATAGTTGTAATTTGTTGTTTTTCCAATATTTCTTCACAATTTCCTATCCTCCCAAAAATTATTCTTTTTGAATTTTCAATTATCGAATAAATATTATCAATTTCTCTAAGAATACTTATCATATTATTATCAGTTATTTTCTTGATATTTTGAACAGATGATTCGCAATAAGAAATTCTTTCACGGAGTATATTATTTTTTATTTCTTCTTCATGTGATTCAAGAGAAACAATTTCATCTCTAATTCCCTTAAATAATTTACGTATCATTTCTTTTTCATCCTCTTTTAATTTGTTTGCATCATTTATTTCCTTTTGAATACTAAAAATAGTTTTATTAATTACTGGAACATATTCTCTTAATATTCTATTTTCTAATAATAATTCATTAGTAATTTTATCAAATCTTTGAATTTTGTTGTTCAGTTTTTTATTTTCTTCTTCTAATTTTTGTATTTTTTCAAGAATAAATCCCATAATAATGTTTTCCTCCTGTTTTTCCATTTGTAAATGATATTGCAAGCAGACTGGATCTTCTATTTTAAATAAATAATAATCATCTATTTTCTCGAGAATATAATTTTGTATAATTTTTTCCATTTTTTGTAAATTTCTTCTACAAAAATTTACAACAAAATTATCTTCTGCTGTTATAACACATTTATATATTTTAAAAGTTGTATCAACATACCTAATTAGAATTCGTTCTTCGTTTCTTTCAATATTCATTTAATATGTAAAAATTGAATTATTTTTAATTTCATTTTTTTACAGAAAAAATATGTGATTTTATAGTTGAAGCAATTTCGGATTTTATAACCGAATTATGTTGTAAGTGTTTTGAAGACACAGATAAAAAAAAAGATGAAAATATTGGAGATGGATGAATGGAAAATTTAAAAGTGAACCACAAGAGGTGGTTCAAGCTAAAAAAGAATGGTTTGGAGATGATATTGGATGTCTTCCTGTTTTTCAAGAAGAATATGAAATAACAGATGACATTAATGATTATGTAATGTCAAGTGAAATTCAAGAATGGTTGGAAGAAAAGAAGATTGGAATAACCATGAAAAAATTTGGGATGGAAATAAAAAGATATATTGTGAAAAATAACTTAAAAAATGTAAGATGCGATGTTAAAAGTATTAATGGAAAAAGTAAACAAGTGTGGTTTGGAATTAAATATATATCTGAAAATTTTTAATTATTCTTAGAAATTAGACATTAGTCTTAGACATTGGAAAATTTCATTTAAAAAAATTCCCAAAATTTATAAAATTAATATTTTTTATATTTTTATAATATGAAAAAAATCAATGTCTAAGACTAATGTCTAATAATTAACTTACTAAATTTTATTCGACTGATTTAATATAAACGCTTACTTTAATTTTTTATATGAAAAAAATTGATAAATAATTTATTAAAACACGATGATTGTAACTGGTATGTCTAGTATAAATGATTTGCCTTTTGAATTAGTTTCACTAATTCTTCAAAAAGTTGATTTGGATTCAATAAAAAAATGTTGTTTAACAACAAAAAAATGGTTAAATATTATCAAAAGTGCAAATTACATGATAAGTTTGTGCAATGAGAAATTTGTTAATTATCCAAAAAATGGTTATCGTAGTATTACTGAGGAAGATGTTAATTTTGGAAAAACATTAATAACTTCAAAAAATAAATTAATAAACATTGATTTATTGTTATATGATTTTTCATCTTATGATAACATTTTTCAACATCCATTATTGAGTATTTCCAAACACCCTCATGTATTTTGGTCTTCAATTGGAACTGATGAACCTTCTGATGAATATATAACCTATGGAATAAATAGTTCAATTGGAGTTATTAGTGAGGTGCATATTAAATTTTATGAGGCCTTTTATTTGGGAAGAATTGAAAATGGAGAAGGTTTTCCTTGTTTTTCTTCGAGAACGATTAAGTTAGAGATTTTCAATGAAAGACAAAACAAAATATTTTCGAGTCCAGAATATCTGGTTAAACAAAATAATAGCTCACAAGTTTTAAAATTTAATCCTGTTTTTGTTACGAAAGATTGTCGAATTCGTTTAAATTTAATTGGTAAAATAGAAAAGCAAATCAGTGATCTAAAATATTACACATGTGTAAATTCTTTTGAGATATATGGAATACCAGATTTACCTTTCAGATATAAAGACGATATTTTTACAAAAATTCCAGAGAAAGAATTATTCGAATTATACAGAGAATTTGATAAAGCAAAAATGCAATTGTACTATTTATCAGATAAAATTTATCGCAATCAAAACTCTATCTTGATATTGAGTCGACAACAAAGAGAAAGTATTCTTGGATATTTTAATTTGTTAGGACAAGGAAAATCTTTAACTCCAACTTAATTATTTTATAAATATAATATATAAATGGACATTCCTTCCAAAAAAATAATCCACAAAATAACAAAAAAATTCAAAAATTTACCAATTAGCAAAATATTTAACAACAACATAACAGTGCGCAATAATAAGAATAGTAAAATACAATTAGATAACATTATAAATGAAATTCCTCCAGGAGGAATAATTATAAATAAGCCAGGAATATATACGTTTGGTAAAAATATTTCCTGGATACCAAAAACAACAATTTCAGCAATAAAAATAGAATCAAATAATGTTATACTCAATTTAAGTAATTTTACACTTACTTGTATAAATCCTTTGAATTTGCAAACATCTGGAATTAGTGTTTTAAATTCATCAAACATATCAATAAAAAATGGAACAATTTCTCAAATGGGTTTAAGAGGAATTGAATGTGAATTATGTAAAGATGTTTCTATTGAAAATATTATAGTAGATATAATAACCGCTGATAATATAGCTGAATATATTGTTCCAGTAGGTATATTTTTTAATAAATGTGAGAATGTTATTGCAAATAAATCAATTGTTAAAAATATAACTGTTAGAGCAGATTCTATGGCAGGTATCCAAATAACTGATACAATAAATTCAGAAATTGTTAATTGTACATTAACAGATTTTATTAATTTGGATGGTGCATGTACTGGATTTGGACATTTGGCATGTGATGGTTCTATTGTTAAGAATTGTGTTGTAAATAATTTCCAAAGTTTTTTCAATGGAAATGTTAAAACCCAAGGGCACACGTGTATTGGTTATGTGCCAATTTTTTCAACTAACCTTATTTTTGAAAATTGTAAAGCTTCAAATATAGTTGGTTGTTGCGATGATGCACATGGTATTAGCATATTCTTATGTCTGGAAAATATAAAGGTAAAAAGTTGCATAGTAAACAACGTCAAAGATGGTGTTGGAACAAATACTGGCGCAAAGGCTACTGGTATTGAGGTTTATGCCAGTGGAGTTATAGTATCAGATTGTATTGTAAATAATATAAGTGCAATTAATCCACAGGATAAGCAGTGCACTGGATTTAGTTGTGCTTTTGCAGAGGATGTTAAGTTTTTAAATTGTAAGGCATCGAATGTTCAGGTTTATGATGAAAATGGAAATCAAAATTCATGCATTGGATATGGTACTGGTTTTGGCTGGGCCCCAGACCCACGTCCAGAATTTATATTCCCATCAAAAAATATTTTATATGAAAATTGTTGCGCAAATAATTGCCAGGTTGGTTTTGATAGTTGGTATCATATCGATTCTGTCTGGAAAAAAATATGTGCATGTTGTTGTGGAATATCTGTTTTAAATCTTAATAATTCACAAAGAACAATATCTTGTAATGCATGTTCTGAGTGTAATCCACCGATAGTTATTACTTTGACGAATGTAGCAAAAGGAAATAAATTTATAAATGTAAAAGCAACATATTGTTAAAAAATTATTTTGATTTGAGAATCAAAATTTCATCTTTCAAATTGTCATTTTCTTCTTCCAACTTGTCATTTTGTTGAACAAGTGTTCTGTTTCGAAGTTCAAACTTTTTCAAATATTCAATTTGTTCAAGATGAACCTCTTTTTCTCTGGATAAAATTTTAATTTCTCTTTTCAATTCACGAATTTCTTTCAATAAATCAGTATGTTCATGATATTTAATATTAGGTTTATTCATAGTCTTTAATGTTAAACCATCATAAATAAATGGAGGGATACGTTCGTTACAGAAACTAAACTGATTTTGATTTTGACATAATCCAGCAAATGGATTTGGAGTTGGTGGATTACCAAATATTCCACTTGGAGTTGGTAAATTGCCAAATAATCAAGTAGAAGGTAGATTTCCAAATGGATTGGTTGCTCCAAAAGCAGTTGATGAAAAACCAAAATTTGTGGTTGATTGATTTTCAAATATTCCTTTTTGAGTTGATGGATTACCAAATGAAGGAAATTGATGAGATATATTTCCAAAAGGATTGTTTCCTCCAAAAGTGGTAGATGGAGCACCAAATGTTCCAAAAGTTGGTTGATTATTTGTGGTTGTCGTGGCAGCAAATACATTTTTTTGTTCTTCTTTTTTTGTTTGAGAATCTTTTGTCCATATAACCCCATTAGGAGTAATCTGTGGAACGAGTTTTCTATCTCCATTCAAACAAGGAACATCAAGTAAATTGTCGTCGTCACAACTTGTATTTCCAGTAATATTTGAATTCTTTTCTTCGCTCATAGATTGTAATATTTTTTATAAATATAAATAATAATTTTAATAATTAAATGTGAATGAAAAAAACATGTTATCATCAAAAATAAACATACTAAGTAAGCTATTGTATAGTAATAGAATCATTTTATATTTAATGTTGTTAAATTTACAAAAAAATATTTTAGAAATAACGAATATAACAAACAAAAAAGTTTTCGTATAAGCAATACCAAAATAAATAAATATTTCCTTCAAAAAGTAGTTATACAATGATTGAATAAAAAATACATTTTTTACACCTTTGCACATTTAAAACGCTGATAAAATCAGCGTTTTCTGTATGTGCCGGCTCTGCCGAGGCAACCCATAAGGTGTAAAAATTTCTTTAATAATAATTTTATAGTCTTTATTGATGCAATCAATTAAATAGTTAAAATATTTAATGTTATTTTTTAATAAAATGTTTGATAAAAAATTGAAAAATATTGTTGAAGTTAAAAGTAATATAAAAGCAATTGATATTTGAAAAATTTGAATATGAAGTGGGTTATTTTTTTTATCATATTCAAGCGCTACATATATCAAGGAAAAGAAAACAAGTATTGTAAATAAAAAAAGGTAAAGTAAAAGTTTAATCAAATTGTTCATTTTATTCATTTTTAACTAATAAATTAAAAAAAATCAATTTTTATAAAAATGGATTAGGATATTTATTGATAGAGAATAATTAATTTTTATCTAGTCAAACTCTGAATGAAATGAAGAAATATCGCAGAGTAAAATTTGGAAAAAAAAAATCAATCAATTTTTGGACAATTTACATAATGAATTGGAATAAATTTATTTTGACCATGATAGTGAATTTAATCAACTTTTGGATAATTTGCCACAAAATAAAAAAATTAGAGATAAATTACAATCAAGCATTGAATTTTTTACCCAGGTGGATTAGAATTTTTATGTATAAGCTATAAAATGAAATATACTTGGTTGAATTTTCAATCTGAATTAAAAAAATTAGGTTTACCTCTAACACCTTCACCAAAACAATTTGGCAAACATTTAATGGAATATCAAAATTTGATTGGTTACAAAATATATTTTTACAATTACAATTATGACGAATAAAAATTTAAAAATAAGTAGTAAGCATGAAATGAGTCACACGATAATATCGGTGCACCAAGCTAGGCAACTCATCGAGGTGCGTTTAATATGTTAAATGATGTAATTAAAAATTTTTCATAAAATATCATCATCTACCATTTTATTATTTTCAATCCATTTATTTAAATTATAATTATAGGTAATTGGCCCAGGAGGTGGAGAAATTAATGGAAAAGATTTTATAATTTCAGTAAATTTAAAAATTGGACTACAAGTTCTTTTCAATAAAAAATCATGACCATGTGTAGCTAACCATGAAGGTTGAGAAATTATAATATTCCAATTATCATCAAATGGATAATCTCTAATTCTTACAATTTTTTCTCCACGATAAGTAACATATCTTTCACATCCTAAGAACAAAATTCCATCATCTTTAATATTTTTATGAATTATTTCAAAATATTTTTTTATAATATCATGTTTCATTTCACTAAAGCCTCTTGTTTGAATAATTAAATCAAATTTAAAAGTATTTAATACATCTAATTCAAATGGTGGGAGTAATAAAATATCAAATTCAATTACATTTTCGCAATTAATAATATCATTATATCGTAATATTTTTTTATCTGGATAAAGCTCAGATAAATAAAAATGTTGTAAAATTAGTGTTTCGGGAAGATCAATTGAAATATATTTACAATTTTTAAAATTATTTATAATTTTATTAGCTAAGCCTCCAAAACCTCCTCCAATTTCTAAAATTATCTTTTCATTATATGAATTAAAAAATCTGGTAATCTGCCATGTATCATAAATACTATACAAATCATTTGTATTTAATTTTATATTATCAAATATACAGTATTGAGGATTACCTATGTTACATTCAATATTAGACAATATAAATTCATCATTATTAATCATTTTCTTTAAATTTTTAAATCTTTTTATAAGAGTTTTTGAATATTCTTCATCATATATTTGTGGTAATATTTTTTTATTAATAATATTTTGTCTATCACTTTGTAATAATCCGATTTCAATTCCGCATGTTAATCCATTTCTTCTAAAATTATTAATTTCTTTTGTAATTATTTGTTCAAAATTTATGTCAAATACGTCCCACATAACATCTTTATTATTTGAATTGGTTAGATCATATTTATTTTTTTCAAAATAATAATTTTGTAAAATACTTTTTGTATTTCTCATATATTTTTTTTTAAAAAAAATATATAAATTTTACGTATATTTTACAAAATAAAAATTTAATGATTTATCTAAAAAAATATGATTGATTCAGCAATATAATTTCACATTAATTTTCAGGGAAATTTTTATAAAAGTAAATTATAACCTCCTTGAATATTTTGATACTTTGAAGTATTACTATTGATAATAAAATTTAATTCATCATAATATTTACTTTCAATAATCAAGTTATTCAATTTTTTTCTAATATCAATAAATTTTTCTTTTTTATTGATATGACCCTTAAATTATGTATCAATGTATTCTCGAGAAATTTCATAAAAAATAATCTCAATGTCATATAAATAATTTGTTAATAATCTATCTAGAATAATATCTATCCAGAAATCATTTACATCAAGTAATTTGATAATATTAGATTTATATTTTTTCAAAAATTTCTTAGTATTGTTAAATATCTTTTGGAACATCACGCAAACATTCATGCACAAAATGAGTTACCATTACGCCTGGCGAATGAACACAATCATGAAAATATAGTGAGATATCTTATTCAAAATGGTGCAAATATCGAAGGAATTAATATTCGTTTTGCGCAATTTTTTAATTTGACTTCAAAGCCAGATTATATACCAAAATTTCATGAATGTCCTATTTCTAGAATTGATTTTTCTGAAAATACACAAAAAATTGGATGCATAATGTGTCTTAATGTATTCTCAAAAGATTGCCTGGAAAATTGCCTAAAAGTAAATTATAGTTGTCCAATGTGCAGAGATGGAAAAACTTTCTACTTAGCCTAATTTTCGATTTATAAAATAATTTAAAAAAAAAATAATAAATTATAAAAAAAATGAAATTGTTTTTATTATTACTCATAATTGGATTTTCAAGTGCTATCAAACTCAATCAATATTTGGATTCATCTTGTTCAAACTTATTTCAAACATATTATTTCAATTTGAATGAGTGTTTTTCAGCTGGAAATGGAGCAAATGCTATGAATTATACATTATGTAATGGAACTTATTTTTCATCAATTGTTTATTCTGGAACAACTTGTACTGGTAATCCTGTGTTAACAATATCTGGAGACCCCAGAACATGTGCTTTGGAAAGAAGATTGGTTTATTGCAATGAAAATGTCCCAAGTAATCCTGTTATAAAATCCGATTCATCATATTTGTTAACCAATCCTATTATACAAGCAATATTTTTATTTATTGTAATTTTGTAATTCATTATCGATTTATAATGATTTTTTTCAATTCCACAGAATATTTTTAAAAAAATCATTGTTAACAAAACTTTCATATATAAAATGTGAAAGTATATTGATTGATATTTTCATCTTAAATCCAACAAACGTAAATAATGTTTATTGGCATTATTCCATGTAGGTTTTATACCATTTTTTACAACATCATAAGCATATCGCATTTGTTTTAATGATGTTTCTAATTTCATATCGCCACATCCAGTGCAAAAGGTTGTTGTTAAAATTGTTTTTATTTTTTTTTCATTTTGTCTATTATGTTTTATAACACTCAATAAAACTGCTTTGAAGGCGTAATACGCGTTTAAACTTCCTTCAACATTTTTTGGAATGACCATTGTTGGTGAATGTGCTAAAAATGGATATTTATCATTTCCAGTTTTAATAATAAAACATGTTCCTATTGGTTGTTCCCCAGAATAATATTTGGCAATTTTTTTTCTTACTTTTTTCCCAATTTTAGGTAATATATTTGATAGAATCGCGTCAATACCACCATCCATGTGTCCAAATGAATTTCCTGGAGAAACAATGCAATCAGCTGGGTCACAATCTTTAATATTTTTAATTGAATATGTTATTCCATCTATTTTGAAATATTTTTCGATTTGTTTGGGTAAATTAGTATCAAGAGAGACAAAATGTATTTTTATATCATCCATATTATAATTTAGGATTAATTCTTTAATTCTTTAATTTCTTACATATATTATGCAAACTCCCCAGGAAGTTAAAAACTGGTACCTTAACGATTCATATAATACCAAAATAAAAACAAATGGTGGTGAAAATATAGGAACAAATTATAGATTTGGATGCGTTATTTCTCAAAATATTATTGACGCATTATTATTAAACCAAGGTTCGAAACAAATATATTTGGGTTCAAACTTAAGTGTATTAGAAGAAATTTCTGGAAATATTAAATATGAATTATTCTATTATACATACACTTATGATGCTCCATCTAAAAATTATTTGTTTGGACGAGTTTTATATGATATTATTGATTTTACGATAGATTACAAAAGTTATCTAAAATCATGTGATAATATAATATTAAATATTACTCTGGATAATTTAATTCTTACCAAATCCAAATTTACCCAGGCCTATAAACAAGATTCAAATATAGGAGCGATTCGTTTAGATGTAGATAAAGAAACAAACACGTATTTTTCACTTATGGATATTTACACTAAGGATATGCGAAAAAGATATGGAGTAACTAGTTTTATGGACAATAACTTTTTCAATAATACTCCAATATATATTTATAATTATATTTCTAGAACACCTTCTACATGTAAATTTGCAAATGAATTAGTAAAACAATTAAAAACATCTATTTCAAACAAATCAACTTATGAAAGTAATAATATTCCAATATAATAATTGAGTATTAGGAAAGATTTTGAATAAAAATATTATTCGCTTCAGCAATTTTTTTATTACAACAAGGACAATAATTTTTTGATAATTTTTTAATACAATCATTGCACATACAAATATGATTACAAGGTCTGATTATTACATCAATCATATTTGTCATACAAATCATGCAAATAAATGGTTTTATATCATTTTTTAGTGATGTAATTGGGATAGAAACTTCATTTTCGGTTTGTATATTTTTATCATTTGTTGAAATATTTATTGGGGCAACTCTTTTGAATGAAGAAAATATATTTGAGCAATTTATGCAATTAAATAAATTTGATTCTTTAATTGCAATACAAATTGTTACGAGAAATGACATGATTAATCCAAATGCAAAAAATATATAAAAAATAAATAATATCCATGCAAATGAAAATGTAATAATTCTGTATGCAAATTCGGCATCATTATTTGAACATGTTGTCAAATTTCCTTCTACATAACTACTTTTGAAAAATGTAACATTTGTTAAAATACTACAAACAAATAATAAAGTAAATGATAATGATTTAAAAAAAGTAATATTTATCATTTCATCATCCATAATTTCATGGTTATTTGAAATACTAGAATGCAATAAAGAACTAGCCAAAATAAATGAAATTGATAAACTACAATTACCAATAATTTCTAATACAATTACACCAATAAATAAATCATTTGGATTAAACGTACAATCATTTGTTGCTATATCACCTCTTATTTTTAATAGAATTGCGCTATGTGTCCATAATCCAATAAGTAGGAGAAATAAAAATATAATTTCCCTACTTACAATTTGTTTACTTACCATTTTATGTTAAAAATAGCAAAAATATATTTAATCAATTTTTTATATTGGAAAAATTACCATAATCTATAACAACGCCCATAAGATTTACTTTGCCTTCTGGTAATAAATAAGAAACAGAAATATTTTCTTTATCAACTACTCCATAAATAATGCAACCACTCATTATCCCAGCAAATTCATTTTTATACCAAACAACATGTGTTATAATTTGATATTCCAAATCTTTTGATAACATAACTAACATATCATTCCCATAGTTCATTTATTTATATATTCTAAGTTTTTTTTAATTTAAAAATATGATATTATAATATAAAAATGGAGAATAATATTTTCGATATTCAATATGAATTTGTTGAATATTGGGATAACAAATTTATAATATATGAAAATCAAAGTAAACAAGAGCGATTAAAATATTTTAAAATGTTAAATGAAAAAATTTCACATTTTTATTATACATTTATTGATTATAATATTTGGCAAATACAGAGAGCATATTTTTTTGCTTTTTGGATTGGAATATTATATATTAGAAATCCAGATTGTATATTGGAGATACAAGAAATATTAAATTTTTCAAATATATATTATCCTTTTACAAAAATTGTTGCGATGTTGAATCACAAAGTAAGAAGAATTATTCTGGATTCTGGGCAAATTGAAGGAAAAATAATTTTAAACAAAATGGTTGAATTTGATAATAAATTAAAGAAATTTGAAATAAAAATCAATAAAATAAAGTATTTTTATCGAATATGTAAAAGAAAAAAGATGATAAAAAACTATTTTACGTCAATAAAAATATTACGTAAATATTTTCCTGATGAAATTGTTTTACACATATCAGCATTCTTACATTCAGAAAATGATTTTGAGATAAATTATCTTAAAAATAAAGAAGATATTGATTTAATTATTGAACAATGTGGGTTGAATATTACAAAAATGAAATATGTTTTAAATATTTATATGAAAAATAAGATGGATATTGTATCAACAATATTGGAAATTATAAATAATTAAATAATTTTTATTTTTGACCAATATTCTTCATCGCCAGCGTAATCATCAAATACAGAGAATCTAGCATCCAGCTTATAAATATCTCCTAGATTGTCTTTTATTGTCAAAATAAAACAATCCTCATATACCTCTTCCTTTCCAAGTAATACACAATTTAATTCTTGTAAATAATTTTCTAATTTTTTATAAGATAATTTTGTGTTTAATATTATTTTTTTTATATAACTAATACTAAATTGTTCAATAATTATTTTAGCTATTTCAGAGAAGTTTTTTTTCATGTCTTCTTTGAACCCTCCATAATCTATACCAAAGCTGCCGTAATCAACACCAATCATTTTCGCATCAAAAATATTATATCTTTCTAATATAGGTTTTGGATTTTCAATTATAGTAAAACCATTTCTTAACATGATACACTTTTTATCTCGCCATAACATAGCAATCATGAGGACTAAAGTTAACCAATTCTACGACATTACTAAAAATATTAAACCAATTATTTCCACCCATATTTAATATATATGCTAATTTTTTAAATTATAAATATTATACAAAAAGATTTGGATGAGTTTTCTCAAGTTGTTCGAACACTTCAATGATAGGTTTTTCTGGATTTGCCTTGAGAATAGCATTCGCAAGCACTTAAATGTAGTTTCTATTGTTTTCATTTTTTTCCATTGCTGCATTTTTGCAGAATAATTCATCATCATCGTGCACGTTAAAACATTCACGATATGCTTCTTCGTTTTGTGTAATACTTCCCATATAGGAAGCACAACCAAAGAGACCAAGTAAAGAGATTTCACCTTGCCAATAAGCAGAAACAAGAACCTGAGAATCAGACATTTCTGTACACATTGACTTTATAATTACATTTTTTACTATCATTTTTAAATTGTACTCTTGTACAATCAATAAGTAAAATTACAAGATAATTGTTTTTATTTATAAAAATCGAATTTTTTATAAATTTATTCAGGAAAATAATTAAGCTCCTGCGATAGTTTTGACCTCATTCTCACCAGAAACGGCGAGACCAGCAACAACATTTTGAGTCTGTTGTGCCTGAACCTGAGCAAGATTGGTCAAGCCAAGCTCGTCAGTGTATTGCTGGTTAAAGAGAGAATCTCCTGCTTCCTCGGACTGATATACATTACCACCGTGATGTCCCATTATACTTTATATTAGAAATAATATTTTCTAAAATAAACTTAAATTTCTAAAAAAATAATTCTAAATATTTAATTTTCAATATCCTTTTCACCTAAAATGGTTAAATCAGACACACTATTTTCAGTTATTTGTCCAATAACATCTGTAATATTATTTAAAGAGTTATGTTGAAGAGGTCCATCTAAAGGATGATAATGATGAGGCATATTATATTTTATTAGTATAAAATAAATTTACATATTTGATTCATTTTCTTCACTAATAGCTAAATAGTTTGCATCATTTTTTTTTTCTTGTGCTAAGATTTGGTTTAAGTTCGTTGATGCTAAAGTATTGGTAAATTGTTGATTGTAGAGAGAATTTGATGCTGACAAACTTTCATAAATATTATGAGTCATATTTATTATTAGATTAAAATCTATATAAAAATTGAAAAATTATTCATCAAAATTTTTATAAGAATAAAATTATGTCGGAGTGTTGTATTTGTTTCGATGATGTATTAGATGATGGGAAACAACTAATTTGTAATCATTTTATGCATAATACATGTTATGTAAGTTTTTTGAAAAGTCCAGCTCAAAAGAAATGTCCGATGTGTCGTAAAGACATATTTAAGGACATGAATATATGTCAAATATGTAAATTAGAAATGAATATTGACCCAGCAAAGTGTGAAGTAATTCAATCAAATACTTGTGGATGTTTGTTTCATTATCATTGTTTAAAAAAAAGAAAAACTTTTTATTGCTTTAGATGTTACAATGTTGTAAATATTGAATTTTCTGATTTTTTGTCATATCTTTATTTTTCAAATTTTCATATAAATGTGATAGGGAAAATATTACATTGTAAAAATGAAGGGTGTAGAAAAACTGGAAATCCATCAAGATTCGGATATTGTCAAGAACATTCTATAGTTACATCATCAAACAAAGCAATAATTTTATCATTTATGTATTTTTCGCGATTTGTTAACGAAATTGATGATACCAAAAAATATAATATTTTACTGGAAATTATTAAATATATGAATTTAAACCATAAATATAATGACCCAGAAGAAGTTAATTTTATTGAGATAAATAAAATAATAAATAAAGATAATATTTTACATAACTGATAATAATTCGTTAAAAAAAATAAACGATAATATATGAAAAACAATATCAGCACATTTTTTGTTGATGGTGTATATAGTTTAACTGGAAAAAGTATTCCATCATGTATTTTCCCATTTGGTGCAGAAATGCAATTCAAAAATATGTCATAGTTAAAACAGAAACAGGATATAATGAAAAATATTATTATTTAAATGATAAAAAAGAGTATATTCTATTTGTTGATAGAATTTATACGAGAATATTAAAAAATTGATTTTTTATAAAAATATTTACAATATAAAAAAATGACAAATAATCCAATTAAAGGCGAATTATTATTTAGTGAAAGTGTGTATGTTGATGAACCATATTTTGAACATCCAAGTGATGATATGTATAAATTATATCGATATCAAAATGATAGAAGTATGAAAGAAATGCGTAAAGATTTATTTATATTTCATCGCAAATGCAAATATAAAAAAGAAGAAGATGTAATAAATGCATTTTATGCACAAAAAAATAATATGAAACAATTTAACATAAAATTAAAGGAAAAATTTTTGAAAAAAAAGAAAATAAGATTTTGCACATTATTGAAATATATAATTGAAGAAGAAATTTATAAAATACCAAAAGAATTTAAAATTACTCTTATTGATGGAAGATATATTACTTATGAAGAAAATGATATAAGTTTTTTGTTTATTGGTATTGATGGAAATTATTATTATTTTGAATATATGGGAAGTAATTTATAAAATAAATATGCACAATTATTGAAGACAATATTATTTTTGATATTTGTTTTACACCTTTGCGCAAAGGCAACGTTACCTTGCACCTTATGGGTTGGCTCGGCAGAGCCGGCACATACCTTATGGGTTGGCTCGGCAGAGCCGGCACATACCTTATGGGTTGGCTCGGCAGAGCCGGCACATACAGAAAACGCTGATAAAATCAGCGTTTTACAAGCATTTGCGATGCAAATGCGGGTCTGACCGAAGGTCATGAAATGTGCAAAAGTGTAATAAATTATGAAAAAATAATCAATATTTTATAAGCATATATATATTGAATACTAAAACTATTATAGCAATCATTATAAGAAATATTCCAAATTCTTTTGGGTATCTTGTTTTTGTTGACATTCTGTGAAAGATATCATAAAGATTATATGCATGTAAAGAAAGTAAATATAAACCAAAAAGAATAATTCCAATAATAACTGATAATGAATATTTTTCATTTTTATAAATATCCAATAAATAAAAACAATGGAATAAAGACAAAAATTTGCAATAAAGTAAAAATTTTCATATTCATTTATAATAAAATTTTATTATAAAAAAATGCGTTCAATTTAAAAATAAAAAACATTAGTGTATATTAGTAAGTATGAATACATTCGACAATGTATATACATTTGGACAATTGGAGAAAGAAGTTCCAATAAAAAAAACAATTCTGAACAAATCATGTGAAAAAAAGTATAATATTTCTTATGTTATTAAAGATAATGACACTTTTGATATAGAATTCTTTGAATCCCAAAATGAAAAAGAAATTTTGGACAAATGGATGAATAAGATTGGAAAAAGTATTTGTATTGAAGATGTTTTTTTAGAAGTGGACGAAGAACTAAAAAAATGTATTGAAAACGAGTTTGAAAGGAATCTTCCAATTTCACAATACGACAAAGATGAACTCAATAAAGTATTTCAAGAAATCATCCAATTATGTAATCTCCGTAAGAATATAAATAAATACAAATTAAAATATAGTAAAAATACTGCAGATATAGCTAAAAAATGTAATTTTTATCCAACATCTGCTAATTTTCAAATAGATCCCAATGATATTGCAAAAAATGGATTGAAGACTAAATCAAAAGATATTACACGTACTTGTATAAAAGAAGAGTCTATCTATAATCATATAACACAGGATACTTTAACAATTCCTTCACAATTACATGATATTAATGCGAGGAATGAAGCTGAAAATTATACTTTATTATGTAATGCATTTCCAGAGAAAAGAATACCAGAAACACCTAAAAATTTGGATAAAATGATAATCGTCTTACATGAAGAAAGTTTGTTCACATTTGTTGTTGAAAATCCTACTACAGAAGAATACAATATTGTTAAAAATAAACGCTTCGGTTTTCAATTAAAATTTGAAGCTAACATTGAAGATACAATGAACTCTATAATGAATAAATTATTTAACGAAAAATGTTTTGAATCATTAATAGAATTGGACAAAGAAATTGAAACAATGAATGTTTTAATAAATAAAAATGCTTCTGATTTCAAGGATATAAGAGAAAAGAAACAAGTTGAGAAATTTATCCATGATAATTATGAAGTTAACAATAATGTTGGGGATAAAATGAAGGCATCTGAATTATGCACACTAATTGAGGAAAATTTTCAAACATTAGGAATATGTGTTGGTAATATTATAGCATTTCGAAACAGATTGTCGAAGTATTTGTTGGATATTGGATTACAAAAGAAGAGATTTGGAGATGGTTTTTATTACTATGGACTAAAAGGAAGGTTTAATGGATACAAGAATATTGATTTGAAAGATGATAATGTGATTGAAAACCTGATGAAAGAAAGACAACAAGAATTTGAGAAATTCAATAAAAATTGATAATAATAATATTTATTATTTATAAATATAAAAATGATAAAACTTTTTATATTTTTACATTTTATTAAAATTATATATGGACAACGATGTTTAACATGTGGAACACCTGGATATTATATAAATGCTCAAGCGTGTATTCAAACATCACCTGGATATTATCCAAACTCCAACTGTAATCAAATTCCTTGTCCTCCTGGAACATATTGTCCTAACGCAGGAATGGAAAATCCAGATACTTGTCAATCAGGATATTATTGTCCTCAAGGAAGTATATCTCAAATCCAATGTCAATCAGGAAATTATTGTCCTCAGGGTAGTGGTGGACAAACCTCTTGCCAACCTGGATATTAATGTAAGAAGTTATTTTACAACTACAAAAAGATGTTCAAGAATTGAAAAATAAATAATTTTTATAAATATTTATGACCGTTTGAAACAATTTGTATTAACAACTTTACATTCAGCAATACAAAAATTAAGTTCTCCAATCGTAAATTTCTTTACATCATTATGTACTGCCTTTGTACATCTAGTTGGTGTCGTATTTTTACATTGTTGATAACAAGATCCTGAAGTTACTCGTTTGGGCATAGGTTGCCCTAATACAAAATCTTCTATCTTATCATTATTTTCTGTGTCAATGTCATCACTTAGACTGCCATCTTCAAAATCATCTACTAAATCGTGATTTAATTCATAATCAGTGGTCAAACTGGATGTAACTGGTTCATTCAAGGGAAAGCTAGCAACAGAGGCTACAAAAAAAAGTGAGACTAAAGCCAAAACGCTACTCTTTTTCATTTATTTATAATGATATAATAATTTTTTGTATTTTTCGTAAAAAATGATTAAAAAAAATACAATAGTTATCAAACATAAAAAATGGAAGAAACTTGTTACAAAATAAATACCGATAATTATTTTATTGAAAATGATTACGCATTGGTTTACAAATTAGATGAAAATATTTTTCAAGCATTGAAAAATGTAAAATGTTTACATTTTTCAGATAATTTTAATGATAATATTGATGGAAAAATTCATGACAATGTTGAAAATATAACATTTATGAAAAGGTTTAATAATCCTATACATAACTTACCTAAAAATCTTAGAGTGCTTTCTTTAAGAAATTACAACTTATCAATTGATAGTTTGCCTGATAGATTAGAAGAACTATATATTGGTGAAATATTTAATCAACCGCTTGATAATTTACCAAGAAATTTAAAAATATTGGAACTACCAAATGAATTTAATCAACCAATTGATTTTTTACCAAATAGTTTAACATATTTAAAATTAGGGAGTTCATTTAATCAAAATATTAATAATTTACCATTAAATTTACAAAAATTAATTCTTGGAAATTCATTTAATAAACTAATTGATAATTTACCTGGAGGATTGATTCATTTGGAATTAGGTTATTATTTTGATAAACCGATTTCTCGTTTACCAGAAAGTTTAACATATTTAAGTTTGGGTGATTCTTTTAATCAGCCATTGCTTTGTCCTTCTCAATTTCCAAAAAAATTGTTATATCTGAAAATTGGAAATTCTTTTAACCAATCAATTGTTTGT
>Ga0194129_10004196_pt1 | contig 19393 bp, 10 predicted proteins | sample TA2KigCa35mmetaG_FD_150862 | JGI IMG/M metagenome (GOLD analysis project Ga0194129, IMG submission 150862) | Freshwater microbial communities from Lake Tanganyika, Tanzania - TA2015038 Kigoma Deep Cast 35m | ecosystem: Environmental > Aquatic > Freshwater > Lake | place: Tanzania: Lake...
ACTATTTGCACCATGTTTTAATTTATTTTTACGATATTCCTGAGATCCTTTTACTTTAATTTTTGAATAAGTTTCTTCTTCCTTTAAATCTTCATCAAATAATAAATCATCATTATCATCAGCATCACCTGCTAACTTCTCACGACCATCATCTGCATCATCATCTTCCGCAATCATATTACCTAATTTAAAATCACCTGCAAAGAGATCTGCTAAACCTCCACCACCGCCGCCTCCAGCCTCTCCTCCTGCTTCACCACCTCCTGCTTCACCACCGGCTTCACCTCCACCACCTCCAAACATATCACCTCCACCTTCTTCTCCACCACCTTCACCAGCACCTTCGCCAGTAGGTAATGCCACGGCTTCTAATTTTAGATCAGCTAACTTATCAGCAATCTTACCACGTTCAATTCTAGCTATTTCATCATCATTAAATTCCATGATGTTTTTACGAATCCATTCTTTATCAACTAAACCTTCTGGCACTGAGGATGCAATATCAAATTTAGTACGAATTAATTCTAATTTTTGTTGTTGTGCAATACTTGAAGGATTAGATAGTTTAATTTCAAAATCTAATAAATCTTCTTCACTATAACCATGAGAATAGAGATGAATCATTGCTAATTTATTTAATTCAGCTAATACAGTTTTTTGAATACGTTGAATAGTACGACTAAAACGAATATCTTCTTGTGCTAAAGTAGATTTACTACCGATTTCTTCATCATAACCTAGATAAGCCTTTGGAATTTTAAGAGCAGCAAATAATTTCTTTTGAATATATTCCACATCTTCAATTGCTGAGGTATTTTGACCCCCGGCCAAGGTATCGATACGAGTCCCAGTGTCACCACCACGTACTGGTAAGAAATAATCTTCATCTACTGATAAAGGATTATATCTTAGATCTACTTTGCCTGAGGTTTTATCAACGACTGTATTTCTCTTCAATGAGGTTTGTGCTTGTTGTAGATAATCTCCAATACTTTCAGGTGGAATATTACCGACATCAATATAAAACACACGACGTTCAGGGGCACGAATGACACGATAAACTAACATTGCATCTTCAATTAAAATTAATTGACGCCAAATACGTCTGGCCCCTTCTAAGACTGAGGAACCATAGGGTAAGAAGGCATCATTTCCTAAAAGACGTAAATGACTAATTTGCCAATTTTCTAAAATTCTATTCCCTTGAGTAATCCAACGAAAACGTACAGCTGAAGGATCTTCAGGATCAAAGCCTTCTTCACGTTCAATTTCAGAGATAGGAATAGGAAACACATTAATGACGCCAAAATCAGGTGACACATCATTAAAAAGAAAAAAATCGCCGTATTTACATAAATTACGAACCCACATGACCAAATTAAATTCAACATTTAAAACATCATAAAAAAGATTTTCAAGTAATTGTTTAATCTTGCGATTTTCAGAATAGATATGTAAGACTTTACCATTCGAATCAGCTGATACAGTTTCCTCAGCATATATGTCTAAGGCGCTGGATAATTCTGGTGTTGATTCCATTTCACTGAAATCTGAATAACGTGCCATTCTGTCATAAGAACCATAAGCACTAATCGTAGAATTATACACATCGCTGTGATTTTTCTTAAATAGATCTAAACTGCTTGGACTACCAGTCTTTTTATTTTTGGCAGCCTTCACCCTTTTTCTAATTGTTGGTCCTGATCGAAATAAATCAGTCAGTTTTTTAAATAAACTTTCATTCTCAGCCATACATTAATCTCAATAATTATTATTTTTAATATTATATAACTCTGGAAGAAAAATTTAGGTTTTTTTATTTAACGAGCCAAGAAAAATCACCAATTGCGTTTAATTTATTGGTCTGACCTGTATCGATTATACTATCAGACAAAGGGATAGGTAAAAAAGGATTAATTTGTTTTGATAATGAATTATTATAATAAGGACTAATGACAGTATTGGCTGATGAGGTTTGATTAATCTTCATACCTTTCAATATTTCATTAGCAGTAGTTGCTTCGGTCGATTTTAATTTAGATCCATACTTGTCAGCAATCCATAAACCAATTGCTAAAGAGAGCACAGCATCATCATGGTGATCTTTCATGGCCACAGGTTTATTATTTATCCAGATGAAAGTTTTAAATTCATCGTAGAGACGTAGTGAATTAATCTCATATCGATGATTACGTACCGCTTCTTCTAAATTTGATAGAATTTTAGCTCGACTATCCTTTTGTGTACTAAATCCAGCCTTGGCAATAAATTCTGATTTATCTAAGGCATATGTAAATTCATACTTCATTCGATCATTTTCAAAATGAAAGTTCTGATAACCTAAATCATTTAACTTTGATAACACCATATATCCATAAGTGTTATTTTCAGGACAAACTAAGGCCTTATTATATCGTCGCGCCCAATCATAAACCAATTGTGAAAAATTATCAGGTGTTAATTTACCTTTATATTCCACATCAAGTGTACCGGTATCAACATTAATGATATGAAAGACACTCGAGTCAGCACCATCACCACGAGCCACATCAGCTGAGAGCACATACTTATGACCTTCTCTAGGATAACGCCACACCCAAACTTCTTGATTAGGACCGGTCATTTCAATAGGTGCTTTAGTTCGACTACGCACCCAATCTAGATCTTCATTTTGAAAGAAAGTATCACCTGAAGCAGCAAAGTCGCATAATAATTCTTGTGCAATTTGTTTAGGTGACATATTCTTTGTTTCAGCATCAAACCAAGCTGTATCACGTTCAGGGTGTACATCCCAACTTAATTTAATTGGATTAAAGACGTTAGTTTTCTGTTCAGCCCCGACCCATAGATCGTAATATTGCCCACCGACACCATTAGGAGTTGATAGAATAATCGCTCTACCACCAGTTGATAGTGTAGGATAAAGACCTGTCCACAATTCATCAAAGTTTCTTACGAAAGCAGCTTCGTCAATAATTAGCAGAGACAAAGCTTCTGAACGACCTGCGTCTTCTGAGGTTGGAATTGCCTTGATTGATGAACCATTTGCGAAAACGACTTGTTGTTTATTATTAGACGTGATAGGTGATAGGATTAACCAAGGAGGTAAAGCTTGAATTGCAACTTTAACCTTCTTCACAAAGTTTTGAGCCACAGCTAATTTAGTTGCAATGATCAAAATGTTCTTATTTTTGTAAAAAAGTGCCTGCCAAATAGCATAAGCTGCAACGATGGTAGAAATACCTAACTGACGACTCTTTAAAATAATATTGAATCGGTGTTCATTAAAATCTTTCAAACAATCATCTTGGAAAGGATAAGTCGCAAATGGAATTAAACCTTTTAAAGGGTGTTCAATTTTAAGATATTTGTTAATAAAGTAAGAAGGATCTTTCCCGCATCTTACAATTTCATTAATTTGATTTTGCTTAATAGACATATGTGAATCCTATTAATCTTGAACCTCAAATTGTACTGAATAAATAAAACGTATTCGACGGATAGGAGACATCGATGAGGTTGACATGACTTCATGATTACTATTTTCATTAATACGTGTTAATTTAATAGTAGAACCAGTGTCCTCTTTAAATCCTTTTTTTAATTCTTCCACCTTCTTGTTAATGATATCGTTGGCTTCAAATTTCAAATTATCAGTTTGAATATGCAAACCTTGATCTCGAGAACATTGCGCAATTGTTTGATAAGAAGCTGTAATTACATTCCCGGAATGTTTTAAAGTTAATTTACGACTGCCATCGGAAGTATTGTGATAAAGATTATCGATATAATTACCTAAAGCATGTGAATGTGAAATACTTTTCATAGTTTTAAATTCCTTTTGTTTTTATTTATTTATTATATAGCTCTGACCATTTATCTAATTCACAGGTTTTACACATTTTATGCCTTTTATAGGCTTCAACATCATCAGATGAACTGAATAAGTTTTCACAGATCGGGCAATCAATCGGTATATATTCATCATTAATAGGACGAATAATTCTTAATAGATCTGTCTCAAACTCCTCAGTTCCTTTATCAATTGCCTTCCATTGCACTTTACTCAAATCTAACATAAGAGTCTTTCCCATCACTTTCAATGTTTAAAGTATCATCCACGACATCTTTAATTGCATCCACGTGTGAAATAATTAAAATGGTCTTGAAGAATTTCTTAAAGCTTTCTAATAATCTTACACAAGCTTCAATGTTTGTATCATCAAGTGCACCAAAACCTTCATCAATAATAAAGATATTTGACTTAGGAAGATTACTAATGTTAATTAAACCCACACGAATTGCCATTGAGCTTAACATTTTTTCCATCCCTGATGCACATTCAATAATACGTCTTTGATCACCACCATAATTCAAATATACTTCTAAATCATCATCTTGGATTTCAATATCAATTGTAAAATCTGAGACACCTGCTAACACTTCTTTAACCTCTTTGTTTAATGAAGGTAACATTTCTTTCATCAGTTTCGCAGGTAAACCTTTTTTCGAAACACAAGCGATAAAGAGCTCATGTAACTTCCATTCTTCCACAATAGTTGAATAGATGGCTTCTTCTCGATCATAAGACTCTATCATTTTACCTAGATATGAATTCTGTCCTTTTAATGCAATGACGTCAGTTTCTACTTTACTTAATAGATTTTGAACTTGTTGCAATTCTTGTTGATATTTCTTCATATTATCAGCATCATTCAAATCAACACTAGCCTTTAAACCATTTAATTTTTCATTAGACTTTTCAAGTCTTTGTGAATCATGTAAGATCTTCTGCACAGCTGTTTCAAGCTTTTGACTTAAACTCTCTTTTTGAATGATATTTTGATGATTTTTACGCTGATGTTCTTCATACTTCTCAATTTTACTTTGAATTTGAGCCTTTTCAATATCATGAATGATGAGACCTAACTCCTCAGCTGATTGAGAGAGTTGTTGCATACGTTGTTCAGCATTACCCAGATCATGATAATCAGCATATGCGTTTTTAATGAAGCGACATGTAGGAAAACTATCACCACATGGAACGCTTGATAGAATTTTATGAGCGTCTTTCTTTTTCTGAATTTCTTTTTGATTTTCAGTGATCTGAGCCATCACAATCGTTAATTGCGATCGCAGATTATGCAGACGATCTTTTTCAGATCTTAATTCATTAATATCAACTTGTTCTGAAAATTTCACAAATTTATCAATTTTCACTGATAATTCTTCAATTTCCATTTTTATTTTTTCTTGTGTTTCATTCGCTGATTTAATATTTTGTGTCAATCCGTTGATTTCATTTTCTAGTTCTTTTATGATTTCAAAATTAGAGTTTTTATTTTTGAAATTTTCCAGAATGATTCTATTTTCAACATCTTTTGACTTTAGATCAGATAAAGTGTTCTGTAATTCAATCATTTTCGTTTCATTTTCAGAAATTTCTTGCAATGATTTTTCTTTTAAAGATTTCCAATCTTTCTCTTGAAAGGCTTTTAATTTACCTTTCAACTCAGTTACTTTATCTTTTCCAATTCTTCCTAACTCTTCAAATACATCTAAATTCATAAATTTTGACAGATAATATTTGCGTGCCCCGCTCTTTTCATTAATAAATGCATTAATATTACCTTGAGATGCAAATGACGTCATTAAAAATTCTTCTGAATTTCCAATCAATTCTCGTAAGACCTTTTCAGTCTCACGTCTCTGTTCATCACTTTCATTAACAATGGATCCATCAGCAGCAATCTTATGTAATGCTAAATCTGTGGGTGCATAGATCTCATTTTTCTTCTTAATCGGTATTTTTTTAGTTGAACGTTCAATTAAGTATTTTTGTTGATCAACATTAATTGTCATCTTAGCTGATGCATATTCTTTTCGTGTATTAATGACGTGTAAATTTTTCATCGCACCACGATCAGTGCCATTGAATAAAGTATACATCATACTACCTGGAATTGATGACTTACCAGCAGCATTTTTACCAAAAATACCAATAATGCCATTCAAATTTTCAAAATTAATAACATTATCTTCACCGTAACTAAAGAGATTATCAAATTCAAAGTTTAAAATTTCCCATTGATTAGGCTTACGATTCGAATCCTCAGGGATATGATCCAGCCCGTCAATAAACATTTGATTAATCTTTAAAAGTTGATTTTCCGTTAAACTTTCCTTAAAATAGTCCTTTAACATCTTTAATCTGGATTCATTATCCCAAATATTAAAAGTTTTACGGGTATCTTCTAAATGTTTAACACTCTGCTCAACACCTTCATGTTTAAAGATAATTTCCTTAGCTTTCTTTTTATCTCGTAAATATGATTGAATTAATTTTACATCATTTTGATTTAAAGCTGACTTAGATCTAATTCTAAAACGTGATCCAGACTGATGTTGATTACATTGTTCCAACGTTTTTTCAATGCTATCAACCCATTCAACCGTAACGAAAGGGTGAGGGTTTTCAATCGCATAGAACTTAGTTTTATAATCAGTTCTAGAATTAATTTCCCAGAACAAAAAGCCTTTTTCAGTCTCTTCCCCATAATTTTGTTGAATAGTAGAGCCAGAATATGCGACTTTTCTCTCAAAATCTAAAAATTGTCTTTTATGAATATCACCTAGAAAAACAAAATCATAATCTTTAAAGAAAGCTAAATCTACATCACCAGATAACTCCCAATCCACATCTGTTAAACTTCCATAGACTGCGCCATGGAAGGTCGCTATGTTGATCTCGCCATCAACTGGACGCACATTGACCCATCCATCTTCATCAAAGCAACTAAATACACACCAATTAAATCCAGGAATTCCTGTAGGATAGACACCACTCTTCTTATATAAAAAAAGCCTAGGATTATTCAAGGCTTCAACAACTGGAGTAATTGCATCCAAACGATTTTGATTTAAAATTAAGCCGTCATGATTCCCTAAGATCACATGGGTAGGAGCAATTTCAGCCAAACCTGTAAACCACCAATTTAAAATATTAATTAATTCTGGAGAAATACCTTGTGTTTTGGAATGCACAATATCTCCACCCACAAAAATAATATCAGGCTTCAGTTCTTTCGCCTTCTCAAACAATTTTGAAAAAACAATTCGATATTCATCATGTCTTTTCAAACCGCGAAAATGCACATCAGCAATGTGTAAACACTTAAAACTCATTGTTTATTACCTACTTAGCGTAAAGCTAGAAACTATTTAGATTACTTGTATTTTACTTAATAATAAATCATCTGGCTCTACTTTACAAGCCTCTTGATAGTATTTGTCAAACATTATTAAATCCATATCCCCTACATCTTTCGCAGCTGACGTATCCATCATTTTTACTTCAATGTCATAATACATTAAATCTTGAGCAATTCGAATGGCTTTCTGATAGGCATCATGATCCAAGGCTAAAATAATTGGAGTTTTATTTTCAACGATCTTTTGAAATAAAATACTGTCTTTAGCTAAGGTACTGCCTAATAGACATGTTGCATTATCATTAGTTTTTAATAGATCTAATGGACCTTCAACTAATGTCAATGGTTGCTTCCAATCAATATATAACTCATTAAAAATGATAGTTTTTTTGGAAACTTCACAATTTTTATATTTGATATGAGAGAAGGTTGATTCATCAATTTTACGACAAGTATAGTAATTTAAATCACCATTCGTGTCAAAAGAAGGGATAATTAACATTCGATGAAAGTTAGGATCCTTAGATACACCAAAGCGTAACATCCACATTTTATGTTCAGAACACCCTCGTCTAATCAAATAATTCACAACATCCCTAATATCTGGATCTTTAACAGCTAAATTATTCACACATAAATCAAATGCATTAGGTAAATCTACAATGATCTTTTCAAGGGTAATAGGTTGATCATCAGATAAGCCGTTTAAGATATTATCCCATTCAGTGTTTTGTGAATGTTGATGACGTTGAGGGAAAAATTCTAAGGATTTTTCATATTGAGAGGGTACTAGCCGTCTGATTAATGATGCAATGCTAGTGCCTTTTGCATTACAAACCCAACAGTGATAAACCCCTTTATCCAAATTTAAGATCATTTTGAGTTTATGTTGATTAGGATTGTTACAGAAAGGACACCATATTGCCATATCGTGTTTATTTTTATTATATTTGTGAAAAGTGATAAATTGTCTTAAAAAGTTATATTTTTCAAAGTTTGTTGCTTGCATTTTTAATTGCTACTTTTCCAATCACGTAAGCGTCAGCCATATCATAACAAAAAGCTTCATGAATTTCTAAACCTGCGTTTTTGCCGCGTGATACGATTTTAGTAGGAAATTTCCATTGTGGTTCTTGTAATGAGACCCAGTTAACAATTTGTTCTTTAGTGTCAATTGCGTCAGATTTATCCAGTTTTATCCCCAGTGATTTGCGTGATGAAACGACATTATTATATAACGGTTCCACTTCAAATGTCTCATAAGCGATCTGAGATACAACTCCGTTAAAACGTGCAAGTGTCGAGAGGGTTTGTGCTGATGAAAAACCTTTACGAAAAGATTGCGCACATTCTTCTACTGAAATTAATGTCACGTGTTGTGTTGTTAACTCGCATTTTAAATCTTGCAGCTTAGCCCTAACATAATCTGCTTTTTTAAAAAAACTCTCAATTTTTCTTAAATCAATATATCTGAGATCATATAAACTACCATCAGTCTGAAATATTGAAATACCTACAATACTCGAGGAAATATCCAATCCTAAAATCATATCTTAAAAATCCATCTTTAATCTAATATTATATCTATCGTTTAATCTTTTTACAATTGGCTGAGCAAATTTAGCTTTAGCCACGATATTTAGATTTTCATCGTGTATATTTACACCTGTTAAATATACAAAATTAGTTTCTTCCAAGTCTGATAAATTATTGGAAGGCTTTAATCCCTTAATGTAGGTCGGATTATTTGAGATATTTAATTCACCTTGTTCAATTGAAATATCAATTTGCATGACGTATAAAGAGTGTTCACCTTTCAGATCAAAAGTAAAATTATTTTCTCCAAAGTTTGATAAGCCAGGATGCAATATATTAACTAAACCTTCATTATAAAAAATATGACCTAAATGTGCCCAGGTTGCATGTTTACCATTACAATCTGCTCGATACATAATTCCATGTCCATTATCTTTAACTTTAATATTTAATGCACCTCCACTACCTGCCAAATCTACATCATAAATTGTCAAATATTTAGGACGTAATTTTGATGAATAAATAACATTACTGATATCAAAGATCACACTATGTGTTTCAGTTAATTCACCTTCAATTGAATAATGGGAATTAAAATATTTAGAATATGCAATTGAAATATCATTATCTTCCCAGGTTTTAGATGTCCAAGTAATATTTTCAGGAATATTAATTGACGCATCATAATTTCCATCGATGTGTTTAAAAATTGAATTAGTTAATAAATGTTTTTTAGGATTAAAAGTATTAAGTTTTTTTAGATTCGCAAAAAAATCTTGTGTTCTAATTTTTGTGTCATAATTTGAAATTTTGTTATAAAAAGTATTTTGAATATAATTGTTGTTTGTACGATCTAATAATGTAACACTTATAAAATTCTGATTATTAGGTTTATTAGGTAATGCTGTGACAGGCACAAAAGAATCATTGAATAGTTGATTATAAATTTCAATATTATCATTAAAGAAATTTTTAGGTAAGTTAAAAGAATATTCTTTGTTTGAAAGAAATAATGTGTCTAATTTAATATAATGTGGATTTGAATGATGATAAAATGTTGAAAGAGCATCTTGAATTAAATTTTTGATCTTGGTTACATTAAAAATAGGTGTTAAATTAAATTTTGTTAATCCATTATCACAAGGCAATATGAAATTATTTCTGTAAATAAGATTGTTAAATATAAAATTTTTATTACTGAAATTTTTATCAAATAACGCTAAATTTGACGTCATGACTTTATTTAATAATTGATTTGGACTTTTATGATTCTTAAAATAATCTTGAACGATAGCAATTTTATCTGATAATACTATATTATCACCTATACTAAAATCACCTGCGTTTGTCGAAAAGGCATTTTCATATTCTTGCCCGGACATTCCTATGACAACAGGCTTTCTTAAATTAACAACATCTAATGTAAAACTTTCGATTGATAATTCATGTCCATAAATTTTATGAGCAAAATAAGGATTGACAACTGAACGATACGCAATATCGTCTTTTTTGCCTAAAGTGATATATCCTTTGCGTTTAATTAAATCAGCAATATAAATGCATGGTAAATAGAAAGATAAATAAATATTGTCGATAATATCTTCATATCCATAAGCGTATTTTTGTAAGGTGTCAAAATTAATTTCATTATTAAAAATCATTAAGCCATAAAGTTCAGCATTTAAGGCCTGCGAATGTAATGCATAATTAAAATCTTCTTCATTCTTCTTAAAAATATTTGTGTTAAAAACAACAAGATCGTCAGTTAATTTTTGTGAATTATCAGTATTAATTTCGAAATCATTTAAATATTGATCAACATAAGAAGTATTATTAAAGAAATAATTTTTTAATTTTTGTAAATTTTGAGTTGACCACGTTGCATTTTCATTCGCTAAACGATTACCGATTGTTAAAATAGAAGGAATATCAGACTGAATATTTAAATCAGCAATATCAGTGTTATTATCATTATTTTTCCATCGTGTGATTTGATTGTCGACATATAATAACACATCAAATTTGTTAATGATCACAGAAATATTATGCCAAGTGTTTAATTTTAAATTATGTACTGATGTTAATTTATAATCAAAATTAGTATTAGTAGCATTTTCAGGTAATAAATTTGCATATTGACCTAAGTGACATAATATTTTAAACTCGACAGCTTGTCCATTTGCATTTAAATGAGTATTATCGGGAATTAAATATAATGAAAGAATATTAGGTAAATGTAAAATACAACCTGGATTATATCTCTTATCAATCGATGCCATTCTTTTAGGATTAATCCAACAATTGACTGTTAAATCTTGATCGACTCCTAATTTAATTTGAGTATTATTAGAAAAATTATTAACAACCGAGTTTGTATAAATTAATGCATTTTTATGTGAATTTGATAAAAAATTATCTTTATATTGACTTCTAACTTTGGTGCCAGGTAAAATATTAAAAAAATTAAAACAATTATAGTTATAAAAACCATAATTCATGTTTTGATTAAGTTTAGAATCATGAATATTTTTAGTATTTAGATATAAATTTTCAATAATTTTTTTCTTATTAACAACTAAACTAAATGGTTTTAATTCTTGTTGCAATCTTTTTACACCAAAATAATTCGAATCTAATTCTAATTTGGTATTAGCACGACCTCTTGTTTTTGATAGAGCATTTGTGATATTATTAAATACATTTTGTTGAGTTGCAGTTGAATTAATATTGTTTTGATAAGAAGAGACGCCTACTTGGGTATTACCGCCTGATCCAATTTCTTTAATACGATCAGTCTTATATGAAAATAAAGGAATTAATCCATAAGATGTTAAACCGTTTTCAGGATAATTTTGAATGATAATAGAATTCGCATCTGTGATGGCTTCATCAAATAAATTTAATGGATCAGATGTATAATTAGATTTGATTTTAAAGCTTTTTTGAGGAGATAATTTAATTTCTTCAAAATTTTTATGCGCATCAGTTAAACTTATAATTGACATAGTCAATCAACCTTCGGTTATTTTATATTATTTATTTGTTTTAAAAATAATCAAAGGAATTAATAGTTAAAAAATTAATAATCCAAACGTACTCTAATTGTTAATTCATTATTCGGATTTTTTTCAATAGGACGACTCAATTTAGCAACAGCCAATAAATTCTCAGAATTATCATATAAACCGACTGTTGTAATATAACTGAACGGTTGATCGGCCACTGTATCAACGACTACGATCTTACCTGAATCATCAGTATATGTAGGATTCGTACTATAATTAAATTCACCTGCAGCTGCACGACAGAAGAAAATCGTTGAATTAATAATTGTTTCATTTTGAAAAGTGATTGCAGTACTAGTTGTATCTGAGAATCTTGCATCACAAAAATGTTTTAAAATATCATCGACAGTTGCTAATTGCAAAAACTTTTTTAATGTTCCATTAGTACTACCCACGGCACCAATTGCTTTTGTACCAGCTGCAATTTCAGTTTGATAATTTGGGTTATTTCCAATTGCAAAATGAACTGATATTGCTGATGCATCAGGGAAATTAATTACACCTTGTAAGGTATCATTTAAATCAAAAATTTTAGCTACATCTAATATCACAATACCCATATCATAATAGATAATACCACAATTTAATGGTTCATTACTACCTAAATACATTTTTAATGTTGCAACTTCACCTGACATAGGTTTTACAGAATAAGAAACTGAGGCATTTGTATCTAAAATTGTGACTTGGTTTTCTGTATAATTTACATCTGCATTTGAAAATTTAGATCTTCCTACAAAAGTAGTTTCAATTCCTGGGGAAGAAAATAAATTTCCATTAGCTGCATTAGTTGCATTTGTAGTAAGTTGTGTAATAGCACCAGTTCTATTATAAAATTTCATCCCAAAAGTACCACGTGCCAAATTATCTCTTTTGAAAAGTCTTTTAATATTAATAAATAAGGCTTCTTTAATTTCTGTTGTAGAATCAGTGATTGATGCAGTATGAGGTGTTCTAAAAACACCATTAACATCACCTAATAACATTTGAGCATATTGACGATAAATGTTAATTTTTTCTCTCATCATTGTTGAATTTGAAGCTGAAAATCTATATTTACCTGCTTCATCAATAGTAGGTGTTAATTCAGTTGCTAGTGTTGAACCAGCAATTTCTAAATCACCTGCTAGATTGGTAGTGGTATATGCATAAATGCCGAAGGATAGATCGAAAAGAGCATTTGAACTTTGTAAAGTATGATCTTGATCATATACTGTATTGAAGAGAGAGCTAGTGATAGGAACGGTATTTCCAACTGTAAAAGCGGAATATTTTCTACGATTAGCTTCGGTGCTGATATCAGCGCTGATAATGTCAATTAATTGATTGAGACGAGCCTTATTATCAGCTCTTCTATCGGCGGCGTCTAATGTTTTTAATCTTGCTACTGTCATGGGTTATATCCTTAAGCTAATGTGATGTTAATAGGTATTAATAATCTGGAACCTGATGCACCACCAATAATTTCAACGTAAGTATTGATTGAGCCTGTAATAACACCATTGTTATTTGTTAAAGTACCAAATTTTTCGAAAGCAGATTCTTTGAGATTAGCAATTAAACCTACATCTAAATTTAATAGATATCGATTATCTAATTTAAAATTAAAGGCATCACCGGTTAAAGCATCAGCAGCTAAAGTTCCATTAATTTGCCAAGTTCCAACTTCATTTTCATCTAAATCAATATAATTTGAATCAGCAATACCATTACTATAAGGAGTCAATAATAAAGAATTCATTTTAACATAAAAACGAAAATCAGCTAAATTGGAATCGATACTGAGTTGGCCCGCGGTGACTGGTAATGTTGATAAAATTTTAATCTTTTGTGACACAACACTGTTTGAACTAGAGTTTAATGTTAATTGAATAGGGGTACCTGCTGTAACACCTTCATACTCTTTTAAGATAGGAATATATAAAATTCTAATATTGGAATTTGAAAGTGTAATATTATTATATTTTAAGGCATGATTTTCATTAGTTTGTGCTTCAAAAATAGGAGTATTCTTTTCGATTTTTTCTTTACCAATATTTAATCCGTATTTAATAATATTTGAATAATCGACTTCATCGTCGCCAAATGCAAAACTGTCAATTCTAAATGATCCATCATTTTTAGCTAATAATTCACGACCACGTTCAGTTAACACAGCATCAATTACGATATTATTTGTTGTATGATCTAAAAATCCCATATTTAATATGTTCCTTTATTTTAATTTTAATTATATCTTATCAATTTTTATGGTAAATTTAATTTAAATTTTATATTCTTCGCACTCAGATCATTCAATCGAGCAACTGATAATTGATATTGATTAGATATATCAAACACTTGTGAAGTTTGATTTGTTAATTTATTTTTTAATACTGTTGCGTCAGGTGTGAAATAAATACTAATTTTTTCTTTATTTCTAAAATTAGGTGTAAAATCAAATATCAAATCATCATTATCAAATAATTGAGATTTTCTTTGCACATATAAATTAGGATAACTTCTAGGGGCATTTTGCATACTCACCTGATCTACAATCAATGCATTATAAATTTTTGAATATCTTAATCCGATTTGTGATGAATAATTTGAAACCATACCATGCGCATCAATTGAACAAATAGCATAGATATAAGTGTCCTGAGTTAAATCAACTTCATGATCAATAAAATGATAAAAATCTTTCATAGAATTATCAGGAGATATCTCAATCAAATTTAAAGGCATATTATCTGCAAATAATTCCATATTTTGAAAATTAGAAATATTTTTCTTTAAATACACTTTCACTAATTCAAAAGGTTGATCCAGCCTTTGTCGACGATAAATTTGAAATCCAATTACATCATTTTGAGGATTAGTAGGATGATCCCAACGAATTTCAGCCTTAAATTGTTTTGAAAGAAATTTAGCTCTCACAGCATTAGGAGGTTCTGGTGCATAATAATCAACTGCTCTCACAAATTGACTTCTTAACGATGAACTATATGATAAATTATGAGTAATTAACGGAAAATTAAAATTTCTATAACCATAATATGAATATAAGCCCACATAAAAAACAGGTGAAATTTCATAAGCATATGAGTTTGCATAATTTAATTGATTATCATGTACAACAATTTCATTTAAATTGTTATTTTCATTAATATCAACATATAAAAATTGAGATGCGACATTAAAAAACGTTTCACCTGCTTTATTTTTAATATGCTTTTTCACCAAAAATCCTACAAATGCAACACCTGTTTCTTGTTTTAATATCGCTTGATCTTCAATTACAGGAGTTAACTCAAAAGGTTTAAATTTAAATAAAACTGGTAATTCATCATATATTGATGAGATATTTTTTAATGATAAAAGTTGAGCAACATAAGTTGCAACAGTATCAGGTGAAATACTAATTTTTTTAGATAAATAATCAGTTGCAACTCTTTCGTTTTCAATATTATTAATGTTTGAAAAAAATTCGGCAGTTTTAAAATCATAAGCGTATTGAGATTGTGAACGAGATAACATAATATCTGCTAAATAATCATTTGAATATACTACATTTCTTTGATTAAAGTTAGTTAAATTATTATATTCTGAATTGTTAACATTATATGCTTCTAACATTCTCTTTTTGTATTTATCATCTAAATTAGTAATGAATGATGAAGTTTTATCATCTAAATTAAGATTTGAATTAAAATATTCAATATCTTTAAAATCATTAGTAATAGAAACGTTGAGATTTTTATTTTGAAAGGTCTTAATGATCTCAACAACATCAGTATTAATATTAGATAAAAAAGAAATATTCGAATCGAATTGTAATCTTTCTCTAAGATCATGCAAATTAATTGTAATTTTATTTGATAAAAACATGTTAATATTATCATATTTGAGATCAAGATTAAAATCGTTAATAGGATTAATATCTTCAGTCTCTTCATCATATTGATTGTATTTAAAATCAACATTCATATCAAATTTGGGGATATCGTAATTTATTAAATCAAATTTTTTATTCATGTTTACTCCAGAATACTAGTTGAGATTTTATATGATACATTTTTAGGTATATATTGTGAATCAGTCTTACGATTAATGATACGATAATAATTAATGTCATCTAATTCAACTGTTTTGTTTGAAATTAATCTTAAAATTAAACTAGGTTCAGTCCCAATTTCATCAACGATCTTATTGTTAATATTATTACTAAATGAAATTTTTTGAAATTCTAATTCAGCAGTATTTGGAACAATATTTTTATTACCACCTACTAAACCTGTTACTATAAAATCTTTAGGATTAATTGCCATTGTATATACTTTTTGAAAATTATGTGATGTCATTTCAACAAAATCAGGAATTAAAGCTTTTGTTAAATTACTCATAAATTCTAAATAAACATTTAAATTGTGATTAGTTGTGAAATGAGCTTTATGAAAATTATAATTTGCATAGCTATAAGCGTTTTTTTCGACAGCACTTGAAATTTCTTCTAAACTAAAAGGATATATTTCCTTAATCATATCAAAATTACTTTCAAAATCACCAATCATTAATTGATAGACATCTGATAAAATATAAGATTCTTGTAACCATTTATTATTTTTTAAACTGAATTCTGTTTTAGGTTCGAATCCATTAATTAATTTACTTAATTTACTAAATCTTAAACTCAATTTTTGATTGTGAATACAACGTTGTAATAATTCATGTCGAATCACCTGCAATTCAGCTTCACTTAATTTTTCTTTAAAGAGTTGAGAAATTTTGGAATATATAAAATCTTGATTACTCTCAATTAATAATGTTTGAATACTTTCAAAATTATTTTGAAATACAAATGGATTAATATAAGAAGTATTGCCTTTGTATGTCATTGACCCAATATTATTTGATAGATTTAAACCATTCACGATTTTTTCTCCTTTTTGAATTAATGCATCTTTTAATGTTGTTAAATTATTAGCTGCTAATGAAGTTTCATTTAATTCAAAAGAAGAATAAAAAGAATTGATCTGTAAAGGAGGATTATCGATAGTAATATCATCAATAGTTTGAATTTTTAAAGCATTTTTATGTTGAAAAAAGACATTATGCAAATCATCAAAGCCTGAAAAATATTCAAATATTTTAGGTTCAAATACAATTTCAGGAAAATCATGATCTACCATTTCAACTTTAACTAGAATAATATCATCCTTATCTAATTGATAATCATTTCCTAAACCAATTGTTAATAAATGAGATCCTAATAATTCTTCTGACTGATTTGATACAATATAATTTTCATTATTGACTTTTAAATAATTTTTATTGATTTTTGTTTTAAAAGTATTAACGTTATCTGTGCTTAAAGAATGCCAAAAATCTTTTATATAAAAATCATCAAAATACGACATTAATACATCACCGTTTTCATTTTTATGATCCAACGTCACGATTTTTTCAATAAATTTTTCTAGACCTCCAGTTAAAATCTCAACAGAATTTTTTAAATTTATAATATTATTGAAAGCCTTGGCCTTAATCAAAGATTTTAAATAATTTTTTTGTAATTTCACATTTTGAGGAGATAAACTGGGCAAAGTCGTGTCAATACCAGTAAAATCAGATAAATTTTGTAATGCATCTCTAACATTTAAATTAGCTCGATTATTATTGATTTTCTTATTTCTAATTTCTGTTAATCGATTAAAATTATTTTCAAATTCATTAATAAAATTTTTAAAATAATATAAAATCAGATCTACTGATAATGATAAACCTAAATCATTAGTTATTAAACCATGTAAGACGTGATTATACCAATTTAAATTAATATCAACATATTGTTGATTTAATAATTGATCATTTAAATTTAAGTTAAAATCAATTTCAGCGACATTTGTAATGTTTTTAATGCTCATGAAATTATTCTTATAAGAATAAGATTCTTTTAAACCCGCCAAACGATATAATCTGACGTCATCTAATGGTAAACTTAGTCTATTTTGTTGAATTATCAAATTACCAGCGCTAGGTGTTTGTGTTAAATTTGAAGAGATATTTTCTTCATTAAAATTAGTTGTTGTAGTATTTACATTTGTAGTTGATTGATCTGAAAAATTGGCGCCATAATTAAAGGCTAATTCATATGAATTCTCAACTAATAGATCAAAAATACTAGTTGTGTTAATTTTAGGTTTAACAATTACATTTTTTTTATTTTGAATAGGTACAGTTTTTCCGGCTTCAAAATCTCTAAAATTAATATGAACTTGAGCATATTGAGTATTTAAAACATTTTCATTTGTTTCTCTCACGATTTGTGGAGGATTATCATTATTAGCAGTTGCAATTGCTGTCACTTCTTCTTCTTCAGAAATTCTTCCATCTAAATTTAAATCTAACATAACAATGGGTCTAGATTCAACAATTAATTCAATAGGTAATATTTCTGATACAACAACTCTTGTAATATTATCAAGTTTTAATTCTTGCGACACAATATCTTGAGAAATTGTACGTCGTGATACTGTAAATAATTCTACTCCTATTAAACTATCTTGCAATTTTAAAATTTCATCTCGAGAAACGCTATATGAAAGATTACCATTAGGATTAATTAAGGATTGATCACAATTATTACCGGCTTTAAAATAATTCATAATTGTTAAATTATTCGATAACTTTAAATTAAAATCTCCATCACCATCATTAAATTTTCCTAAACCTGGAATTAACTGAAATAAAGAACCATTATATAAATTAAATAATTCAAAAGGATTATTTAAAAATTCTAGATCTCCTCTATTTTTAATATTATTACATTCATCAAATTGATTTAAATTAATAAATTGATTAAAGACATTTTTTTCACTTAAACGTTGATAACGAGTTTTTAAAGTAGATTGAAAAGTGTCAGTATCAGATTTATTTGAAGATATTCTTTTACTTAAAATATACTCCATAATCATACTAATTTCTTCTTTTTGAATACCTAACACTTCATTTAAAAAATATACAAATTTTTTGCTAGCAAAACTTCTATAATTTTTCATTTCTTGTCTAGTAAAATTGCTATAATCTTCTATGTTGTTTAAAAAGATGTTTGAATAATGTCCCCAATTTGTTAATGAATGAATTCTAAGATTAAAATTATCATTCAAATTGGCACCAGTATCAATATAAGACGATCTTTTTTGATTAAATAAAGTATTTTCAAAAAAGAAATTACTTTCTGTAATTCTATCTGATAAATTAGTATATGATTGTAAAGTATTAAACATTTTACAATAAATAGAAGAAGTTACTTGCAAAGTAGTTTTTAACATAAATTTTAAATCAGCAATTTTTTGATCTTGATTTGAGTTTAAGCTTTCAATAAAACCATTAAAATTATTAAAAACGGGTAATGTTGTAATAATATTTTCAAATAAACTTGCAATTTGATAAAAAATATTCTTTTCTAAGGCGTCATTTTCAACGTCATGTGCATATTCTCCACCAAATGTCATGACATTTAAAAAGGCATTTTGTGTACTAAATTTATATGATAAAGATTGTAATATATTAGGATCACTTGACAGACTGTTAATTAAC
>Ga0194129_10004198_pt1 | contig 19387 bp, 6 predicted proteins | sample TA2KigCa35mmetaG_FD_150862 | JGI IMG/M metagenome (GOLD analysis project Ga0194129, IMG submission 150862) | Freshwater microbial communities from Lake Tanganyika, Tanzania - TA2015038 Kigoma Deep Cast 35m | ecosystem: Environmental > Aquatic > Freshwater > Lake | place: Tanzania: Lake...
CCAAAAAAATGTACGGTGGAATCTGGGATTGGCAGCGTTTTTGGACCACCACCGCCTTGCTCTCCATGGTATTGGCGATCATGAATTTGCTACCGATCCCCGCCCTGGATGGAGGTCATGTGGTCTTCTTGTTGGTAGAAATGATCACAGGTCGTCCACTAAGCGAAAAGTTCCTGATGGCTGCCCAATATGTTGGGATGGTCTTGCTTGTCCTCCTTATGGTCTTTGCATTCGGCAATGACCTCCTGCAACATGTTTTTCGTTGAGGTTCGAGGCGTGACCTATTTCTGTGCCCAGGACCGGAGTCGAACCGGTACGAGTTTTAGCTCACTGGTGTTTGAGACCAGCGCGTCTACCAATTCCGCCACCTGGGCAGGCAGGCCGCAAATATATCCCCAATTCTCCTAAATATGATTTCATTACTTAAAATCAGCCAAAGGGCTTTCTTGACTGCAAAAGGTTTCCTGTTGATCGCCCTATTAGGGATCTGCTCCACCCAAGCACAAACGGTTGACCAGGGTGAAGGGGAATACCTGGTCACCTTTGCGGATCAATTCGACGCTGCCAGGGCCAGCGTTCTTTTTGATTCCCTTGGGACGCCATTGCACCAAAGGCAATCGACCGTGATCCGAGAGAGCATGAGCAAATCGTCGAAGGCTCGCAATTTGCTTCGGGTTTGGTTGGATGAATATAACCGAGAAAACCAAACCGAATGGTCCATGCTGGATTCCTTTTGGATTGTAAATGCGGTGATCCTTCGCATGGACCGGGTGGCCACTGCCCATCTTAGCCAAACCCTGGAAATTCGCTCCATCGACCCGGTGAACGCCCTACCCATTGGTTATACTGAATCTATTGACAACACAAAAGCTGAATCCGAAGGGCCCTGCGATGAATCAAATTCAGGATCAAGGACTATGGAGCAACCTGAGGTAGTCAACGGTAGAGAGCCAGGCCTTGGTGCTATCCAAGCACCGCTTTTGTGGGCCAGGGGTTATACCGGCAAAAACCGTCGAGCCATGCTCATGGATACCGGCGTTTGGCCGCAACACCCTGCGATCCAAGGGAAATTTATAGGGCAACGTTTGGGCTTGGATCAATCATGGTATGCTTACGATGAACCGGTTCCGGCTGACAAAATAGGAAATCACGGAACCCATGTGATCGGTACCGTTTTGGGTTTGGATTCTTCCAACAGGGACACCATTGGGGTGGCCTATGGAGCCTATTTCATTGCAACCGATCCGATCGTAACCAATTTGGCCTTGGTTCGTTCATGGACCCAACTTATGCGGGCATTCCAATGGGCACTTAACCCGGATGGCGATACCTCGACCCATACCGATGTACCTGATGTGATCAACAATTCATGGGGTAGGGCCAATGTAGGACTGGACAGTGTATGCCAAGCTGTGGTGGTTGCTCAAGCATTGTTAAGCGTGGAGGCCGCCGGTATCGCCAATGTTTTTTCGGCAGGCAATAACGGTCCAGGCCCCTATACCATTGGTGTCCCGGCGCAGGTTATCTACGATTCCCTCAATGTATTCTGTGTTGGAGCATTGGATGCATCCAATGTGCTGGCAGGATTTTCCAGCAACGGCCCCAGCCGTTGCGGTTCCGATTCCATGGTTCAAATCAAGCCCGAAGTCTCCGCTCCTGGAGTGAATGTTCGTTCTGCCGATGGACCAAGCGGTTACGGCCAAAAATCCGGAACCAGCATGGCCTCACCCCATGTTACGGGCGCAGTCTTGTTGCTCAAGGAGGCCTTTCCGCAATTATCCGGTCGTCAAATTCTTAATGCCTTGTATCAAACCGCATTGGACCTGGGGCCTGCCGGCGAAGACAATTTCTTCGGACGGGGCATTATTCGTACCGATGCGGCCTACCAATTTTTGGCCGCGACGCATACCCCTACACCTCCTTTTCAACACGGACCCGACCTCGCCATCCTTGGATTGGATTCCCCCTCCAGTTCAGTGTTAGGATTACGGTGTGCCCCAAACAGCGCTTTGTCCTCCAATTTGAAATTCAAAATTACCAACCTTGGGGATACGGTGGCAAATGGTTTTATGATGGATGTGTACGATAACCAGATTTGGCATCATTCCGTATCTTTTGGAAGCAGAGTCCTGGCCCCAGGTCAAATAAGCGAGGTTACCCTTGGAAGCCTCAATCGTAACTTTTCGAATGCTCAGGAGCGCTGGATGTTCCGCATCAGCCCGATGAGACCGTTGGGAACCGGCATGTCCTTGCAAGGCCTTGAAGGAGATACCCTGAACAATTATTTTTTCTTGCAATTTCGGAATATCCAGCCTGCCAACGATCTGATTACGGAACATTTCAATGACTCGCTTCGACTACCCTTTGTGACCGAGAATCATCGTGTTTCCGATTGGACCATCGAAAACCCAGACAACGATGATTATACCGGTTCAACATTGCCCGCAACGTGGTCGACATACCCATTACCCTCAACCCCATCCCCTTTTCACCCGGTGAACTTAGGGGCAAACGGCAGGGGAAGTGGATGGGCCGCTGGGATCAAAATGCGGGATTATTCGGCGAGATTGCGTCAGAAGGATCATCTCGTTTCTCCACCTTTCTTTCTTCAAGGAGCACCTGCGGGACAACGCTATAAGTTGTATTTTGATGTCGCCTACTCCAACCGTAACAACGCTTTTAGAGATAGTCTGGTCGTATCGTTTTCTTCGGACTGCGGCTATACCTTCCAAGAGATTTACCGAAACGGCGGAGATTCCCTTCGATCCCATGCGGGAATAAACCCTGCGGACTCCTCGGCTTTCAGACGAATCGAGGTGGATCATCCTTTGTTACAGCGAACAACGCCGGGCTCCTATCGGCTTCGGTTTACGAGTCAAAATGATTTTGGGGGTAACCTCTACCTAACTAATATTGGCCTTTTTCGTTTTTATGGCTTACCTGTAACGGATGCGGATCCCACTGCACAATCCTGGTCCGTTTACCCTAATCCTTCCAGCAATACCCACCTGAACCTTCAGATTCCTAAACACCGCGACAGAGTACGTCTCCAGGTCGTCAACCAACTTGGACAATTGGTTTGGTATTCGGAATGGATCGATAAACCCAACCCAGAAAGCACCCTTGTCGCAGGACTTACCCACCAAGTGGAAATCCCTGATTTGAAACCCGGCCTTTACTTGCTAAATCTTGAAAGCCAAGGCAATCCACTTTTGCTCAAACCTGCAATTCGATACCAAACCCTGCGTTGGATCAAAACCCCGTAATAAAAACCTCGAACAATGTTCAAAAAATATTGGTTTGGATTCTTATTCACTATTGTTTGTTGGCTGTTGACGCCAACGGTCTTTGGCCAAGGCGCCCCAGAGACACCGCTCGAAATCTTTGAAGGCATGAAGGCTAGAGCCAAGGTCTTCGCGGAAGACACTTCGGTGGCCAAAAGACGAACCGCCAACCATCGTTTTGTGCAGGATATGGTTCGATTGGTCAAATCGGGGGAATCCTGGGGAATGGCCTGGTCGGACTTACCCTCTGTTTCGACCTTGTTGACCCCTGACCAGCAATGGCGGATTGTGACCTGGTCAGTCCTTCTTGAACAGAATTCCAGGAGGCATTACGGCTGCATCCTTGGACAGCAAGGAAAATTCTACCCTTTGATCGACCAAATGGCCAACCGCTTCGAAAACGAAGATGTTTTCGATAACCGTCAATGGCCAGGTGCGGTTTATTTCCAAATCCTACCCGTAAGTGCCACCTACAATGGTCAAGCATGCTATGCCGTGTTGGGGTACGATGCTCGAGAACCCTTTGCTCAACGCAAAGTCTTGGATTGGCTCTGTCCTGACCCCTCAAAGGAAATGGTTCATATTGGTGCCCCATTGATTCATCATGAAGGTCGCAGCCTTAGCCGATGGCAGCTTTTATACCCTCGGGATGTTCAAGTTCAAATGCAATGGGACAAAGATCGTTCCTTGGTCTATTTTGACCATTTGATCAGCAGAGGATCAGATCCTTCCAGTGAGGGTTTTGATTTCATTCCCGATGGCAGTTTTGATGCGTTGGTTTGGCGCAATGGGCGATTGACTTTTGAGGAAATGCCCAACTATCAACCGCTTAAATAGCTTTCATTCAAAGAATTATGGCAGAGCGTACCGTTTTGGTCCTAGGGGCCGGGAGATCTTCTGGCTATTTGATTGAGTATTTGGCCCAGCAGGCTTTTGCACTTAATATCAAAATTGTGGTGGCCGACCAAAACCTGGATTGGGCCATGGCCAAAGTTGAATCGCTGCCTTCTTGCTCTGCCATACAGGCGCAACCCGGTGCCGATATTGAAGGCTTTGAAAAATTAGTTGCAAATGCAACATTAGTGATTTCATTGCTCCCGGTTCACCTGCATATGACCGTGGCTAAAGCGTGTTTAAAATACCAAAAACCGATGTTCACCGCCTCCTATCAGACCGCTGAAATGGAGTCACTTCAAGAAGAAATTAAAAGCAAAGGGCTGTTATTCTTGAACGAATGCGGTTGCGATCCAGGTTTGGACCATATGACCGCTGTCCAAATCTTGGATAAGCTCCAACACCAAGGTCATCAGATTTTATCCTATGAAGGGTATACGGGCGGCCTCGTAGCCCCTGTCTCGGATAATAACCCCTGGCATTACAAATTTTCATGGAACCCGCGCAATGTCATCCTCGCAGGACAGGGCGGCCATGCTCAATTCCTTAGAAATAACCAAAACAGCCTCTTGAGCTACCCGGATTTGTTCCGCGAAGTTGTTGAAGTGGACCTTGCTGATTTCCCGGATTTAGTAGGGTATTTCAACCGAAATTCCTTGCCTTATGCGGAATTGTACGGTATTCCCAACGCCCATACCGTGATACGAGGCACTTTGAGGCATCGAGATTTCTGCACGGCTTGGTTTCCTTTGGCCTGCTGGGGAATGAATGCAACGAGCGCCTTGGAACCGGCGATTATTGCCAATTTACCATCCCGGGATACCCTTTTCCCCAGGCTATCCAACGAATTCGGCTATTCGGATGCCGAATGCAAGGTTGTCCAAGAATTGTGGGACTATTTGGGTGTCTGGGACTTGGTTGAAGCCCTGCGCAATCCAAGGTCAATGGATCCTGTTGGCTTTGATTCCAATGCAAATACCCTGTGGCCATCGCCGGCAGATTGGTTAGAAACAAGAATGACCCAGCGGATGTCCTTGTCCCCCTCGGATCGCGACATGGTCCTGATGACCCACCTTATCCGCACCAAAAACCCTGATGTTCAATCCGAAATCCACCGTTGTACCCTTTGTTTAGAAGGAGATGGGGGCGATAAATCCGCAATGGCCAAAACAGTGGGCTTGCCACTTGCCTTAGCCGTAGAGCTGTATCTCCAAGGTAAAATTCAGGATACAGGCCTAATCCGACCTTTGGGCAGCCAATGGTACTCCTCAATTTTGCCAGCTTTGGAAAATCAAGGGATTAGAATGCAGCATACCGTCACCATGGCCTAAATTTCAAGCGCTTGGCAGTATGAGGCCCCAATAGCCTTGGAAAACCCTATTTTTGCCACGCCTTTGGCATATCACCTTATTCGCCTATCGAAAAATAGTCCCCCTACCCCATGATTCAGTTGTTGCAGACCTTGAACGGACGGTTAACCGAAATCCGTGAAGTGGAAAACGGTTGCTGGATCAATATTGTGGACCCGGACGACAAGGATACGGCTTGGCTGGAGAAGCACTGCCCTCCAGTTGTCGAATACTTAACCGACTCCCTAGACTTGGATGAACTCTCCAGGGTCGAAAAGGAAATTGATTACCTGCTCGTCGTCTTGAGGATACCCCACTTTAGGGGCATGGAATACGACATTCCCTTTATTACCCTGCCCTTGCTCATTATGCAGACCGGGTCTATGACGATTACCCTCTGCAAGGAAGAAAACGCTATCGTGCAGGAATTTGTCAGGGAAAGGGTTAGGGGCTTCACCACCAACAAAAAGGACACCTTTCTTCTCCAAATTCTCCACAAAACAGCCTCCAAATTCCTCATACACCTTCGAAATATCAACAAAATCGTTGAAAAACTGGAAGACGAGCTAGAAAATTCCCTCAAAAACAAAGAAATCGTCGGGCTGCTTCAATACGAAAAGGCCCTGATTTACTACACTACCGCCTTGCAGACCAACGGAACCATGCTAGAAAGGCTGAGGCGCTTGCGGCATTTCACCTACAAAGAGGATGATGACATGCTCGAAGATGTTCAAATTGAAAACCAGCAAGCCCTTCAAATGACCACAATATCCATACGAATCATGGGCCAAATGATGGAGGCTTTCAGCTCCGTGATCAACAACAATATGAACAATGTCATGAAAACCTTGACCTTCGTGACCATTTGTTTGGCCATCCCTACCCTCTTTGCGAGCTTGTACGGCATGAACATCCCGTTGCCATATGCCCAAACCGAAACGGCCTTTTGGGGCCTTTTGGGGCTTAGCGGGGCCATGATTTCAATTGTTTTTCTGCTTTTTCGCAGAATGCGCTGGTTTTGAAGCATTGATCATTCTTTTGATCCTCATGGTGTAGCAATCGCCCCCATTGGAGCATCCGTTTTGGAATTAGAAGGGGGATTTATTCATAGTTTATTCTGATTACACTATCTTTAGATGTTAAAATGTCATTTTTGCTAATCAAAAGCAAAAACGCATTTTTTTTTGACTCAATAACCAGTAATCAATCGCCGTTTAGCTAAAAAAATGCTTTTTCTGATTTACTAAATCCCGAGTAAATAAAACCTTATGAAAAAAATCCTACTTCTTTTTTTTGGTAGCTTTAGCACATTTTTGCTTTTGGCCTTATCCTCTCAAAAGCTCAAGGCTCAAAGCATCAGTTCCACCATTGGAAGTGCCGTCGGGTGCGTTGGCGATACAATTACGATTCCGGTGTCGGTGAATATGACCGCGGGCACAAGCGTTTCGGCTATTAGCATGGCAATTGGGTTTGATTCAACCAAGTTGGAATGTCTTGGCGGAGCAGAGAATTTGATTAGCAGCCTTCAAATTGGCTCACTTAGCAATTGCGCTGTCGTTCCGGGGGTTGGCAAACAAGTCAGGTTTGTTTGGACTAGTCCCAACCTAAATCCGATTTCCATCAACTCTCAAATTTTTGAATTAAAATTTAAAGTCCTTGTTGGTGGTTCACATATTATTGATTGGGATTTAACTCCAGGTCAATGTGAGTATGCTAATCAACTTGGACAAGTAATTCCAAATAGCGCTTGGTTATTCGGTACAGTATCCTGCAATTCAAATCCAATTAATGTTTCATTGGGTTCTGCCAACGGCTGTAGCGGTGACACCTTAAGCATCCCCGTTTCAATTCTCAATGCGAACAATATTGGCGCAATTTCCTTAGCGCTTAACTACAACCCAACCTCTACAACCTTCTTGGGTGTAACGGGGATTGACCCTATGATTTCCACGCTCATAGCCTCAACCAATAATTTTGGCGGATTCAATCAAATTAGAGCATCATGGGCTGAGGTTACCCCTGTCAACCTTAACGGTATCGCCTTCTACATTCAGGCCATAGTCAACAACAATGACAACCTGTCTTTTGACCTCACGAATACTGGCAACACAGAAATTAGTGATCCATTAGGAAATCCATACACCAACGTTACCTACGCAGGTACCAATACCTCCGTTACCGCCTCAACCGCCAACACAACCAACGCAACTGCTTGCTCTACTTACGTTTGGTCCGTCAATAACCAATCCTACTCTGCATCGGGGACTTATACCTTTAGATCAGGTTGCCATCAAGAGATCCTTAATCTCACAATTAACGCTCAACCTCCGGCTCCAACAGGACTGGCTTGCTACGAAACTGCCACATTCAACACCACATCCTGCTCATGGGATATTAGCGGTACCCAGCCTCCGGCTCCAACAGGACTGGCTTGCTACGAAACCGCCACATTCGACACCACATCCTGCTCATGGGTTATTAGCGGTACCCAGCCTCCAGCTCCAACAGGACTGGCTTGCTACGAAACCGCCACATTCAACACCACATCCTGCTCATGGGACATTAGCGGTACTCAACCTCCGGCTCCAACAGGGCTGGCTTGCTACGAAACCGCCACGTTCAACACCACGTCTTGTTCATGGGTTATTAGTGGTACTCCAAATCCAATAATTGTTACAAATATCTCTGCTTGTAATTCTTTTTTATGGCCAATCAACGGTCTAACTTACAGCTCTGGAGGCATTTACAACATTAGCCAAAATTGTCAGGATTACAGGCTCATCCTAACCATTAATCCGAGCTACAACATTAATGTAACATTGCCATTATTTTTTGGATCTACCTTCAACTTTAATGGTCAAACAATAACCTCTGCAGGCACCTATTCATCAACCTTCCAAAGCATCTACGGTTGCGACTCTGTTGTAAACTTAACTCTAGTTTCTTCCACTACTGAAATTTCAGCAGGAAATGCCAGCGTTTCATGCCCCGGGGATGTCGTTACAGTTCCCGTTCTTATAAGTGGTGTTTCCAACCTCGCTGCCATCTCTTTAGCCCTCAATTACAATACCCAGGACCTTTCCTATGTCAGCTACAGCGGCCTCAACCCCGCCATTGCCAACAACTTCTTGATCAACAATGTCAACGGACAGGTCCGCGTTGCTTGGTTTGACCTTACGCCCGCCAACTTCTCTGCTCAGACTGTTCTGTTCAACCTTGTCTTCAATGTTCAAGGCAATTCTCCACTCGCTTGGAACACCGCAACACCCGGTGACTGCGAGCTTGGTAATCTTGACGGCGATATCATCCCCACCACATTCACCGCAGGTTCGGTGACCATGAACGGCGTGCGCGCGGTCATCACCGCCGCTTCTTCCACCACACTCTGTACCGGTGAACAGGTCACCCTCAATGGTCCTGCTCCTGCCGCAGGTGTTTCCTTCCAATGGAACCTCAACGGGGCACCCATCAACGGGGCGACCAATTCCTCCTACACCGCTTCTGCTGCAGGTAGCTTCTCCCTCACCGTCAACAGCGGTGTGGGTTGCGTTTCCAATTCCAACACCATCAGTGTTTCGCTCCGTACCAGACCTTCCGCTACGATCTCCGCCACAGGGCTTAGTGCCGGTAGCATCTCCGTCTGTCAAGGCGCTTCGGTCAACCTCAACGCCAATACCGGAGCAGGGTTCACCTACCAATGGAACCTCAACGGCAATGCCATCAACGGGGCTACCACCGCTTCTTATTCCGCCAACACCGCCGGCGCTTACTCCGTTGTTGTGACCAACTCCTCCGAAGGAAACGGTTGCTCCGCAACTTCTGCCGTCGTGAATGTGATCGTTAAGCCCAATTCATCGGCAACCATTAACGCAGAAATCTGCCAAGGACAAACCTACACCTTCGGCACACAAAGCATCTCGTCGACTGGAACTTATACCCGTAACCTCATAGCAGCGAACGGTTGTGACTCGGTGATTACCTTAACACTTTCCGTAATACCAAATTCGTCGATCACTCTTAACGATTCAATTTGTCCGAACCAAACTTATTTATTCGGAAACCAAACTATTTCCTCTGCAGGGACTTATAATCTAACATTACCTTCTTCCAATGGCTGTGATTCTGTCATTACCTTGAATCTTTTGGCAAGAACGACTTGCTCCATCACCACGACCATAGGTTCGGTGAGTGGCTGTGTAGGCGATACGGTTTTGGTACCGGTCACTATCCAAAACGGATTTGGTATTGCCTCCATTTCCATGGCCATTGGCTATGACCCTAGCAAGCTTGCTTGCATCAATGGGGTCACCAATGTCAATTCTGCTATTGCGAATTCACTTTTAACCAACTGCGGTACCTTCAACGGAATTTCTCAATTCCGCGCGGCTTGGTTTGACTTAAATCCTGTAGACCTTAACGGTAATCTCTTCACCATGAAGTTCGTCGTTTTGGCACCAGGGACTCATGCGTTATCTTGGGATCTCGCCACACCAGGCAATTGCGAATACACCGATGCCGTGGCCGATGTAATCCCCGGTACCTCTTGGATCAACGGTAACGTAACGCTTGGCAGCGGATGTTGTTCGGTATTTGCATCCATCACCCCTGCAGGTTCGACCTCAATCTGCCAAGGGTCTTCAGTTACCCTGAATGCGACCTCTGGAACCGGCCTTTCTTATCAATGGTTCCTCAACGGTTCTGCAATCAGCGGAGCTACCAACTCTTCTTTGGTTGCCAGTTCCGCTGGTTCCTATACCGTTCTTGTAAGCGAAAGCGCCAATTGCTTCTACACCTCTGCGGCCGTTAGCCTCACCGTAAATGCTCTTCCAGCGGCAACCATCACCGCAGGTGGAGCAACAACCTTCTGTCAAGGCGCTTCAGTGACCCTCAACGCCAATTCCGGATCTGGTCTTTCCTACCAATGGCTGTTGAACAACGCCGCTATTGCTGGCGCAACCAACGCGTCTTTGGTGGCTACCGCTCAGGGATCATACACCGTCACCGTAACAGATCTTAATGGATGTTCGACCACCTCCTCTGCTACTTCGGTAACGGTGAGAAGCCTACCCATTGCCACCATCACAGGGGCAACATCATTCTGCCAAGGCGCCAACACCGTGCTCAGCGCGAATACCGGCACAGGCAGAACCTACCAATGGCGCCGAAATAACGTGAACATCATTGGTGCAACCTCGGCCAACTACACCGTAGTTACCGCTGGTACCTACACCGTTGCCGTTACATCCAATTCCTGTGTTGCCGTTTCCAATGCAATTGCCGTTTCCGTTAACCCTTTGCCAACCGTAACCGTTGATGCAGCAGGCAGCACCTCCTTGTGTCAAGGAAATTCAGTGACTTTGAACGCCACTACCGATCCATCCAATACCATTCAATGGAGACGCAATGGAACGGATATTGCCGGAGCTACCAACAACACCCTTACGGCGTCTGATGCTGGAGCATATACCGCCAGAGTCACTTCATCAACCGGTTGTGCAGCAACATCCAACGCCGTACAAGTCACCGTCAGACCAAATAGCGCTTCTACCGTAAGCGCTTCAATTTGCCAAGGACAATCGTACTCCTTCGGTTCTCAATCCTTAACAAGCTCTGGTACCTACAACAGCACCGTTACTTCGGCTAATGGATGTGACTCGGTCATTACCTTGAATTTGACTGTAACACTACCGCCGCCACCGTCTGGGTTGGCTTGTTATCAGACCGCTACTTACAACAGCACAACTTGCTCATACGATATCTCAGGAACACCTCCACCTCCTCCCACAAATTTGGCTTGTTATCAAAGTGCCAATTTTGATAGCGTTACCTGTACATGGATTATCTCGGGTGCACCTAATCCAATAATTGTGACTACCGTATCTCTTTGTGACACCATTTATAATTGGTCTGTGTCGAATCAATCCTACAATTCATCAGGAACATACTTTTATTCATCAAATTGTCAAGATTACGAATTAAGGTTGGTCCTCAATACACCTGCAATTATTACCACTCAACCTGTTAGTCAAATTGCAAACCAATACAACTCGATAAGTTTTATGGTTTCTTCTTTTACGGCTTCTGGATTAACTAACAACAATAGTTACCAATGGCAAAGATCCATTAACAACGGGCCTTATATTAATATTAGCAATAGCGTATTATTCAGCGGATCGAATTCCAGCACTCTTCTTATCAACACGGCAACTACCGCCTTACATTCGAACAAGTTTCGATGTATTGTTACCGCAAATTGCGGATCACCAGCAATTTCATCCGAGGCGACTCTTGATGTACTTCCGGGGAATCCAATTGCCCTTTCCATTGGCAATACCAATATTTGCCCAAATACATCCAACACGCCAATCACAATACCGGTTATTTCCAATACATTCACCGATGTTGCGGCAATGACTTTTGACCTGGTTCCAAGCCCTGGACTTTCATACATTAGTATATCCAATATTCATCCTTTGTTGAGTGGCCTAAGCACCAACCTTGTTAACGGGAAGATCAGGGTGTCATGGTTTAACCAATCAAATATAAACCTACCCAGTAATGCGGTTTTATTTAATATAGTTATGACCGCAAACGGCCCTGGAACAATTAACTGGGATACATCCTATAATTTCTTCTTTGATGAATACAACGGATACAGGATATCGGTAAATTCCAATGGAAGTGTAACCACTTCTCAACCAATTATTCCGACAATTACAACTCTATCCGGTATTTGCGAAAACGGTTCGCCAGTTTCGTTTTCCGCCAACCCTGTTGGGGGAACCTTTAGTGGAACCGGAATTATTAATGGTCTTTTCTACCCTAGCATTTCAGGACCTGGATACCATAATATAAATTACACCTATACTACCCCAGAAGGATGTACATTCTCGAGCACAGTTACACAATACGTTTCCGCATTGCCATCAGGATCTGCGGGACAAGATGTTTCCATTTGCCCCGGGGGTAGCGCAGCGTTAACTGCAACTGGTGGCGATTCATACCTGTGGTCTAATGGGGCAACATCTTCAGTCAACCCTGTAAGTCCCAGCATAACAACGACCTATACCGTTACAATATTCAATACAGCAGGTTGTTTTATAATTGATACAGTAACGGTTACTGTTTCAAGCGGCAGTTCCATTCAAATCGCTTCAGGTGATAGCGCCTCCCTCTGTTTAGGAAATTCTGTTAACCTTACAACCACCGGTGCATCGCAAGTATTTTGGTATCCTAGCAATGGACTATCCTCAACAACTTCATTAAGTCCTGTTGCTAATCCTACATCCACAACCACCTACTACGTTATTGGAACTAACAATGAGGGTTGTATTTCTTCTGACTCAGTAGTTGTTGTTGTAAATCCAAACCCTACGGTTTCCTTCTCGATACCAGCCAATGCATGTGTGAATGGCGCTTCAATTCCTTTAACAGGATTACCAACCGGCGGATCATTCAGTGGGACAGGTGTGAGCAATGGAAGCAATTGCAACGGCTGTACTCATCAATTCACCCCTTCGGTTGCAGGTCTTGGAAACCACATAATCACCTATGAATACACGGATCCCATTACAGGCTGTTCATCATCTTACAGTCAAACAATCGAAATTTTAAACTCGCCAATCGCCAATGCAGGCACTGACCAAACCATTTGCGAGGGACAAACTACAATCCTTACTGCTTCAGGGGGAGTTGCATATTTATGGAATAACGGACTAACAACGCCTTCAATTACCGTTAGTCCAAATTCTACCACCACGTATACGGTTCAAGTAACTGGTGTCAATGGATGTTCATCGAATGATGATGTTTTGGTGGTGGTTAATTCTAGACCCTCGATTCAATTTACAGGGGATACGACAATTTGTAATGGTGGCTCTACTCCGATATCAGTTACCGGGATTAGCTCTGTATACTGGTCCCCAAGTACGGGTGTAAGCAATCCTCTTGCGCTCAATCCCACCTTCAATCCAACATCAACAACCACCTACACTGTTTTTGGCACTGATGCCAATGGCTGCGTTAACTCGAAAAATGTTACAATCATTGTACGACCTGCAGTTAGTGTAAGTGCTGGACCAGATCGCATTTCCTGCGGGTCCCCAGTAATTCTAAATGCGACTGCTTCAGCCGGATCTGCTTTTACATGGGATAATGGTCAAACGGGATCTTCCATTACCGTGAATCCTGCATCAACGACGAACTACGTTGTCACGGTTACAGACGTTAATGGCTGTACTGGTTTAGATACGGTCACTGTTCATGTACCTACCTTGTTTACTGGAGGTAATCGGAATATATGCCGAGGCGGCTCCACGACAATCAGTGCTAGTCTTGCGAATTACCCAGGTAATTCTACCGGATTAACCTATCAATGGAGTCCGAGTACCGGATTATCTAACCAAGTTTCATCAAACCCTTCAGCCTCACCAGCCCAAACAACCCTTTACACTGTAACGATTACCGATACCCAATCAAATTGTGTGTTTACAGGAACAGTGGTAGTCGTTGTATTACCTACCCCATCAGTTGACCTCGGATCAGATCTTGTAATAGCTCCAGGTGTTGCTGTCAATTTAGGCGCTTCTGTAACCCAGGTTACAGCCGCAACAACCTATACATGGAGCATGATTGGGACTCCAATTGGGATTCTCAATCCAAGCGGGAACTCAGCGCAGGCCATTTTTACAGGGAATAACCTTAGCTCTATACAAGTTCAACAAATTGTATTAATTGCATCAAACGCGAATGGTTGTTTAGGATCTGACACTATTTCAATAACATTGGATCCAAACTTAGCTGGCAAAAATGTTTACGGCAACGTTTTGTACTCCAACACCTCACAAAGCGTCATAAACTCAGGAAACGTTACCTTAGTGGGTCCGACAGGTTCCGTTCGAACCACCTCAATCAGCCCCGGGGGAACATACTTATTTACCGGCGTTTTGGATAGCACCTATACCTTAGAAACAGTAGTATCCAAAGCCCCTGGTGGCATCACCATAGCAGATGCGCAGTTGATTAATGACCACGCAACAACCCCGTTCCTCACCGGAATTAATCTCAAAGCCGCTGATGTAACTGGCGATGCAATTATTCTATCTAACGACGCACAACAAACTGCTCGACGAGCTGCTAACTTACCAATAAGTAATTCATTTGACCAAAATGGTCCTGGCAATTGGGTCAATGACAGCGCTTCGGTTACGGTTAGTGGTTCTCATATTTCCCAAAATCTGATCGCTTTAAGTTATGGCGATGTAAACTCCTCCTATACCCCAATTGCTCGTACAGGAACTAACCTTCTGTTAACCCAGAGGGGGGCAATCTCTCCGAACAATGATGAAATCAATTTGCCTTTATATGCTGAATCAACCTATGAGTTTGGTAGTATACAATTTGAGTTTGAAATCCCATCAGGATTCAAACTCAAAAGCGTAAGTTCATCAGTTGTTTCGAACTTGATATTTAATCAAATTGATAATAAAGGGGTTGTCGTTTGGTTTAAACACGGTGAAAATGGACTTAAGGTCAATAATGGCAGCCTCATAATGTCCTTGCTATTCCAGAGAAATCCGGAAAGCTCTTCCTTTGAAGATTTTATTGTCAATCCAATCGGATACCAAGAGTTTAACGATGTAAACGCTGCAGCCATATCCAACGTAAGAATTTACTCACCCAAAGTTAGATTGTCAGGAGAACAATCTCTTGAACTTCATCCAAATCCTACTAACGATCGTACAACTTTGACGATACAATTGGAGAAATCCAATGAAATCCACGCCGATTTGTTCGACTTAAACGGACGTTTAGTCCAAAATCTTCTCAACTCAAAACTATTACCATCAGGAATAACCACCATTGATTTTGATACGAAAGATTTGCCTAAAGGCACCTACCTTGTAAAGGTTATTTCTACCACCGAACCTACAATCAGAACAAATAAGAGACTTGTCGTTGTTCACTAAAACCAAAAATTGTGCCGAAAAACCCATTTTTAGGAATTATAATTTTTGCTCTTTTCATCCTTACAGGGACAATCACAGAACTCAAGTCGCAATCCATTAATCCCACTAATCGTCAAGTAGTCTTACAGGCGTTTTGGTGGGACTATTGGAACAATAATTACCCCAATGGTTGGTCCAACTATCTCATGGACCTTGCACCGCGGTTAAAGCAATTAGGTATCGATGCGGTATGGATACCACCATCGGTCAAAAACAATGCAACAAGTAGCGTAGGTTATGCCCCCTTTGATCATTACGACCTTGGGGATAAATTTCAAAAGGGAGCTCTCAAGACCAGGCTAGGAGACAAAGATGAACTGCTGCGATTGGCTGCCGTACTAAAATCCAATGGAATCGATCTAATCCAGGACATTGTCTTGAATCATGTTTCAAATGCAGGATCGAACACAGGTGCTGGTGGCCAAGATCCTGCGGCAATGGACGATGGTCTAACACAACGTTACAAAAATTTTCGGTACGTATCCTACTCCACGCCTGCGGACAACGAGAATAGTACGAACTACCTTGCACGAACAGGTAGATTTTCCAAAAATTGGCATAATTTCTATCCAAACAATGGAAATTCATGCTGCACAAACGACATTAACACAGCTTATTGGGGTCCAGATTTTTCTTATGAAAGTAACGCCATTGGACTCAGCTCGAACGCTACTTTCAATCCAACTCAAACCAGCAATTATGTTAGGGATCAGATGAGAAATTGGTTGATTTGGTACAAAAAGCAAGTTGGTTGGGACGGTGTTCGTTTGGACGCGGTAAAACACTTTCCAAATTCAGTATCAGAAGATTATTTGTGGAATCTTCAAAACAATGCAGGATGGGCAAGCGGTGGAAACAATCATTTTGCCGTTGGAGAATGGGTTGGAGGTCAAACAGAACTTGATAACTGGTGTTCAGCCGTACAAAACCGTGCTGGAACATTTGATTTTGCATTAAGAAACGCTTTCACTGGCATTGTCAGTGGAAATGGAAATTTTAATTTAGGCACTGTTCCTTCATACCAGCAACAGAATCGCCAACGAACAGTTCCCTTCGTTAATAATCATGATGTATTCCGGCCTTCCTTAAGTACCCAAGGAAATTACAACGGCTGGAATACATCTCAGCAGCTTGGAATGCAAGTTGAACCGGGAGATGTTCGAAGTGCCTTGTGCCATGCAATTGCTTTTGCGGTGGACGGTGCTCCTCTAATATTTTTTGAAGATCTTTTCAATATTGGGTATTTAGGTAATCGCTGGTCTCATCAACCTTCTTCATCCACCTCGCTGCCTGTACGATCCGATATAGCCAACATTATTTGGTGTCATCAAAATTTACGTTTCAAGGAAGGCGCCTACATGGTCCGTTGGCAGGCACCTGATGCATTGGTCATCGAAAGGAGTTCCAAAGCGCTGATTGCTGTAAACGACCATTTTACCCAGTGGCAAAATTTAACAGGCGTTCAGACTTCATGGACTGACGGCACCGTATTGGTAGATTATTCGGGATCAAATACCACTACTACGATCGTATATGGAGGTGGTAAAGCAGATATCTCTATTCCACCCTGTAATGGCACCGCCCCATTAGGCCGAAGAGGCTATTCCATTTGGGCGCCTCAAGGAATCGCGCAGAATTATCAACGTCCGGCCAAAAGAATCACCCAAGAATGGGAAATGGACAACGATTTAGGCGATAAACATAGTAGTTCCTTGCAACAAGGAGGCAAAACACCTGATAATAGCCTCGAATGCCGACTTATTGGCAGAATATTTGCAAAATCAGGCGAACCAATCCAACTGGAGGTCTTTCCTGGATCTGGAAATTCCGAATTACACTTGGATGTCCTTGACGGTCAATGCCAACCGATTACCAGCACCGCCGGTATTGGTTCTTTTACCTATTCGTGGACTCCCCTTGTGAGTGGTTGGTATAATTTCCGGATACGCAATACGAATTCTACAAGTATTGGACAAAAGTCATGGGTGAAAGTTAGCTACATGGGCGCCGATTCCTTGCCCTCGAACATCCCAAAAAACAATTGCTATTGCATTGGAAATTCTAATGTTACACTTACCTACAAATACAACAATACTTCTGCAAATCCAATGAGTCAAAGCGCTCAACAACTACTTCTATCTCAAAATGTTATAAGAATTGATTCAAGCAATAATATGGGGGCAATTTCCCTTTCTAATTTATCGAGCAATGTTTATAACATTAAGTTTAATTCTGCACTGAGTTGGAGTGGAATAAGTGCGGCAGATGCTCTTCTTATTTCACGGGCCTTTGCGAATCTTATTACTTTGCTACCCATTCAACAAGTCGCTGCCGACGTCAATTTGAGCGGCTCTGTCAATGCTAGCGATGCCTTACTCGTTACAAGGAGATTTACGGGCCTTATCTCTTCATTCCCAGCAGGGGATTGGGCTATTTATCCCTCCCAATTCTCGGCCATATCTAGTCAAAATCAAAGTCTCGAAATCAGGGTTCTAAATACCGGAGACATTAACGGTTCTAGGTCCAATTGGTGATTTAATTCTTCAAGGGGGCAACCCCATTTTCTTGGTTTTTAATTGATTTTAAAGGTGAATTGAGTCATTTTCACCGGTATACCTTGTTTTAAGTTGCTTTTCAAATATTTATATATGTAAAATATAAATATGTAATATGCTTATTTAGATATATATAAATATTATAAAATAACTCTATTGAAAATTAATGCACATTGTTGCTTTTACCAAGATTTCACCCTAATTTGTAGAGGAATGAATTTACCCTAAATCTACCGTCATGGCCTCAAGCTCCGTACACACTGAAATACTAAAGGAAAACGCGTTTTGGGGCCAGAATCGTATTTTTTCGTCAAATAAAACGACCATTATGGAAATGTTTGTTAAAACGACTTTAGCTTTCATTTTGACCTTTTTGCTGGGATTTTTTCCGGCTTTGGGTCAAGGTATCCAAGTGAGTATTGGGACTACCCAAACGTGTAGTTCATCGGATACCGTTTCGGTTCCTGTTACAATTTTGAACGGCACCAACATGGGGGCTATTTCATTAGCTATAAACTATGATCCTACCCGATTACAATTTGTAGGAACTGGAAATATCCACCCATCACTTTCCAATGATCTTCTTGTTAACGCGGGTACCTTCAATGGAATTCACCAAATAAGGGCAGGGTGGTTCAGTTTGATTTCCTCAAATATTCATGGAATCGCATTCAATCTCAAATTTATTGCCAATCAAAGTTCGACGCTTAATTTTGATACCAACACCGTCGGAATTTGTGAAATAACAGATTCTATTGCTAATCCCTATTCGGGGATTAGTTTTATTTCAGGAGGTGTAAATCTCTTAACGCCTTCGTTTTCCAACATTGCGCGCACTTTACAATTTGGGGGCAACATTAATATTTGCAATCAATCCTTCAACACTTCTGGCACTTATACCATTGTCTGTCCTGGTGGAGCAGTGAACGGATGTGATTCAACAATTACCCTCAACTTAAGTGTTGCTTCAATTCCTACAACAACATCAATTTCATCCGTTCAAGCCTGTGTTGGAGATACCATTTCCATACCTATCAGCATCAATGGTGGAACGAATATTGGCGCCATTTCCCTTGCCCTCAATTACAATGCTTCGGCCCTGATCTTCATTGGATTTGAGAACGCCAATCCAGCCATTCAATCTTCCAACCTCCTGGTCAACGCCGGGGTCTTTGCTGGTCAAAGCCAGGTGAGACTCTCTTGGTTCAATGCCAACCCCATCAGCCTTGGCAACAGCCCGGTAACCCTGGTGAACTACCGTTTTGTGGTCAATGCATCCTCAACCCTTGCTTGGGATC
>Ga0194129_10004199_pt1 | contig 19387 bp, 16 predicted proteins | sample TA2KigCa35mmetaG_FD_150862 | JGI IMG/M metagenome (GOLD analysis project Ga0194129, IMG submission 150862) | Freshwater microbial communities from Lake Tanganyika, Tanzania - TA2015038 Kigoma Deep Cast 35m | ecosystem: Environmental > Aquatic > Freshwater > Lake | place: Tanzania: Lake...
GCGGGGAAGCCGGGACCGAGCTCTGCGGCAACACCTGCGCCGACACGAAGACGTCGACCAAGCACTGTGGCGGATGTGGCAAGGCCTGCGCCTCGGGCGAGACCTGCACCGACGGTGTGTGTGCCTGCCCCAAAAACACGGAGAGCTGCAGCGGCGCGTGCGTCGATACGATGAAGGACTCGAACCACTGCGGCGCGTGCGGGGTCATGTGCATGGCGCCCCAGACCTGCTCGAGCGGCACCTGCAAGTGACCCTCCCGGTGGGCGCTGCGGAGGCGCCGCCCACCGGCTTGTCACGCCGACTTCCCGGGCGGGCGCGAAGCCGCTCGCCTCAGTTCGCGATCCGCGGCGCCTCGTAGACGCGGGCCGGGTCGACCGCCTCGGCGAAGGGGCCCGTCGCGAGCGAATCGAAGATCCTCGCAAGCTCGGTCGCGAGCCGAGCGGACTCGACGATGAAGCCGAGGTTGCGGCCATGAAAGAAGTAGTCGCCGCTCCAGTTGCTCGTCCCGACCCAGCACAAGGCCTCGTCGACGACGAGGTACTTGGCATGAATGACGCGGGCGAACGGGATGAACCCGCCCGATGCCTCGGGGATCGTGACGAACCGGACGTCGATCCCCGGCGTCTCCGCGAGTCGCCTGGCCGCCTCGAGCTTCTTGCCGCCCTTCTGCCAATGCGAGAGCAGCAGGTGAACCTTCACGCCGCGCACCGCGGCACGACGGAGCGCGGCATCGAGCACCTCGAACTTCGCGCCATCCCGGTCGATCGTCTCGTAGCTGAGCAGCTGCACCCGGATCTCGCGGCGCGCCGAGTCGATCGACTCGACGAGGCGGTCGAGATCCCACGTCGCCCCCTTCGGTAGGTGGTCCTTCGGACTGAGGAGCGTCTGCACCCTCGCGTCACCGAAGGCCTCGAACTCGCTCGACGGACCCGCGCCTCGAGTCGAGGAGCCTGCACCCCCTGCAGCCGCCCAGTCCGCGTCGAAGACCGACAGCAGCGTCGCCGCGACCTTGCGGGACCGGAGATGGAGGCCGAGCTCGTGGATGTGCTCGAGCGAGCGCCAATCGAAGTTCGCGCTGCCCACGTAGACGTCCTCCTCGTCGACGACGAGGTACTTGGCGTGATGAACCCCTCCGAGGGTGCCGGTGGTGTCGATGGCGCGCACGTCGACCCCGAGGGACCGAAGCCGATCGATCGAGGTCGGTGCCTTCTTGAGAAAGCTCAAGTCGACGATGAACCGGACCTCGACCCCGCGCGTTTTCGCGGCCAAAAGCTCGTCGATGACGGGCGACAGGCGGTCGACGCCGGGGAGTTCGGACGGCTTCTCCGCGACGAAGAAATGACCGAAAGCAACCGACTTTCGTGCACCCGAGAGCATCGAGCGCCACACGACGTCGGTGTTCGGTACGCTCGGATCATCGACGACCGCGCCCGCGGGGATCGACTCGACGAGCTCGAGGAGCGGCGCCCTCACGGCAACGCTCGACGATGCGGCGTCGCTCACGGGAGGGCGTGACACCTCCGACGAAGGAGCCGCGACCGAGGCGTTCACCCCGACGGGCGGAGCACAGGCCGAGACGAGCAGGAAGCCGAGGGCGGTCGCACGAGGCATGGGCGCGCAGCATACCCCAACCGAGGCGCTGACGGCTTGTCAGTCGCCTGGCCCGGCGGTAGTGAGCGGGCCATGCTCCCTTCCCGACGCGAGGTCGTGATCACCGGAACTGGCGTGGCTTGCCACCTTGGGGACGAGCTCACCGAGCTTGAGGCACACCTTCGAGCCGGGACGTCCCGGCCGTTCGATCGCTGGCAGGAGGCCATCGACGAGGGGTGCCGCTGCCACCTGATCGGCGCGTACCACGGCGACCTCGGAGACGAGGCTCTCGGTGTCGACAAGAAGCTCTCGCGGTTCTTCGGTCGCGCGACCCGACTGGCGCTCAAGGCTGCACGCGCGGCGCTGGCCCAGTCCGGCATCGACCCTCGCGAGGCCGCGGTGGTCGTCGGGAGCGGAACCGGTGACGTGGGGACCCACCGCGAGATCCACGGCAAGCTCGAGGCCTCCCACGATGCCCGGAAGATCGCGCCCACCGTGATTCCGAAGATCATGGCGTCGACGGTGTCAGCCAACCTCGTCAACGTCCTCCAGACGCGAGGTCCGAGCCTCTCCGTCGCGGCCGCGTGCGCCGGCGGAACCTACAACCTCATCGTGGCAGCGCAGCTCATCGAGGCGGGCTTCGTCGACACGGCGCTCGCCGGCGGCGTCGAGTGCGCCGACCTCCACTTTCACAGCGGGTTCGACTCGATGCGCGCCTACAACGCGACCGACAACGACCGCCCCGAGCGCGCCTCGAGGCCGTACGCGGCGGACCGAGCCGGATTCATCTTCGCCGAAGGTGCGGGAGTCCTCGTGCTCGAATCGCGCGAGGCCGCGACCGCGCGCGGCGCGACCATCCTCGGGACGCTCCGCGGCTACGGCATGTCCTCGGATGGCAGAGGCGAGATGGTCGCTCCCGACGAGGACGGCGCGTTCCGCTCGATGACGATGGCGCTCGCGCACGCCGGAGTCGATGCGGCCGCGATCGACTACCTCAACACCCACGGCACCTCGACGCCCCTGGGCGACGTCTCGGAGGTTCGGGCGATCCGGCGAGCGTTCGGCGGCCGCCACGTCGCCTACTCTTCGACGAAGGGCTACACGGGCCACACGATCAGCGCCGCCGGCGCGATCGAGGCGATCTTCACGCTCTCGATGCTGCGGGGCGGGTTCATCGCGCCATCGATTCACGCGACCCCGCTCGACCCGGCGCTCCTCGACTTCGCTCCGGTGGTCGAACCCACCCGACGCGACCTCCGGCTCGCGGCGTCGAACTCCTTCGGCTTCGGCGGGACGAACGCGACGCTCGTCCTCGCACGCGAAGGCTAGGGACGCCCTCGCGAGGCGCCGCTCTGGCGAGGCTCGACGCCTCGGCTGCCCCGGTCACTCCTTGTCGAGGCGACCGACGAAGCCCATCTCGAACTCGACGCCCATGTAGCGAAAGTGCGGCTTCAGCTGGACGTCCACCTTGTACCAGCCGGCGTTTCCTTCGACCTCGGTCACCGCGATCCTTGCCTTACGCAAGGGGCGCCGCGCGCGGATGCTCGGCGACACCGAAGGCTGGTCTGCGACAAACTGGTTGATCCACTTCTGGAGCTCGCGCTCGAGGTCCTGCCGCTCTTTCCAGGAGCCAATTTGCTCCCGTTGCAACACCTTCAGGTAGTGCGCGATCCGTGCGCTGATGAAGAGGTACGGGAGCTGCGTCCCGAGGCGATGGTTCAACGCCGCCTGGCGCCCCTCCTCGCTGATGCCGAAATACTTCGGCTTTTGACAGCTGTTCGCCGAGAAAAAGCAGGCGTTTTCGGTGTCGCGTCGGTAGGTGAACGGGATGAACCCCTGCTCCCCGATCTCGGACTCGCGCCGCTCGGTGATGACGATCTCGGTCGGGATCTTCGTCTGGATCGCCCCCATGGCCTCGTATTGATGAAGCGAGAGCTGATCGACCGTGCCGCCAGTGGACGGCCCGACGATGTTCAGCGACCAGCGGTAACGCGCAAAGCTCTCCGCGACGCGGGTCGCGAACGCGAAGGCGGCGTTGCCCCAGAGGTAGTGCTCGTGCTGGCCGACGACGTCCTCCTCGTACTCGAAAGCCGGAACGCGCACGGTCTTCGGACCGTAGGGCAAGCGGAGGAGGAAGCGGGGTAGGCACAGCGCGACGTAACGGGCATCGTCCAAGTCACGAAAGGCCCGCCACTTCGTGTACGACGGTCCCTCGAAGAGCGAAGAGATGTCGCTGAGCTGCGGCAACTCGAGGAAGTTGTTGAGCCCGAAGAACCGCGGCGAGGCGGCTGCAACGAAGGGCGCGTGGGCCATCGTCGCGACGGCCGCACATTTGTCGAGGAGGTAGATGTCCTGGGCGAGCGCGCTGAACTCGTAATTGGCAACGATCAATCCAAAAGGACGACCGCCGAACACGCCGTATTCCGCCGAGTAGCAGACCTTGTACATCCCGCTCTTCGCGACCTCGGGAGCGTCCTGAAAATCCTCGAGGAGGTCGCGCTTGCTGACGTTGATGAACTCGACTCGGATGTTCTCGCGAAAGTCGACCCGATCGACCACGAACCGCAAGCCTCGCCAGGCCGCCTCGAGCCCCTGAAACGACGGGTGGTGCAGGATCCGGTCGAGCTGCGTCGCCATGCGCTCGGTCATCGACGCGATCAGGAGATCGACGAGGGCGTTGTCGATGAGTGCGGCGTCGATCCCGGTGCGGGTCACGTAGGTGAGGAGCCCTCGGAGCCCCGCTTCGACCCGAGCGTGGGCCGGGTCATCCTTCGCGACCCGCGTGAGCGCGAGCAACTCGTCGATGACGAAGGTCCCGGATGACGCCTCGGCGATCGACTCGAGGCTCGTGCTCCCGAACATCCCCGGCAGCTCGGGCGCGCTCGATGGCGACGAGCCCAGCGACGGTGGGAGGGACGGCTGCGACGGCGCGGCAATCGGCGCGGGCCCCATCGAAGGCGGGAGCGATGGCTGCGACGCGACGGCCACCGGCGGAGCCGAGAGCGACGGCGCCGACGATGGCGGCGGCGAAGCGGCACCGATCGAGGGTGCGGGCGATGCTGCGGGTGCGGGCGATGCCGCAGGTGCGGGCGGCGCTCCCCAACCGGCAGGAGCCGCAGGTGCGGGCGATGCCGCAGGTGCGGGCGATGCCGCAGGTGCGGGCGGCGGTCCCCAGCCGGCAGGAGCCGCGGGTGCGGGCGGCGCTCCCCAACCGGCAGGAGCCGCGGGTGCGGGCGGCGCTCCCCAACCGGCGGGAGCCGCAGGTGCGGGTCGGTTCACATCGTCGGAGTCGCTGGACATGGCGAAGCGCGCCCGAGTGCCGAGCGAAACGGGAGGTTACCCCGTTTCGCCCTCGGACAACACCCCAGGTCCCGGCGCGGTCTCAGGCGATGCGCCGCGTCGGTCGTGCGTTGCGGGCAGAAGCCTCGGCATCGGCAATGATTTCCATCAAGATGCGAACGTCGCGTTCCGAGAGCTTGAAGAACTGAACGCCCGCGACACCCCGTCGATCCCAGCGAATGATGCAGCGGATGACGACCGGCTCCTCGACGCCGATGACGCGAATCACGACACGGAGCCGGTTGCCCACCTCGAGCGGGTTGCCCTTCGCGGGTTCGACGAGCCCTCCGGCCAGCGTCAGCTCAGTCAGCCATGCTGGGATCTTCTCCTCGGAGCCGACGAGCTGGATCTCGATCGGCAACGGCTGCGGCCGCGCGGGGCGCCGCTTTCCTGGAGGTCCGAGTTCGTCAGACATGACCTAAGCAGTACTCTAGTCCGAACACTCGCGTTCAGGACAAGTCTCCGCGAGTTCGGCGTCGACCGAACTCCCGGCTCCCCGCCCCAACCTTTCCCAGCAGCGTCACTGCGCCGCTGTGTAGAATCCTGACCGATGTCCACCATCCCGCCTGCTGGCGTGCACCCCACCATGCCGCCGCCCCCCGCCGACCGGGCGAGGCAGGCGCTGGGCTTCACGACGGCCGGGCTCATCACGTTGCTCGCAGCGGTGGCGGTCAGCCGCAGCACCCAGCCGAACGCGGCCCAGGTGTTCACGGGCCGAAACGACTCCGAGATGATGGCGAGCCTCGCCAAGGTCCTGTTCGCTGCGAGCGGCACGACCGAGTTCATCGGCCTCGTGCATGCGTTTCTCTCGTTCCGACGAGCCGCGACCCGCTCCTCCGTTGCCTTCGCCGTCGCCGCCGCATGGCTCTCGGTTGTCGCCTGGTGGGTCTCACGGAGCTCTTGAGCGCGCGCCTCTCAACGAAATTGCAGCCAGAAGGCACGCGTCCAGCGCCGACGAAACGGCGTGCGTTTGCACGTCAACGCCCTACAATGCGCGCGGAGCAAACGCATGAGGCCATGGGCTTACTTGGGGTTCGGAGCTTGCCTGTGGCTCGGCTGCGGCAGCGAGGGAGCCTCCGAAACGACGGGCGGCGGGGATGAGACCGTTGGCGTGGGCACGACCACCTCAGGCGCGGGGGGAGCGATGTCCGGCTCGGGCGGAGCGGGAGGGGCCTCGACGAGCACCTCGACGGTCGGCGCGAACGGGACCGGTGTGACCTCGTCGGCGACGACGTCCGGCGTGACCTCGTCAACGAGCAGCAGCGGGAGCAGCGGAACCACGACGAGCAGCGCCGCCTCGACCGGCAGCGGCATGGAGATGCCCCAAGCTCAGCTCGACCTGCGCGCCGACACGAACCGCGATGGCGTGGTCGACTTCACGACGCCCGACGATGACCTCGGGGAGGATGCGTGGAGCGCCGATCACGGCGCGGTGTTCCTCGCGAACCTCGACGACGATCAGCTCGCCTGCCCCGACAACGCGACCGACGCGCAGCTCGCGGCGTGCAACGACGCCGCAGACCAAGTCGTCAACGGTCCGGACGACCTGCAAGACCTCGCGCGGCTCGCGACACGGCCCTGGCCCGAGGTCCCGATCGGTGCGACCGGGAGCCTCACCGTCTCCGTCGATGCGGCGCCCTACGTGCGGCTGTTCAAGAAGACCGGCACGAGCTTCAAGCTCTACCAACCCGGCACCGCGGTCGCCTCGGACGAGCTCGCCGCGGGCCTCGAGCTCGCCATCGAGGCGCGGGACATCGTCCGCAACCAGGCGGTGTGGGATGGCCTCGTCGACGTCACGTTCACCGTGTCCGGTGCGGGCGCCGACAGCGGCAGCGACATGGTTCAGCTCCGCGTCGCCCCCGCGATCTTCCGACATCATCTCGATCCGGTCGCGACCTATTACGTCACGAAGCTCGCGAGCAACTCGAGCCTCGCGTTCCGCACCGATCTCGCGGCGGCGGCGGCTGAGGCCGGCGTCACCGGCAAGGAGCTCGCCGTGGGCGACCAGTGGACGCAGGACTTCTTTGAGACGGCTTACACGGCGATGCCGGCCATCGGCGGAGGCGGAAAGCACGTGATCCACCTCAATTTCCGCTCCGCGAACTACTCGAACGCCAAGCTGCGCGCCGCCGGTCGCGTCGTCTTCACCGAGCTTCGTGGCAAAGACGTCGGTGGGGTACTCGTCTACGACCCGAAGCACGCCGACTCGATGGATACGCTGAACTCCTTCGGCAACTTCGAGACCATCCCGCCCTACACGCACGCGGGCAAGACCTGGCCGCTCGGGCGGGTGATCCGCGGTGGGACGAAGACCTTCTACCCGGACCCCTCCTTCGACGCGATGGTGTCGGCGCAGGGAGTTCAGGGCGAGGTGTTCGTCGACACCTCGTGGCTCCTCGTGGCGCACGTCGATGAGACGTTGTCCTTCGTGAAGGCGAACAGCCCTCGAGGGTGGGTCATGCTCGTCAGCGATCCCGCGAACGCGAAGAAGATGCTCGAGGATCAGAAGGCCAAGGGCTACGGAACGACCAAGCTGTTTACCGGCCTCTACTGGAGCGACAACAGCCTCGCCCAGACGACGATCAACGCGGTCCTCGCGGACCCCGACGTCATGAACGAGAGCGCGTGGGCCGCGACCCAGATCGCCGATCAGGTGGCGGACGTGAAGGCCGAGACCGGCCTCACGGACGGCGAGCTCGTGAGCGTGCCATTCCTGTTTTGGCAGGCGTCGAATTACTCGGTGGCCTACCAGCCCGGGACGGTGAACGGGATCTCCCTCGGCGACGGGATCTTCGCGTCGCCGAAGCCGCATGGCCCCTTCATCAACGGTGTCGACATCTTCGAGAGCCAGCTCACCAAGGCGCTGGAGCCGCACTCGGTGAAGGCGAGGTTCATCGAGGACTGGTATCTCTATCACATCCTCGACGGTGAGGTTCACTGCGGGAGCAACGCCACCCGCGTCGTGCCTGCAACCGTCAACTGGTGGGAGGGATGAACATGAAACGGCTCGCCTCGACGCTCTTCTTGCTCGGCGCGATCGCGATCGCCCCATCCGCCTTCGCGGAAGGCGTGCTCCTCGCGCCTGGCGATCTTCCCGAGTCCGCTCGCGCGGCGCTGCTGGCCGAGGTCACGGCAGCCCGCCGTACCGACCCCGACACCTTCGCCTCGGTGGCCTCGCTACGCAACCAGCTGCCGGAGCTCGACGAAAGGAAGCGCGGTCGGCTCGCGACGGTCACCCCGGCCCTGCTCGGCCTCGGCAAGCGTGCCGTCCCCGCGATGTTGAGCGAGCTCGCCGTCGACGGAAGCCGGGGCTCGCTGTCGGACTCGGCGTGGCTTGCCTGGCGAATCGATCTTCTCGAGGCCATCGGTGGTCTCCGGGATCCCCGGGCCGCGGCCGTCCTCGAGCGGCTCATCGAGGCTCCGCTCCGCGAGTTCTTGCTGGTACGCGCCGCGGCGACCGCGCTCGGAAAGCTCAACACCCAGGCGGCCGCGACGCGGCTCGTGGCGGCCAGCCGCGCGGGCGCAGCTCGGCAGCGGCTCGCCATCCTGTCGGGGATGGGTCACTGCCGACGTACGCTCGTCGCACACCGGCTCGCCGAAGCGCTCAGCCTCGCGACGCGAGGAGGCGGCGGCGACCCCCGCGCGGTCAAGCACCTCGCGCGCGCGCTCGGCGACGTCGGCAGCGCCTGGGCGTGGCAGACCCTCGAGGTGCGAGCGACGGGAGAGGAAGCCTCCGTGCGCGCCACCGCGGCCGAGGCGCTCGTCGAGGCCTACCGGGAGATCGCCGACGCTGCCGCGTCGAAGGTCCTCGTCCGGGCGATCCTGGTCGTCGACGATCCATCGACCAAAGCGCGGATCGCCGCGGCTCGCGACCGAGCCACCCCGGACCAGCGCGCGCGCCTCGACGAGCTCGAGCGACGGGTGGATCGGAACCCGCTCCACTGAGCGGCCAAATCACCATCCATTCGACCGGTTCCACCTCGTCCAACCTCGACAAAATCCAGTTTTACCGAACCTTGATTCGACCGGCCAGCCGGTCTTGATTGGCATGATGGGTGCTTGGAGGGGTCATGGCCCTCCGGTGTGCGGACATTGCAAGCACAGCACACCCCTCCATCCTCTTCGCCCACCGGGGGGCTCGTTTCGTCGTCAGGGTGTGGCTGGTCGTCGGTCTCGGCGGGTGCCGCGGGGCGACGGCCTCGCCGATGACACCCCCAGCGCCGTCGGTGGAACGCCGAGCCCCTCCCCGCCCGGGCGAGAGCATCACCCACACCCGGATGTGCTCGTGCCGAGCCTGCGAGCCCGCCGCGTGCTGCCGCGACCTCGAGCGGGTCGCGCCCGAAGTCGAGCGCGGCTGCTCCGAGGGTTATGACTTCTCGCGCTGCACGACCGAGGTCTCGAGTTGCAGCGCGCGTTGCTTTCTGCGGCGTTGGCGGGTGCGCGTGGAGGCCGGCTGCGACTCGGCTCGACCGCGCGGCTGCTGTAGCCCTGACACGGACGGTTGACCTCGACGTCAGCCTTCACCGAGCGACTCGGCGGAGACGACGCCGACCGTGCGCCCCCGCGCGAACCGAACGACGACGGTCGCGAGCGCCCGCGCCTCGGCCGGGTCGTGGGTGACCATCACGACGGGCATCGCGCGCCTCTCGAGCAGACGTCGCAGCACGCCGACGAGCTCACGCTTGCCCTCGGCATCAATGGAAGCGAACGGCTCGTCCAGGACGAGGAGGCGCGGGGACACGGCGAGGGCCCGCGCGAGCGCGACCCGCTGACGCTCGCCCCCGGAGAGCCTCTCTGGCATGGCATCCGCGAGGTGGCCGACGCCGACCTCCTCCATCAGCGTGCTCACCTCCGCGGGGGGACGTCGACGCTCCTCGCGAGGGAGCCCGAAGAGAACGTTGTCGCGGGCGCTGCAGAACGGAAAGAGCGCGTGATGCTGCGGGACGTAGCCGATCCGCCGCCGATGCGTCGGGAGCGCGATGCCGCGCTCGCGATCGAACATCGCCTCGCCATCCAGCCTGAAGAAGCCCTCGCTCGCGGTGACCGCCCCGACCAGGGCCTGAAGGCACAGCGACTTGCCGCTGCCGGAGGGACCGAACAAGACGAGAACCCCGCGGTCGAGCGTGAGGTCGACCGCGAGGTCGAAGCGCTCCGCGTTCGTCCCGAGGGAAACCTTGAACGCCGCCTCGAGGGCCGCGCTCATCGGTCCACTCCGCGCGGCGGCGCGAAGCGCGCGGCGAACGCTGCGGCCAGGAAGCCCAAGACCGTGAGGACCGCCACATAACCGAGCGCGCGGTCGTCGTTGCCGGCCTGGTACGCGCCCCAGATCGCGATCGGCATCGTGTCGGTGCGGCCCGGGATGTTGCCCGCGAACATCAGCGTCGCGCCAAACTCTCCTATCGCCCGTACGAAGGCGAGCAACAGTCCGGTGGCGACGCCTCGCCATGCGCCTCGGAGGACCACGCGCCGGAAGACCTCGAACGGCGCGAGCCCGAGCGTTCGGGCCACGAGCACGAGCTCTTGGGGTACGGCCTCCATCGCGGGTTGCGCGGCCTTGACCAGGACGGGCAGCGCCACGATCGACGAGGCGATCACGGCCGCCCAGGGCGTGAAGATGAGCCGTACGCCGGCGCGCTCGAGCCATCCCCCGACCGGCCCGCGACGGCCGAGACCCCACACCAGGAAAAACCCGATGACACTCGGGGGCAGCACCATCGGCGCGAGGACGAGCGCGTCGACGAGGCCCCGAAAGCGATGTGCTCGAGATGCCTGCAACCACGCAAGCCCGATCCCGAGCGGCGCCGTCACCGCGAGCGCGAGGACGCCGACGCGCAGCGACAACCACACGGGTGCGAGCGCGTCATCCGTCATGACGCGCCCCCCTCAACGCGGAAGCTCGAAGCCGTTCGCCTCGAAGATCTCGCGTGCCTCCCGGGTCGAGAGGAACTCGACGAAGCTCCGCGCCGGCCCGGCATGGCTCGCGCCCTCGACGCCCTTCGTGGAGCCCGCGACCACGTCGGCCCGCGGCGCGAAGGCGCCCCGCGCCTCCTCGAGGACGAGCACATCGGCCACGTCCTTGATTTCGGTCATGTAAACGACGCCGGCGGCGACCTCACCGCGACGCACGTAGGCGAGCACCGCGGCCACATCGCCGCCAAAGACGAGCCGACCCGCGAGGGAATCCCATTGCCCGAGGGCTTGCAGCGCCTTCTTTGCGTAGGCCCCGGCCGGAACGACCTCAGGATCACCGATCGCGATCTTGTCGCCCGGGGCGAGGGTTTCGAGGGAATGCCAGCCGACCTTCGGCCCACCCTTCGGTCCGATGAGCGCGAGGCGGTTGTGGGCGACCACCTTGCGCGAGTCGGCGATGACGTTCCCCGTCTCGATGAGCTTGTCGACGGGCTCGGGCGCCGCGAACAACACGACGTCGATCGGTGCACCGTCCTGGATGCGCTTGCGGAGATCCCCCGAAGCTCCATAGACCGGGACGACCTTCGGCCGCCGGTGCTCGCGACCGAAGGCCTCGACGAGCTTCGGCAGCACGACCCGCAAGCTCGAAGCAGCCCCGACGCTCACCTCGACCTTGCCCTCCTCGTTCTTGCCGCGGTGGCAGCCGAGGAACAGAAGGCCCAGAAGGGCAAGTGCAGCACGACGGCGCATGGTGTGAGTTCCGAGGGTGAGCGTCAAACCTTGAAGATGCCGCCAGTCCTTGAAGATGCCGCCAGTCTTTGAAGCGGCCGTCAGTCCTTGAAGATCACCGTGCCGACATCTTCGCCGGCGAGCGCCCGCGTGAGGTTGCCTGGCACGAGCGCGTTGAAGATCTGCACCTCGCGGACGTAACGCGCTCGCGACAGGTACTCGAGGACCGAGCGCTCGATCACGAGGTCCTTGAGCCCGCGCGCGATGAGCTCCTTCGCGCCGATGCGCGGGATCAACTTCGCTGAGGGGTTCTTCTTCGGATCGTCCTCGAAGAGCCCCTCCTCGTCCTTCGCGAACCACACCCGCGTCGCGCCGAGCGCTTCTGCAGTGAGGAAGGTTCCCGCGTCGGTGCGATTTGCGGGGATGCGGCCCTCTTGCGAGGGCTTCTCCCAGTACCCGAAGGGCGGCATGCCGGTCATGATCGGGATGCAGCCGAGGCGAAAGTAGAGCGGCAGCTTCTCGAAGTCGTCCGTCATCATGAAGATGCCACCCTGCTCCGCGAGCAGCATCTGCAGCATCCGAGCGTTCTGTCGGGGAACGTAGCCACCGAGCGCCGCGAGCAGGCCGGTGGGGAGCTCGAGGTCGGAGGCGAGCGCGTAGACGTGCCGTGCGCGCGTGCCTCCGCCGGTCGTGAGGAGCAGGCGATGCTGGTCCTTGATTTTCGCCAACTCATCGAGGAGCGGGAACAACGCCGCACGCCCCCGGTCCATGATCGACTGTCCGCCGACCTTGACGACCTTGACGCTCGGCATCATCGCGACGCCCTCGTAGCTGACCTGATCGCCGCCGGTGAGCGGGCTGTCGGCGAGCGTGCTGGGAATGACCTGACGCTCAGCCACGGGCCAGCTCCTTCGTGATCACGGTGCCGACCGGCTCACCGGCGAGCGCGCGCGCGAGCATCCCAGGCTTGCATCCGTTCACGATCTGCACCTCACGCACGTGCCGCGCGTCCTTCCAGCAGGAAAAAAGCTGACGATCGAGGATCAGCTCTTCCGGCATGTCGCGGAGGAGTTCCGCGAGCGAGATCCGCTCGATGAGCTTCGCATTGGCGTGCTTCTTGGGATCGCGGTCGTGGAGACCGTCCTCGTCCTTGACGAAGATGATGCGCTTCATGCCGAGCACCTCTGCGTGGATGAAGAGTCCGAAATCGCTGCCGTGAGCGGGTAGCGGCCCGTCCTCGGGCGGCGGCTCCCAGAAGTGGTACGGCGGGATGCTGATCACGATCGGGAGCATCCCCGAGTTGAGGTAGAGCGGCAGCTCCCAGAAGTGCTCGCGCTGCATCACGATCGAGCCATGCTTGGCGAGCAGCGCGTTCAAGAACACCGCGTTGCACTCTTCCATCGCGCCGACGAGCTGCGCGATGCCACCGGTCGGTAGGCCGAGGTCGAGCGCGATCGCGAGCGTGTGCCGAACACGCGTGCCACCGCCGACCCCGAGCACCATCTTGTGGTTCGCGGTGCGGGCCTTCGCGAGCTCGTCGACGAGCGGCAAGAGCGCCTCGCGACCACGGTCGAAGATCGAGTGTCCGCCGATGCCAACGAGGACGCAGTCGGGCAGGATCTCGTACTCGTTCGCGCTGTGGGTCCGCTGGATCACCTCACGATCCTGCAGGGACTCGCGCATCAACCGCGACTCGATGTGAGTTCGACCATCTCCGCCAACCAGCTTGCTCACGGCTGCGCCTCCTCCGGTAGGGTTGCGCGTTCTCCGCGCTCGGGTTGTTGTGGCCCGTCGATCCGTTCTCGGCGGACGATCCGCACGAGGTGAGCGCTGACATAGCCCGACAGCGCGCCGAAGGTCACCTGAAAGATCAGGTTCGGCACGAGGCCCGCGTAGGCGATCGCCGGCGGTGACAGCGCGAGCGTCACTCCGAACACGGTCGCGACACGACCGACACCGATCAGACCTCCGAGGAGCGTGTAGGCCAGTCGCCCTGGCTCCTTGCCCTCACCCAGCATCCAGGGCACCGCAGCGTCGCAGAGCAGACCGGGTGCGAGGTGCTTGCCGATCTCGAAGAGGCCGTACCGACCGTCACCCATGAGGAAGGCCACCGTCCCCATCGTGAGGCCGGTCAAGGTCGCGCCAAACCGTGAGCGCGTGAGCATCGCCGCAACCACATAGAGCGGAGTCAAGACGACGAGTTTGTAGCCCGGCGCGAATGGAATGTTCGGCAGGAGTTTCACCGCCTTCAGCGCGAGCATCGTGGCGCTGACCCCGGCGATCACCGCGACGTCCCGACGCAGGTTCGCGTCCGATTTGCCATCCTCGACGTCGACGCGCGAGGCATGCGCTTCGGCGCGGGCGATCTGACGATCGAGCCGAGCCGCCAGCGGCGCGACATCTCCGGCGGCGAGGTTTCGCAGCATCCGGACGAGCGAGAAGCGCCCGTCGACCGTCGCCGCGGCGCGCTCTCCGCTCGCGGGGAAGACGGCCTCGGAGCCACCGCGCCCTCGACCACCACCACCGCCACCACCGCCACCACCACCACCACCGCCACCACCGCGCCCTCGACCACCACCACCGCCACCACCCTCGGCAGCCATCAGCTCGAGGACGACGTCGAGCGAGAGCGCGACCACGCGAGGAACGTGAAGGCGCGCGAGTCCGGCCGCGATCGCGCGAGAGGCGCCGGCTCGGGCCACCTGGGATGCCATGACGACGGTCAAGAGTCGCCCGAGCATGTCGAGCCCGTGCAGCAGGCCGCCGACGTTCACGCGGAGCGCGACGCCGACCGGCAAGGCGAGCGCGCGCCACGCGTCCGTTCGCGGGTCGTCCTCGAAGAGCGCGTAGCTCCCGACCACGAACAGCGCGAAGAGCCAGAGCTTAGTGAATTGCCGCACGAGCCGCCGCGGCGGCAGGCCGACGATGAGCCAGCTCACGGCGAGCGTGACGACCGCGACCGCGACGGGCAAGCCTCGCGGGAGCGCGAACACGCCGAGACCGCAGCCCAGGAGGAAGGCGACCCTCAGGCGAGGGTCGACCGACGATCGCGGCTCATTCACGAGCCCATCGTGACCCGGCAGGTCGCCGATGTCACGACGCTTCAGGGACCGCCGCCTGCGCCGCCTGCGCCGAGGTCAGGGTCGCCGTCGCACTTGCCATTCGTCGCCTTCCAGCGGTCGTAGGTCACCTTGAAGAACGCGTCGATGGCGTCATCGATCTGCGGCAGGAGCACATACTTCGGATGGCAGAGCACCTCGTCCGGGCCGGTGTACGTGCAGGGCTCGACGCCCTTGTCCCGCATGCGGTTCGACTGCACGACGTCCTTCACGGTGCCGCCCTGAAGCTCCCAGCCGATGTACTTCAAGATGAACGGGCTCTTGCGGGTCTGCTCGAACATCAGCTTCGCGTCATCGTCGAGGAACGCTCCGCCCCAACCCGAGTTGTGGCAACCGAGGCAAGGTCCCCACCCGGTCGTCTGCTGGAAAGCAAGGAGGTCGAGCTTCGCGGCGACGAAGTCCTCGTAGCGCATGCAGTCACCGAACGCGCCGAGGACCTCGTCGACGGTTCCACCGCCGCCCGGCCCCGGGGTCGGCTCGGGTGCCGGCTTGGGCTGGGCGATCCCGCGTGCCTCGGCTTCGAGCTCGAGCCAGGCCGTGACCGCCTTGCGCTGGCTCGCCGTGAACGCAGGGCCGGTGTGCTCGCCCTTCAAGACGAGGTTCGAGTTCTCGGGCCACGCGACGAACCCCTCATAAGCGAGCATCCGTTCGTAGGAGCCGGCCTCGTCGAAGCCCATCCACTGAGGCGCGGACACCGGGTTTTTCGGCGCGGCGTGGCAGAACGCGCACGTCAGCTGGAGTTCGGGGTAGACCTCCTTCGCGAAGAACGCCTCCTCCGGGGTCATCGTCGGAAGCGGCGCAAGAGAGTCGTCGAGCGTCGCACCCCCGCTGCATCCCGCGGCGATCGCGAGCCCCACCAAGGCCAGCGAGGGACGCGCCGGCCCCCCGTCCACGAACGCCCGCGCGACTCGACCGAGGAGCGCCCGCGCGAGGCTCACGGCTTCACCTCGAGCTCCTCGCAGTTGCCTTGCTTCCAGCGCTCGTAGGTCAGCGTGTAGAGCTGGTTGACCGCAGCGACCAGCGGACCGTCGAGGATGTACTCGGGATGGCAATTGCCGACCGGCGGACAGCCCTCCGCGCCCTTCTCGGCCCAGCGGTTTGCGAAGGCGATGTCCTTGAAGGTGCCATCTTCCTCGAGCGTCGCCGAGGCGAACTTGAGGATGTAGGGGATCTTCCTCGTCGCCTCGAGCATCTTCGTCGAGTCCAGATCGAGGAAAGTCCCGTTCGCGCCATCACCGTGGCAGCTCGAGCAGGGCACGTTGTTGTTCTGGCTCTTGGCGGTCTGCTTCGCGATCAAGTGAACCTCGGTCGCGTCCCAGTCGGTCTTCGAGATGCACTTACCGAACGCCTCGAGCTGCTGCTGCGGCGTGAGATCGGCCGGCGTGACGGGCTCGGGTGACGGGTTCTCCGCGAGCTCGAGCTCGAGCCACTCGGCGCAGATCTTCGCTTGCGACGCGGTGAGCGCCGGCCCCGAGTGCTTGCCTTTGGTCAAGAGCCGACTCTGCTTCGACGACGTGAGGATCGACCCGAAGGTGCGGATCGTCTCGTAGGCCTCGGACGCCGTCGGCGCGAGGAACTGGGTGGCGATGGCCCCCTCGCCGTGGCAGCTCACGCAGGTCGGCGCGAGCGCGGGGTACACCTTCTCGAGGAAGGCGACCTTCGCGGGGCTCGCCTCGGGCTCTCCACCGGAGCTGCTCGAGGTCGCCGTGACGCTCGACGACGAGGAACTCATCGAGACGAGCAGGCCCGGCCCGCCGGGACCATCGCTGGCGCAGGCGGCGAGCGACGCGGCGCCGACGAGGAGCACGGCTGCGGCCTGCCGCGTCACGCGGTCCTCCGCGCGGCACGGCGATGCGCGAACCCGACCCCGACCGAGACGAGAAGGAGCGCCGCCAGCGCGGAGCGCGAGTCGTCCCGGCCGCGGCCAACCGAGCAACCCGAGCTCGCCTGTGGGCTGGACAGGAGCGGTCCACCGCCGGTCGTTCCGCCGTCCTCGAGGCCCGAGCCGCTGCTCGAGGGCTCACCCTCGGAGCCGGTCTCGTCGCTCACCTCCGTGAGATCCTTCGGCGGCTCCGGGATCTGCGGCGCCTTCGTCGCACCGGGCAGCAGGGTGAGGTAGAGCGCGTTCTTCGGCTCGGCCTCCGACCACTGGATGCGGCCCGAGTGAGGAAAGACGAAGAAGGACTTCACGTCGCTCTGCCAGCCGCCCTGGACCTCGAACCCGGGGTTCGGGACATCGCCGATGCAGCGCAGGTAGTCACGGCCCTGATCGTTGGGGTTCTGACCGTAGATGTTCGCGAGGTAGCCCGAGTCACCCGCGTACCCGACCGTGAAGTAGTCGCGCTGGCGATCCACGCTGACGTTCTTCGTGACGGGATCGTATCCGACGAGCTGCGCGCCGGGCTGACCTGCACCGGTGATCGGCGCGTTGTATGCGACCGCGTAACGCTGCCCCTCGGTGCCGAAGCCGCCGCTGCACAGCCCGGTGTGGGCCTCGTTCAACCCCACGCTCTCGCGCTTCGCCTTGATCTGCATGCCCTCGTCGTCCACCGAGACGAAAGACAGCATCGTCGTGGTCTTGCCCTTGTCGTTGGTCTTCTTGCCGTTGCCGTTCGACCGAAGCGTGAGGATCGCCGCGGTGCCCTCGCCGAAGCCCGCGATCGTCGGCTGGTTGTAGTAGATGCCTTGGCCGGGCTGGCTCTCGTCGATGTACTGCTTCCACAGGATCGACGCCTTCCCCTCCGGTGAAATCCCGACGTACGCGCACTGCACGCCGTCCTCCGGCGGGCGGTTGTTTCCCTTGGCGGCGCAGACGAGCGCGCGGTTGTTCGCCATCGGCTCGATCGCCGGGCGCCCGATGTTCGAGGGAGTCACGACGGTGAGCGAGTTGTCGGTCAGCTCGAGCTTCGGCGCTTTGGGATCGGTGTCATCGACGCGACCGGGCCGCACGTACGTCCGCTGATCGTTGCCGTCGTAGTAGCCGATGAGGAAGCGACCGTTGCCCATGTCGGCGTGCCACGGCGCGCCCTGGTTGTTGTTGTTGTTCTGGCTGATGCGGGTGAGCTTGCTGACGACGTTGCACTCGCTGTCGAGCAAGGCGCCGTACGTCTGCACGTTGCCGTTGTCGTCGTCGGAGCCGTAGCTGAGCAGGAAGTATTCGGTCTTGCCCTTGGCGCCGAGCACGGGCGTCAGATGCGGATGGTTGAACGGGCGCTCGTCGGCGTTGTTCGGATCGCCGAGCTTCGTGATCTGCTTCTGATCGACGACGAGCTTCGGTTGCCCGGTCGCCGAGAGGCGAAGCACCGAGCATTTTCCCTGCCAGGGACGGTCGGACTCGGAGACGTCGGACGACATCCACACGGTCATGACGTCGACCGTCTTGTCGGCCGGGTGCGCGCGGAACGCCGCGACCGACTGCTCGGTGCCCGGTCCCGCGTAGTCCTTGCCCTTCTCTTCCCCGAGCTTCTGGTATGGGCCGCCCTTCCCGTTCGCGAGCTTGATCACGCCAGGGGAAGCCGAGGCCGAGCCCGCGACGAGGAGCGACAGAACGAGTGCGGCGAGGTTCCGTTTCTTCATGGGTTATCCGTGGGCGCGAGCTGGGCGAAGCGAAGGTCGGGCGGACCCGCGAGGGACGCGGGCGTCAAAGGTGACGAACCGCCCTGCGGCGAGGAGGCCGGGCGCGCGAGCGCATGACGCGGCGAGGGCACCGCGCGCGCGTAGAGCAGGACGGCATCGAGCTCGGTGGGATCGTCGCCGTCGACGGCGAGCCTTCCGTGAGCACCGCGCGGCGACGACACCGTGACGGACGCGAGGCTTGATGTGTCCACCGCTCGAAGGCCCTCGTCGGAACCGACGAGCTCGACCCGCGAGATCCCATCCACGGAGACGCCCACCGAGGCGAGCGCGGCGACGAGGGACTTGCCGTCGCCCTCGACGTCACGACGCCGAAACGTCCGCACGAGCTTGCCGTCGCGGTAGACGCGGGTGCCGCGAGCCGCGAGCCGAGCCTCCGGCACGCCAGCATCGACCGTCGCGCCACCAAGGAAAAGCTTGCCGTGTTGGTACCTCGGCGGCTCGGAGCCGACGTAGACGGCGAGCGCGTGGATGCCGTCGACCGTGGTGTTCGTCCGGAGCGCCACGCCCGGATACTTGAACGTGGGCCGACCCGACGTCTCGGCCGTGAAGTGGATCTGCAGGCGGTCGCCGACGCGCCGGATCTCCTCGCCATCGAGGACCGAGACACGCCCGTCGCCCGCATGGAGATGCACCGCCTTCACGCGCGCGAGGTCGACCCCGAGCGCGGTGAGGTAAGGGCCGACCGCGAAGCGCTCGACGCTCCGACCATCGTCGAGCCGATGGTAGCCCGTGGGCATGCCGGGCGGCAGCTCGCGGTAACGCAGCACCGCGGAGAGCGCGCCATCGACGAGAACGGGACAATCCCCGCTCTTGCGGCCACGACCTCGGCCCGTGCCGCGTCCGTTGCGGAGGCCATCTCCACCGCGCGGAGCCTCCTCCTCGGCTGCGACGGCGACACCCGACCCGCGCGCGGAGAGCCGCCGGACCTCGCCGTTCAGCGCGGGGCTGCGGTCACAGGCGAGTGCGCCGAAGAGCAGGAGGGAGCCGACGAGCCGTCGCATCAACCCGAGCAAGGCGGCACAGAGTGTGCCGTCATCGCCGGCGACCCCGAGATGGACCTTGGG